>Ga0116230_10005795_pt1 | contig 12127 bp, 7 predicted proteins | sample S1TSphfallax_3_FD_88678 | JGI IMG/M metagenome (GOLD analysis project Ga0116230, IMG submission 88678) | Host-associated microbial communities from peat moss isolated from Minnesota, USA - S1T2_Fd - Sphagnum fallax MG | ecosystem: Host-associated > Plants > Peat moss > Unclassified | place: USA...
CGTTTACCCTCGGTGATTACGTTGACGCCGGCACCATGTCAGTGGCGCAAGCCGAACGCCTGCGCCTCGCTGTCCGGCACCAGAATAACATCCTCGTCACTGGTGGCACCTTGACCGGCAAAACCACATTGGCAAAAGCGCTGCTCGCTGAGATTGCGAAGACCGGAGACCGCATGGTGCTGTTCGAGGACATACGCGAACATCAGCGCGCCGTTCCTAATCTTGTTGCGTTGCGCACCAAGGACGGCCCAGCCACACTGCCCGATCTTGTCAGATCTTCCCATCGACCGCGTCCCAATCGCACGCCCGTCGGCAGGGCGCGCGGCGCCGAGACGCTTTATCTGTTGAATGCCTGGGGAACGGAACATCCAGGCGGTGTCGGCACGCTGTACGCGCACTCGGCTATCGGCGCACTGCGCTGCTTGGAGCAACTCATCCAGGAAGCCGGCGGCGCCCCGCGCGCGGTCATCGCCGACACCATTGACATCATCGCCGTCCTGGCCGGTCGAGGTGGCGCACGGCGCCTGATAGAACTCGCAGCGGTCCAGAATCTCGGCCCCAACGGCGATTACTTCCTCACGCACGGTTAGGATATCTGATACGGAACTGTATCTGCGATCGGCAGCCCGCTCCCACCGGCTTCACAGCCCTTGTAGATATTGCCTTGGCCTACAGCTCAATCCGTCGAACTCGCTCAGGGGCCGGCCGACAGAGTTTTGCGGTGGTCATCAACGACCAACCGAACTGCAGGGCTCAGACCGATGCTCACTGGCCATGGCGGCTAATGAGGTGATCCAGTCGACGCGGCTGAGCGTCGGCTCTGAAGCTGGTATTTGCGGCGATGAGTGCGCGCCGGTGCAGGCGGTCCGTCACAGCGGTGTTCAGCGCCTCAATCAGTCGTAGTCCATCGCGATCTCGTCACCTGCGGCGAGGCGCTCGCGCGGAGGACCGGACCTCGACCCCAAAATGCCAGTCGGGCGGATGCTGGCCGCCGAGGTCGCGTTCGCGGCGATACCGCTTCTGAACGTTCCTTCACAGGAGGTGTCGTGATCGCGCTTCATCACGCATGTATGTGACGAAACGACCAACGGTCGCATCTTCAAGCTCCGGCAACCATGCAAGGGACACTTCAACCCAGGCGTCAGGTTCGTCTATCGGTTTGAATGTGATACCTGGGAAGGCTATTTCGGACTGACTCATTGTCGCCAGCGTGATACCGAAATCCGCGGCAACGAGCGCAAAAATGGATTGCTTGCTCGCGGCATGTGCTTGGAATCTCGTGCCGCTTCCGAGGAATGAGGCATACAATTCGCGCGCGGCTTGGCTTTCATCCCAGCCCTGCACGAGCAAGGTTTCTTCCCGTAGAACGGCCCAGTCGACGCCCTCTCGATCCGAGAGCCGGTGCCGATCGGGCAGTGCGGCCACTAGACGTTCCCGATACAGCGGCACAGCCGTTGCGCGAGGCCACAGTGTATGGCTCGTCATAAATACGGCGTCTAAGCGTCGTTCCTCTAGAGCTATGACCATCTCCTGGTCGCTCATCTCCGAGACGGTGAGAACAACGCCGGGTTGTGTCTGATGCCAGTGGTCCAATAAACTGCTGATAGGTTCGCCAACCGGCGGCATACGGACGCCAAGCCGGACCTCACCCACATCGCCCGAACCCCGCGAGACGCCCGAAACCTTAATCGCGTCGAGTTCGGCGAGCGCTCGCTTCACGTGGGCCATTATCGCTCGCCCCCCGCTGGTCAATCGGATACCCGCATGGCCTCTTTCGAATATCGCCAATCCGAGTTCATCCTCCAGCCGGGCAATCCGCCTGCTGACGGTGGATGTTTCAACACCAAGGGACCTGGCGGCTCCGGCGAGGTTTCCGGCACGCGTCGCAGTTGCGACATAGATGAGATCACGAATCTCCATACTACTCCGTCCTTTAGAGATTTATTTTCGCCATATCAGTCTCCTATACTTATCTGTTTCTGATTCATCAGAGAATCGTATTAAATAATACGTCGGACCGGTACTGCGCTACGTTCGGTGGACGACCCGCCGGATCGCACCGAAAGTGAGCCGGATTTCAGAATCTTAACTTCGTTGTACCAAATCGGTGCCGCAAGAGCCGTAAACGCATATTTGATATTCTATTCGTTGCGATTCATCTCGAAATGTAGCTCCCGTTCGGACCACCCGTAGTCAGCTAGAAGCGCCACGCTCGACTAGAGTTACGGCTTGCTCGACGATGCCGGGAAATTGCCCTGCCACTCCTCCCTCTATCCTTCGCGCGATTATCACCCGCAAATTCAAGTTCATCGCTTCCCGCGAGGCGGATTATGATACAGATCGCGTGCTCCCACGGTTGCGATGATGGTGATCAGGTTGGCGATGGTGACCACTGCCACCGGTTTGTCCCGGGGTGTTATCGCCAAGCCGATGGGCGAGCAGCAGCGGATGGTTGATTTCTGCCTTCGAGATCCGAATAGTCCATGGCGATCAGAACCCAGGTGCAGCCACCGCAGGTCATCGTGGTCCTTCTGTCGATGCAGAGCGCCCTCCGGCAGCGGCGGCCGAGGATCACTTCCGGCAGACGCTCGTTGCCTCGCAAGCCGTCGCATACATCCAAAGTCGGGACAGATTACCTTCAGTAAGTACTGGCATGACCTGTCGGAATTTCAGTCGTCCACGAGGCTTGATATAAAGCGCGGCACCCACGACCTTGCGGGTCGCAGCGTAGCGCGCCGAGGAAGGTTGTCGTCCTCCACTGATTTTACCCCATGACCCTAAGTTCGCTTGCGAGTCAGGCTTGCTCAATCAACTGCGGCATACACCATGCTACGGATAAGTGTTCGATAGTGCCGCCGCTGTTCCGGCGAGGATGACTGGAGCAGAAACAAGGCAAACAGACCATAAACTGGGTCTACCCAGAAATACGTGCCCCCAACACCGCTCCAGAAGTAATCACCACATGAGCCGGGAAAGGGCGCCTCGCCCTGTGAAAGCCGGACCGCGAAGCCCAACCCGAAGCCATAGCCTGGCCCAGGCGGATAATAGCTCGCCTTGCCGATGTTGGTCCCCAGATGGTCCGCCGTCATGAGGCGGACCGTGGCTGGGCTCAAAACACGGTGACCGTCCAGCGTTCCGTTTCCCAGCAGCATGCGAAGAAAACGTGCATAGTCCCGCGCGGTGGAAACGAGACCTCCGCCACCGCGCTGTCCGCGACGTGGCCTGCAGGGATCAAGAAAATATGGCGGCTTCCCTCGAGAACTGGGCAACGGTTCCGCCACCCGATGGCGTTCGGTGGACGCCAGCCGAAAGACCGTCTCCGGCATGTCCAGAGGCCCCAATACGGTCTCTTGCAGGATCTCCTGCAAATCCGCCCCGCGAATGATCTCGAGCACACGTCCCAGGACGTCGGTTGCATGGCTGTAGTGCCACACTGTCCCCGGTTGATATTCGAGTGGTAGTGCGGCAAGCCGGTCCACGAAGTCGGCGTTGGACAGATCTTCCTTGAGAAATCCGTCTTCTGCGTAGGCACGCTGCGCGGGGCTTTCGCCGAGGTAGCCATAGGCCAAGCCAGCCGTGTGGCGCATAAGATCCTGGATGGTCGGTGGGTTGACCGCCGACACGGTCGATCGCTCACTATCCATGACACGCAGCTTGCCAAAGGCTGGAATGAAGTCGGCCACCGGTTGATCGAGCCGCAAAAGCCCCTGCTCGACAAGGGTCATCGCCGCTGCTGTCACCAGGGGCTTCGTCATCGAGTAGATGCGCCAAATCGCGTCGAGCTGCAGAGGGTCATGCGTCATCACATCGCGGAACCCTACCGATCGCTCGAACAGCACCTGGTCACGGCTACCAATTATAATCGTGGCTCCGGGGATAGCGGATGACGCAACATCCTGTTCCAGGCGACAGCTAAGCCCCTCCAGACGTTGGCCAGAAAATCGAGGGCCTTCGGTCAACTTTGTGCCACCAATCACGGAACCTTCTTTCACCTCCGGAATTGCAGTTCAGTCAAGGTTAACTGACGCTATCCCGATCCCGCGACTGACCGCAACGGCGCGATGGTAGAGGTACGGGAGCGAAGGCGTTTTTGACCTGCCCGGACTGTCGCTGGCAGGCTGTGGCCAGGAAAGCGGCCATGGGAAACGCTCGTGTCTTCATCTCATCAGTTTTCGATCACCGGTTAAAAGATCCCTGGGGGGGAGACATGCTGCGCGGCGGTTCTCGAAATCCGACCGCTATGGAGGATGACCCTCATGGGGATGAATGACAGGCACGGGACGTTGTCCTGTAACCGCGCGGACGAGATGTTTGTCTGCGGCGGCGAGAACATGGACCCTGGCGAGGTTGAGAAGATGCTGGAGTGGCGTCTGCTCGCCATCAGTCGTGCGCCTTATGCTACGGTGAGTTGATGATGACTGACGATGGGAAAGTGATGCTGACACACAGTTCGCACTGGGGCGCGTTTTCCGCGCGCGCCGACGGGGAAAGCCTGGTGATAGTGCCGCACGCGGACGACCCGGATCCGTCGCCGTTGTTGCAGAATATACCATCGGCGCTGCGCCATCCGGCGCGGATCGCTCGGCCGATGGTTCGACGCGGCTGGCTGGAGCGGGGACCGGGCGCCAGCCGCCGGCGCGGGCGCGATGAATTCGTGGCGATGGAGTGGCCAGATGTTACCGCCCTGCTGGCCGCGGAACTGCGGCGTGTCTACGGCGCGTATGGCGCGGGCGCGGTGTTTGGGGGTTCCTATGGCTGGGCCAGCGCCGGCCGGTTCCATCATGCGCAAAGCCAGGTGCACCGGTTCCTGAACACGCTTGGCGGTTACGTGCGATCGGTGAATACCTACAGCGCCGGGGCGGCGTCGGTGATTTTACCGCATATCCTGGGCACTTACGAAGACGCCGGCCGACGGGACGTGTTATGGTCGGAGATCGCGCAGCACAGCGGCATTGTTCTCGCTTTTGGCGGCATGGCGGCGAAGAACTCCATGGTGAGCGGAGGCGGAACGAGCCGGCATATCGTCCGCAGTGCGATGGCGGCCTCGCGGGCACGCGGCACGCGGTTCATTTCGGTCAGTCCGCAACTCAGCGACATGCCGGCGGAAGCCGAGGCCGATTGGCTCGCGATTATCCCCGGCACCGACACGGCGCTGATGCTCGCGCTGACGCACACGTTGGTTGTGGAAAACCGGCACGACATCGCATTCCTGAGCCGATACTGCGAAGGCTACGACGTCTTTGAAGCCTATCTTTTGGGGCGTAGCGACGGGCAGGCGAAAGACGCGGCCTGGGCATCCTCGATAACCGGCATGGCGCGGGATGAGATCGTTTCGCTTGCGCGTGCCCTGCCCGGCCGAAGGACAGTGATCACGGTCAGCCATTCGTTGCAGCGGGCCGAACATGGCGAGCAACCGGTGTGGGCCGCTGTCGCGCTGGCGGCGATGCTGGGCCAGATCGGACTTCCTGGCGGAGGTTTCGCCTACAGCCTGGGTGCGCTCGCCAATATTGGCAAACCGGCGCTTGCGGTGCCTGCCCCGACGCTGGCGCAAGGCCGCAATCCGGTCGACGCTTTTATCCCCGTCGCGCGGATCGCCGACATGCTGCTGAAACCCGGGGAGGTCTTCGACTATAATGGCCGGCGGCTGAGCTATCCCGATATCAGGCTGGTTTACTGGGCCGGCGGCAATCCGTTTCATCATCATCAGGACATTGCCCGGCTGCGGGCCGCATTCGCTCGGCCCGAAACGATTGTAGTGCATGAGGTCGCCTGGACAGCGACGGCGCGGCATGCCGATATCGTGCTGCCGAGCACGATGAGCATGGAGCGCGATGACCTGGGCGCCGCGGCCTATGATCCGCTGATGGTGGCGATGCACCGGCTGGTGGATCCGTATGGCCTGGCGCGCGACGACTACGACATCTTCGCCGACCTCGCGCGGCATCTTGGCACCGGGGAGGCTTTCACCGAAGGCCGCTCTGCCGCTGAATGGCTGCCTGTGCTGTATGAACAAACCGCGGCGGTGCTGCGGCGCCAGGGGCATGAGGCGCCGGATTTCCCTGAATTCTGGCAGCGTGGCGAGCTGGCGCTGCCGGTTTCGTTGCATGATAATGGTCCTATGCGGGCATTCCGTGGCGACCCGGAAAAGGCGAAACTGCGGACGCCGAGCGGCAAGATTGAACTGTTTTCGTCCGTGGTCGCGGGGTTTGGATATGACGATTGCCCGGGGCACCCTTGTTGGCTGCCGCCGTTGGATGGGCATGGCTCAGCGGTGATGAAGACGTTTCCGTTGCAACTTGTGGCGAACCAGCCGGCGACGCGGCTGCATAGCCAGATGGATTTTGGCGCGTATAGTGGCGGCTCGAAAATTCGCGGCCGCGAACCGATGCGTATCCATCCCGCGGATGCGGCAGAGCGTGGAGTCAAAGACGGAGATATCGTGCGCATTCACAACGATCGCGGCGCCTGCCTTGCCGGGGCGTTGCTGGATGACGCGATGCGCCCCGGCGTTGTTCAGTTGGCCACTGGCGCCTGGTATGATCCAGAGGATGCGCAGGCGGACAACCCGCTGTGCGTGCATGGCAATCCAAATGTGCTGACACGCGATATCGGGACGTCCCGGCTGAGCCAGGGATGCACCGGTCAGCTTACCTGCGTACAGGTGGAACGTTTCGGCGGAAATCTGCCGCCGATCCGGGCGTACGATCCGCCACCGGGCGGGTAGACCGGCCGGCGTAACAATAAGGCGATTCTGTGATGGAGGTGGGTCCGATGGGTCACTCCGGATAGGGCAGACGGTAGCGATCTCGTACTGTTCCCGCATCGTATTCGCGGCGAAACACGCCGCGGTCCTGCAGGATCGGGATCACCTTATCGACGAACATGACAATGTCGTCGGGCGCACGCGGCGGCTGGATGGTGTAGCCATCGACGGCGCCGTCAGCCCAGAATTCGATCAGCGCGTCGGCGATGTCCTCCGGCGTGCCGAGCACGAGGCGGTGATGACCTTCGGAGCGGCGGACGGCCTGGCGGGCGGTCAGCTTTTCATGGCGCAGCAGATCGACCAGACCCAGCGTCATGCCGAGCGCCTGCAGGCGATCCGGATCGGGGATGAACTGCTCCGGAGCGAGAATCGCGTCCGGGTCGAAACGGTGCGGGTCGACGCCATTTTCCGCGACGAAGCGCGCGATCAGACCGTCCTCGGAGCCGCCGCCGCTCCACAGTTCGTGTTTGCGCAGCGCCTCGGCGCGGGATTCGGCGATGATGGGGACGAAGCCTGGCACGACGCGGATGGCGGACGGATCGCGCCCGAACGCCACTGCTCGATCCCTGACGTGGCGGCCGAACGCATGGCCGGGGGCGTGCGAAAGGATGTTTGCGTAGATGATCTCGCCGTGACGGGCGGCGAGGTCGAGGCCCCATTCCGAGGCGCCCGCCTGTGCGAGCACCGGATGGCCCTGCGGTCCACGGGGCACGTTCAGCGGTCCGCGGACATCGAAGAAGGTGCCATGGTGGTCGATGGTACGGGCGCTGGTGGCATCCCAGAACCGCCCGTCGGGAACCTCGTTCTCGCGCCGTGGGTCCCAGCTTGCCCAAAGTTTCTTGGCCACGTCGAGAAATTCCGAGGCCTTGGCATACCGCTCCGCGCGCGGCGGCAGGGGGGCGTTGCCGAAATTTGCCGCAACGTTGGGGTTGAAAGACGCTACGACGTTGATGATCAGCCGCCCGCCGGAAATCAGGTCCACCGTCTGGGCGCGGCGGGCCAGATCGTAGGGCGAATTGTAGGTCGTGGTGCAGGTGGCGACGAAGCCGATGTCCGGCACCTGTGCAGCGATTGCCCCCGATAGCGTGAGCGGATCGAGCGTGTGGAATGGACGCCCGTCAGGATCGGTGACGAGGGCCGGGTGATCCGAGAAGAATACGGCGTCGAAGCGCCCGCGATGGGCGATTTCCGTCAGTCTTCGGTAATAGGCGGGGTCGGTGATTTCGTGCCGGTTGCCGGTGCGGTAGGGCCAGGACTTCGCCACGTACCCGGTGGTGTTAAGGCCAATATTGAGGTTGAGCTGGCGTTTGGGTTCGGTCATGCGGTCCTCGCGCTGGCATGCCCGAGGCCGAGAATGCGGCGGGCGTTGCCGCCGGCGACCAGACGTTGTTCCGATTCACTGAGGCCGGCTGCGGTCAGGCCCCGCCGCAGGCTTGCCTGATCCAACGCCCCCAGGATAGGCCAGTCGGTGCCGGCGAGCACCCGCTCGGCGCCGAAAAAGCCGACGAGCGCGCGGATGATTGCAGGGTCTGAACCCATCGTGTCGAAATAGATGTTTGGCCGGGGCGTGGCAGCCCGCTGAGCAAGCGCATAGCGTCCTTTACGGGAGGCCTGGGCGATGGCGCCAATGCCGAGCGTGGCGAAGATGAGGTTGAGGTCCGGCAGGTCATCGAGCAGCGTCGATTGGCTGAGGGACAGGAATGCCACGGCGTTCATCAGCCCGCGCCCGAGCGAATTGCCGGCCGGCCCGGCCGCTTCGATGAGCGGTGCCGAATCCGGATGGAAGACCGGATGGACGAAGACGGGAACCCGGTAGCGGGCGGCGACCTGAAGCGTGGGCAGCGTCGAGGGATGACCCACGAACTTTCCGGCGCGGGCGGAATCGATCACCAGACCTGAGAGACCGAGTTGGACGATCGCCCGTTCGGCCTCGCGCGCGCCTGCCTCACCGGCGAAGGCATCAACGGTGCCGAAGGCAACGATGGTGTCATAACGGCGGGGCAGTTCGGCGAGCCAGTCGTTCGCCTGTTTCAGGGCGTCGGGATCGTAGGGATTATCGGTGCCGAACAGTGTTTCGAGCGTCGCGGTTACCACGCTGGTGGATACGCCGCCCCTGGCGAACTCTTCGATCTGGGTTTCCGAGGAGAGGAACTTGGCCAGGATCTCGGGCGCGAAGGTGTGGGCGGAGCGCGCATGCCGGCCACCGGCGGCCCATGCGGGGGGCCAGAGATGGGTGTGGATGTCGACGATGTCGAGGGCGGTCATGTGCTGTGTTGCCTTCCGTCTTTACCGTGCGTTTACAGGCGCCGCGGGCGGCTGGCACGCGGCGTCGAACGAAGTCCGTTCGCGGCACCGCAGCGCTGTAACACGCAATTTATACGGTATATTTACAAATTTCACGTAGATTGTCGATGGTTAATTGGGCTGGTTAGCCTCAATTCACATCCGGTGGTCTATAGAGGATATTTCACTCGATCGTCGAACTGTTGCGTGATGCGGGAAGACAGCGGCCGCCTGCTCCCAATGGATGCCTGCTCCCAATGGATGTAGGTATGAGGCACCTCGTCAACCACTTGCCGCGAGTGATAATATGGGCGTGGAATTTTCTTTACACGCCTATCCGGGGTGGAATCGACATGGTATGTTGCATTTCTGCACGGCCGCATGCGCCGTGCGGATCACCGCAGGACGAACGCCCATGCCCCATCGTGCGCACCAGCCCGTGTCCCGCCGCCTGGTGCTGCTGTCTGGCGCCGCCATCGCCAGTGGTGTCGGGCTTGCGCCGGAGAAGGCGTGCCCGCAGCCGGCGATCCGGCGCGGTGGGTCGCTGGCGATCAATATCGGCACCGAGCCGCCGGCGCTGATTCAGGTTACACAATCGGCCGGCGCGACCTACTTCATCGGCGGCAAGATCAATGAAAGCCTGCTGACCTACGACAACGACTTCAATCCGCAACCGCTGCTGGCGACGGAATGGGCCGTCACTCCGGATGGCTTGCGCTATCACTTCAAGCTGCGCCAGGGGGTCAAGTGGCATGACAGTCAGGAATTCACCGCCGCCGATGTTGCATATTCGATCCTGACGCTGAAGCAATACCATCCCCGCGGCCGAGTTACCTTTGCCAGTGTGGACAAGGTAAATGCGATCGGCCCGTATGAGGTGGAGTTGGAACTGTCGAAGCCGGCGCCCTATTTGCTTTGGGCGTTTGCCAGTTTCGAATCGCCAATATTGCCGCGACATCTATATGAAGGCACCAGCATCGGCGAAAATCCACATAACATCGCGCCGATTGGCACGGGTCCATTCAAGTTCGTGGAATGGGCGCGCGGCAGCCATGTGCGCGTTGTGCGCAACGACGGCTACTGGGATGCGGCCAAACCATACCTAGATCAGATCATTTTTCGTTTCATCGTCGATCCGGCGGCAGCGGTGGCGGCGATCGAGACGGGAGACGTCCAGGTCTCGGTGGCGACCTTGCCGCTGGCGGATATCAGCCGGTTGAAAGAAAGTCGCAAGCTGGTTGTTGACACCGATCCGGTGCCCTATTCGCCGACGATCGCGCGCGCTGAATTCAACCTGGAAAACCCGTATCTCGCGGATATTCGGGTCCGGCACGCGATCGCTTATGCGATCAACAAGGACTTCATCGTCCGCACCATCTATCTGGGCTATGCCACACGGCTAGACGGTCCGATAAGCCCGGAACTGACGCGATTCTACACGCCGGATCTGCCGAAATATGAATTCAATCCGGCCAAGGCGGAAAAGCTGCTTGACGAGGCGGGTTACAAGCGCGGTGCCGACGGTGTGCGCTTCAAGCTGTTCATCGACCCGACCCAGCCCTCTGGCCCGCCGAAGCAGACGGCGGAGTATTTCGCCCAGGCGCTGGGCAAGGTGGGTATCAAGATCGAACTGCGGACGCAGGATTTCGCCACCTTCGTCAAACGCATCTTCACCGATCGCAGCTTCGACATCGCCATCGAGGGCATGAGCAATTTTTACGATCCGACCGTCGGCATTCAGCGGCTTTACTGGTCGAAGAACTTCAAGCCCGGCGTCCCGTTCACCAACGGCTCCAGATACATCAGCCCTGAGGTCGATCGCCTGCTGGAGGATGCTGCTGTGGAGGTCGATCCTGTCAAGCGGCGCAAGCTGTTCGACTCGTTTCAAAAACAAGTGGTGGAAGATCTGCCCACGCTCGATCTGGTGACACCGTCGGTCATCGTTGTTTACGACAAGCGCGTGAAGAACCTGAAGACGGGTGTCGAGCAGCTCTGGAGCAACGGCGCCGATATCTATCTCGACACGTAGTTAACATGCAGTCAGCATCGGGGAGCAAAGCCATGTTCTACTTTTACGGCCACCTGTCGTCTGGCCGTGTGGTGACGGGATACGTCGCATGAGCGCCGCACTGCTTGCCGATGACATTGCCACGCCGCTGGACCACGCCAGGCGGCTGGCGGACCAGTTCGCGGTGACGGCGGCCGAACTGGACAGCACCGGCGCCTTTCCCACCGCCAACTTCGCCGCGCTGCACGAAGCTGGCATCGTCAATCTGGTGACGGCGCAGCAGGACGGCGGCGGCCTCGCGCTTGCGCATCGGGTTGTCGCCGAAATCGCGCGGGGGGAGCCATCGACCGCGCTGATTCTGTCGATGCATTTCGTCAACCTCGCGTCCATCCGGCACGGCAGGCGCTGGCCGGAGGATGTCGCCCGTGCTGTCATTGCCTCCGGCTCGCGGGAACCGGCGCTGATCAATTCCCTGCAGGTGGAGCCGGAAGCCGGCTCCCCATCGTATGGCACATTGCCGCGGACCATCGCCCGCCGTTCGGCCGACGGCTGGCGCATCAGCGGGCATAAACGTTACGCCACCGGCAGCGAGGGGTTGCACTGGTTCCTGGTCCTGGCCGTCACCGATGAGGCAGAGCCGCGGCTTGGCTCTTTCGTTGTCAGTCATACCGCGCCGGGCATCCGGATCGAGCCGGTCTGGAACACAACCGGCATGCGCGCCACGGCAAGCCATGATGTGATTTTCGACGATGTGCCAGTGCCGCTCGGGCATGTGCTGGACCTTGCGCCGGCACGGCTGGGACGGCGCTTCGACAGCCAGCAATTCGCCTGGTTCATGACGCTTATCGGCGCCGTCTATCACGGTATCGCCCGCGCCGCGCGGGACGATGTGGTGGCCTTTGCCAATACCTTTACGCCTGGCGCGCTGACCGCCCCGATCGCCTCCCTGCCCCTGATCCAGGACCAGCTTGGCGAAATCGAAGTCCTGCTGGAAACCGGCGATCGGCTACTGGCATCGGTCGCGCGGGACGCCGATGCCGGGCGCGATACCGGTGCGGCGCCGTCGCAAATTC
>Ga0116230_10005796_pt1 | contig 12127 bp, 7 predicted proteins | sample S1TSphfallax_3_FD_88678 | JGI IMG/M metagenome (GOLD analysis project Ga0116230, IMG submission 88678) | Host-associated microbial communities from peat moss isolated from Minnesota, USA - S1T2_Fd - Sphagnum fallax MG | ecosystem: Host-associated > Plants > Peat moss > Unclassified | place: USA...
GTTATTTTATTATAAATCAATATTGGTTATTTTAAATTACTTTACTTTAGGTTATTCCACCTTGAATTATTATATGTAATTTTACCTTAGGTCATTATATTTTATATTAAGTTATTTTAAATTATTATACCTTAGGATATAATAATTATAATAACCTATAATAATTTACATTAACTTAAGGTATAAGTTTAAATAGTAAAAATAATTTAAAATAATATGAGGTCTAGCCTAAAGTTGCTTAAAATATTTGAAACAACAACATAAAAATAAACCTATTATCATAGTAAATTATAATAGTGAATTATGTCATTTAACAATGAAACATGATATTTACACAATGACCCTATAATGAAATAACTTTAACTGGGATGAAATCATTAAGGTGAAATGAACCTATTTCAAATTTTAAATCCCATAATTATTTAGGCCAATAAACTACACCCCACTTTTGTACTAGTGTATATTAATTATATACATTCAAGCCCTTTATCATGTAATATTCAACTTAGGTATTATAATTTTATAAATGATGTTTAAATGGAAAAGTTGGGCCTAAAATTCAAGTTTTGAAGCTTTTATATGTAGCCCCAAATTTTTATATCATTATTTTTCGACATTCATGATAAATTTCATTTGTGATAACATTTAGTTAATGATGCCCTAAGTTCATTGATTAGTACCTAGGCAGTAAAATTCCTTATTATACAACATTAAATGTTTACAAATTTAGGAGCATGTTCAAGCTAATTTCTTACAATTGGTATAGGGGTGTTAGAATTTTGAGATAACTAAGACACATTTCACATGCACTTATCAATCATCTCAACTACATTAACATTCTAAGAAGTGGTTTGTGTTGTTTTGAGCAAAAACTAGGCTAGAAAATCACATTTTCCTTTACATAAATTGTTAGACATAAATTGCTTCATTCATAACCCTTACAAAAACATAGTTATTTTGAATATATGCATGAAGACACCATTATGTTATAACCTTCATCAATAACAACCTCAAACATTGTCCCCTTTGCAACATATGTCTCAAAATTAATTATTGTATGTGCCATTAATAACAATAAAAATTTGCTAAAATATTTAATCATTTACAAAAATGGATCCAACAATTCCAATTGCCATATTCTAAATTTTCAATAGTCTACCAATATACATATGTAAGGTTTCCCATGTAACTTTGAATGTACTATGGTTTATTAAATGGAATTGATTATTCATTATGCTTATTAGGTGTAAGATTTGATTTCTAGGAAATTTAGTAATGTGAAGACAATACTTTTGTTTTTTTCATTTCACCTTCTTAAGAATTGTTTAATGTCAAACATCAATCATAGGTACAACAGTGATAGTGGAAAGTACCAATTTAGCCACATAGACACATATTGCCAATGTAATTGTTTCCTTAATCATATATCTCACTTTTTGGCATAACACATGAAAACTTCCTAAGACTTTTAACATGATGGATTATTTGGGCAAGGAGGGGTTGTGTTCAAATTTATGATGCAAAAGGTTCATATGAATATGTGAGGTAGATTTCTTTTTGCTCTTACAACTTTGGGCCTACCTATAACAAAAGCAACAAACACTAAAGAAATCTTGTATTATGCAACCATCCAATTTACAACTATTTGCAACTAATTATCATTTGCAACTATGTTTTGTCATTTTTAACACTAGTCACCATCCTTTTAAATCTATTACAATTATTGTGACTACGATGCAATTAATTTGTGACTATTAAGTTTTCCACCTTTCCATGTTGATTAAATTTTGGGCTTTTCATTAAAAAAAGGGCCTTTATATCAAATTAGTTGCAAAAGTAATAGCAACTTGGTTACTTCTATATAATGTACTTATATTTTTAATGTATAGTATGATGATTTGAAATATACAAAGGTATATTTATAAATTATGTTATATTGAAGGCATGTTAAGTATAACTTTTGTATATATTGTGGGTGGGATAAATAAGTTAAGAAAATAATTAAATAAATCAATAGATGAATGGATAACTAAGCAAGTATATAAATAAGCAATTAGATTAGGTTCATTATTATTTAATAAAAAAATAGGCACATTAAAAAAATATTTGATTAAATATTATTAATATTAAATACGTAATAATAATTATTAATCACGAGTTAGTTAATTATTTAAATAATATTAAATAATAATAATCAGTAATTAGCTGATAATTAATGGTGAATATTTATGGTTAATAATTTTATTGATTATTAATTTTGTAGTATATTAAGTTATTTATTTAATCAAATAGTCATTAACAATAATTAATCATGTATAAATCATAAGTTAGTTATTTCATTATTAATTATTTGATAATGGGTAATACATAAATATTTTCACATTAAATATTTTTTATTGACAAATTTTCATTTTGCCAAGCTTTAGGAAAATTGATTTTTCCATATTTAAAAATTGCTAAAGCTTATACAACTTTTAATTTTGTCAAGGTTTATTAACTTTTAGTTTAACCAATGTTTTATCATGTTTTAACCAAATGTTTTTTTAATCAATATTCATTACGAGAAAAATGGGTGTTTTGCAACTTGTTTTATAAGTCAATTTTTGAGTTACAAAGAACATTTGCAATTCACTACATTTATACATCATGAGTGTTAATTGACAAGTTGCATGAGTTGCAGACTTGCAATTCACTATATATACAATGCAACTCATTACAACTCAATTACAATTTTATCAAAACAACTTGTTTTCAACTACTATGCAACTCCATTATAATTGCACCCGTGATGTCATGTTGACATCATTAATTATCATCCATCTACTAAAATTTAACATGTGGCATTATGAAAAATTTTGGACATAAAATTTATTTATTTATGAAATATTGATTTCCATCGTCCATTATGATTATTAATGATGGTCCAAAATTGTGACATATGGCATAATAAAAAAATCACATGACATGTTAATTGTATTTTAAATATATATAACTAAGTAGGTCATACATAACCATAAGTAGGTGAGTAGGTAGGAAAGTACAAGAAATATAAGTGAATTAAATAATAATGATGAAATCTTATTTTTTAATTTGATGTTTTGCCTTTAGATTAAACTTTTTTGAGCTCATCCCAAAATAAAAAATGCATTTTAATGTGAAAACATGAAGGAACAAGCCCTCTTTATACAATTTGTAACATGGGATTCGAAGACAAAACATATGGGTTAAATCTTTTAGTTGTTATTTAGTTGCAAATTGAATTGTAATTGAGTTGCAACTATAACACTTAAACATTCGAGGTAGGCCTAATCCAAGGGGAAGGCTTGATTATTTATAATGTATAAACAAAACTTGAACCCCTCCTATTGGTGCATTTGGTGCATTACAAATCATCCAAAAAAAAAGAATATAATTAAGAAAATCATGCCCCCCCCAAGTAGAGGGGGTCAAAAACTGAAAAAAACAAACCACCAAATGTTACAAAGGTCAATTCTTGAACACCCAAAAAATTCCTTGTTTGTTGTTTCGTTGTTATTAAAATCCAAAGATGATTTCTAGAATTTCAAGTGGCATTCCTATAACATTTTAAGTCGTTTAAAATGAATAATAATTAAGAAAGTTATGAGTTTTGAAAGTAGGAAGAGGTCCAAAGTGAGAAAAAAAAAACGTGTTTTGTAAGTTGGAAAGCTTATTTTTCTTCTCGTTATTCCTTTTCATTTGCACTTCAAAGATGATTTCTAAAGCTTGAGATAATGATTTCAAAACATTTTAAATCACTCAAAATGAAACACATATGATGAAGATATAAATAATTGATGAATATGTATCCTTATTAAGTTATAAGTAGTTGTATTATAGTCATAACATGGTTGAACAATAGTACTTTGGTAGTCCGCATTAATGGATATACTAATTATATCAACAGGAATCATAATAAAAAATTAGTTGCAAATGTATCCCATAATGGGTGATAGAAATGTGGACATGCAGAATTATCACATGTATGTACATTGTACATTAGTTGCAACATAGTTGACTACATATGTATGTATGTTTATATAAATTACCATATAAAAGACTTAATTTTCAACCTACTTGCAACTATAGTACAACAAACTAATTTTCTAACATGATAATTTATATATTAATACAATGTATTTCTAGGGGAATAGTTGTAATACCTAAACGATAGTTGCACAATAGTTGTACATGTGTTGTTTTATGAGTTTTAGTTGTAGGGCGGCGTGGTTTTGATGGACGCAATTTCTCATAGCGGTTTAGCCAAGGTTTAAACAACATTTTGTTAAATTAAATTGTTTAATCAAAATTTAACCAAATATTAATTTAATAAATGTTTATCCAAGATTTAACCAACTTTTTGTTTAGCCAATGTTTAGTTAAATTTTAACCAAATGTTAATTTAGTCATTGTTTAACCAAGGTTTAACCAACTTTTAGCTTAACCAATGTTTAGGCAACTTTTAACCAAATTTTTTTTAGCCAATGTTTAGCCAATGTGTAGCCAAGTTTTAGTTTAAATAATGTTTAGGCAAGTTTTAAGTTAGCCAATGTGAAACTTAGTTTTAGTTTAGCTAATGTTTATGCAATGTCTAAAAAAGTTTTAATTTAGCTAATTTGTGTAGCCAATTTTTTGTTTCAACTAATGTGCATCCAAATTTTACTTTTGGTAATGGATAGCCAAACTTTAATTTAGCTATTGTTTAGCCAATATATAACCAAATTTAACCAACCTTTAATTCAAATTTTCATTTAAGCAATGCTTGGCCAACCTTTAGTTAATGTTTACCCAAGGTTTGGTTTAGGTTTAGGCATAAATGCCATGTGGGCCTAACCTAGGTGTGACATATGTTATTTTACTTAATAGGTTAAGGTAATTAGTAGATAGTAAGTTGAGTTAATAGGTAGTAGGTCATGTGGGTATGTAGGTATCTAAGTTGGTAGGTATATAAGTAGGCCTAGGTAGGTAGATTTGTTCCTTGGAGGATCTTATTTTAATTTGGGATTAAGATTTTTATTATGCACGTATAGTTATATAGTTTGCAACATAGGACAAAAAAATATGGAATGTTTTTCTAATCGTAAATTAATTTGCAACTAGATCATGGTCATAAAATTTATCGCATACTTTTTGTCCTTCATTTCAATTTTGTAAACTATATAAAGAGGTGCATTTGAAACATTGAAAATGCACAAACAACATGAAAAATAACATGTCATTTGGGTTGAATCAATAAAAAGGCTTGACCCTAAAGGATTAACATAAAATCAAATTTAAAAAACTACATGTTTACTCCCTACCTATCAATGTATTTACCTACCTACTTACTTACCTACATATTTACTTATCTACCTAATTGTTTATTTACCTACCTACCCACCCACCCACCTACATGAATTAATTAATTAATTATTTTAATGCCACATGTTGTGCATTACTAAATTGGCGCTGAACACTATCAAAACTACCAAAGCCACGCACATGAAAACATGCACACAATTGCCCCCCTAGCTAGTGTAAAAGTCCTCTTACATTAGATAGAAAATTCTCTGATTAAATAGGACAAAATGTGTTATGGTAATCCATGAAGGGAGTTTGGTTCCATATATTTTGATATCAATAGGCCATGTGCAATGTGAGACCCATCATTAATCATTTAGTTGCAATATTTCATGTTTGGTTAAATTGCACAACCTTCGTTGAAATATCACCCATTATCCCAATCAAGAACGTGCATCTATCTAAATACTAAGGCTTAACACAAATGAACAAATCACATGTCTATTTAGTGCATCATGGACACACCCAATCTTTATTTGGAACTTCCATAAGAGGTGGTGTTAAACATCTTTTGTGTTATCTTTTAAAACAACAATCACAAACCAACATGGTTGATACACCTCATGATTATTCACATAACATACATTGTAAACATGTTCAAACTATGGCCAATGATGGATCCACCTAGCCATCCACATGTGAAAGGTGACATGGTGCACAATTCTGCTCATGGTCTTTCCATACTTAATTGTTTCAACCTTCCAACAACAAAACCTTGGAAGGAAAGCCTTCTTCACAAGAAGAATGACATGTCTAATTGTCACATCCAATGTGATAGGTGTTGTTTGCCATAAATAAATATAATCCTCAAGTTCAAACCTCCAAACCTTGGGTCAATATCCACCTTCATGGATGGTGGCATATCATAATGTATTTCGATGTTGTGGAATGGCCAAGTTTTCCATTATTATGGGCATGACTCTTTTGAACAAGGTTGCACACTATTCATAAAATGAACCCACACATCACTAGAAGAAATTCTTAGATTTATGACTCCATATATGATTGATCTTTTGTAGTCATACTAGACATTATATGACTAGTGGCCCTTAGTTGTAATGAACAAGTAGCAAAGGACAAGTAGTCATTAAATGTTTGACATGGCATTTTTCATCTTATAGTCATTAAAGACAAGTCATAAAGGAAAAACCATTTATATTGTTGAAATGTCATATAATGAATTAATAAAATATGATTTGCAAACATTAGACCAATTGATTAATTGAATTTATGCTTAAATTAAAATCTTTTTTTAGATTATTGTAAAATAATAAAATTTAATAAATAGGTAGGTAGGTAATAGGTCTAGGTTGAAAAAGGTAGGTAGGTAGGTAGTAGTTTAACCTACCTAACTTAACCTATGTAACATATGTAGCCTACCTACTTAACTACCTTAGTTTAACCTACTTACCTTAGCTCTTTAGGAATGCACATAGGTTGCAAATATTAGGAATTGAACCCTTCACCTTCACAATGATAAACCAAGTCGTTACCAATGGACTACAACATCAAAAGGTGTTCAATTTTGGGTAAGTTTATTATTTCACATGTTTATTTCATTTTATTACAAGACTATGAGTAGGACGATAGGTAGGAGGTAGGTAGGTTATAGGAGATAAGAAATAAAATGTAGGTAGATAAATAGGTAGGTTGGTGAGGTAGATAGGTGGGTGTGTGAGCGGGTAGGTGCATGCGTGGGAGGGTAGGTAGGCATATGGGTGGGTTGGTGGTGGGTAAGTAAGTAGATGGGTGGCTGGGTAAGTAAGTATGTGGGCGGGTGGGTGAATAAATAGGTAGGTAAGTAAGTGAGTGGGTAGGTAGATGGGTGAGTTGGTGGTGGGTAAGTAGGTAGGTGGGTGGGTGGGTAGGTAAATAGATAGGTACATAGGGTTTTCTATGTTCATATCAAATGACTTGTATTCATTTTTAAAGAATTGTAACAACAATTGGACATCTGCATCACTTTGTCAATAATCATATATGTAATATAGATGAAATAAAAATGATGAAAATTAACACCCTCCATCTTGTTACCACTTCATCATCTATTAGTCACATGCCCCACTAATATATGACTATGATTTTTTACACGACTCAAAGTAATAGTTTTAAATCATATATATAATCATTTATGACTTGTAAACATAAATTTCTTATTGCAAAAGACAATTCTTTCTACTACATTGGGATCATCTAAATTAACCACATGGACCACATCCATATGAATGGGCGTCAATAATGGCGTTCATGTCCCCAAAAAAAGGGGGGCGGGGGGGGGGGGAGGAGGCACAAAAGCAAATTTTTTTGTTGAATTGATATCCCATGGTCAACCATGCTAGTTGTATGTCCCAATCACATGTATACCCTTTCTATAATCCCTATTTTCAAAAACCTTTTTTCACCATTTGTATCATTATTTTAGCCAAACCATGATCAACTTCAAGATGATCATGAGAAATAATCCTATGGCCAATCGAAATCTATTCACACAACTCTTAAAATTTTCCTCAAAATTCCCTATCTTAATCCATGATTGCTTCTAAAGCACCAAATTTACTTAAGATTTGGTCTAAAAATGCATAAGCAACCCCTTCATTACTTTTGACATTTTAGAGTGGTGCTAATTCAATCCATTTGAAAAAATGTTCAATCATGACCAACACATATTGGTTATGACGAACAATTAAATTTAATGGCCCAATAAAATTTGATTCCATTGGTATTCAAACCCCATGATAATTGGTAGGGGTTGCAAATGAGGGACATGTGCATTAAATGATGCAAAAACCCAATAACACACCATGCATCATGAATTTTTTTGTTGAACTTGCAACTACATGCTTTTCCACACATTTATAATAGTAGATTTTTATTTCATATGATTTTGTCATAGTTGAACTTTGATGTAATCAAGGTCAACTTCCACATTGAAAAATAAATTAAAAAATTAATCATTCTTATAAATCCAAAATAATTTCATGATTTACAATAATGTGTTATGATATTGTCATATTAGTAATGAAATTTTATAGATGATATCCCACAATAATTATTTTATTTTTTTCACATTTCAATTTCATATTTTCCCAAATATTCATTAAAAATATTTCAGAATTATTTCATGATGAAATTGATCCTAGGATAAAATATTGTAATACCTTTACCATTTTGGCAACAAATTGCCAAATAATCAATTAATTTTTAATTTTTAATTTTAGCACTTGGTTTTTTAATTTTGAAAATTTTGGGAGGTAATGGTTATACAAAATAATAAACATACTAATATCAATGTTATGGAATAATTTAGTATGTTTAAATTGTTTCAGTTTTAAGTCCTTGTCCTTGAAGGTCTAGGGTTCAAACTTGACAATGGAAGATTTGATTTTATTAAAATTTGAATACAAATAATAAATAAAATTTCAAAAGTTCGACCAAAGTTTTTTTTATTTAAAAAAATGTCAATATGATAAAGGTACTATGACATGCATATAAAATTTATAAAGGTGGGCCAAATGGGGAATGTCCAATGTTTTGAAAAAATTGGTGACATGCCAATCAAAGTGACTATTTTATTAAAAAGACTTTGGGTGCCCCCCATATACACCCCCCCCTCCCCCCCCAAAAAAATTAATATAATGGGACTAACCCTTTATCCAAGGGAAAGATCTAGTTTAGTTGTGATGGACACATTGTTAGTTTATGTTCAATTTTTTTTCTTCATATTCCCCATGTTGCCCAATTGGCTACCTAGTGGGCCCTTTGGGCATCAATTTGGTTATGTTAAACTAAGAGTTGTCAAAATGGTTGGCTATTTATAAAATAACGAAAAAAATTTAAATAATCACCCCCCATTTTTTAAAGCTTTGCATTAGCAAAATGACTTTAGTTTTGGTAGATGTATCGGCAACAATGAATAGGAATTTTCTTTTCATTGGTGAGATTGCATTTTCTTTTTTGGATATGTCAACAATTTGAAAATTTTAAATTTCAAATTATGAAGAACAACCATGTGAGGGAATCAAACCTTGAGCAATCTAGTCTTGCCCATTATAACATATGGTGCACCTACACATACAAGCAACACTAATAGACAACACAAAAAATAGGGTTAATACTAAATAATTTCTACAACTTCCAAGAGTCAAGATTCATGCCCTATTGCAAGGATATCCATTTTCAAAGGCCAAAGTTTCAACAATGAAATCTAAAATCTTCATGTATAATTAAAAAGATAGGTCAATTGAAAGCAATGTGACCAAAATCATGGAAATAATTTTCATTAAGACCTGAAAGCTCATCGTGATCATGCAAGTTACAACTTATAATAGAGTGAGTTTAATAAGATTTTAAATTTGAAACAAAAAAACTTCAAAAATTGGAACAAATAACAAACCAAAAAAACTTAAGGGAAAATGGTATGCTACATACCCGTTGCACATTTGCAAGATAAAAATGATGCTTCCCAATATCAAAACTAAACATCAATTCATACTAGCTATGGGCAGCTGGTCAATTAATTCCTAGTTTTGATTTTCATAATATTCAATGTGTTGAAAGACCATCCATATTCCACAAAGCCAATAACTTGCACAATTGCAATATTAACCAACTTGATGTACTTTGACATCCTTTGCACGACAATTTGGGATGTGGTTAATTGTTTCCACAAGTATGCGAAAGTGTTTAAGGAACAATATTTAAACATTGCAATGTTGCAATTGTTTTCCATTGTTAATGAAACAAAAAAAAAATGTTGCATAACTAGACCCATAGGGTCCAAAAGTAGTGAAACTCATACCTCCTTAGGGCCACATTTTTTTGGCACACAATAAGCATCTTTGATCACATCAAGATGCAATTGAAAAGATGTTTCAAGGTCAAGGCCCAACCAATATTGGAGATAGACCACCCTAAGTGCATGCATCAATTCATGAAAAAAGAAACAATTACCAAGTTCATAAATTAATTTATCAATCACAAATACACACTGAAATTTCACATTTACCATTTCCTTTGCATAAACAACTCAAGTTACGATTTTTCTGATAGAAATAACATGGTCTTTGTACCTTGCCTAAATGTGTTGCCCCCCTAATTCAAAAACCAAGTGATTAATTTAAATTTTCGAATATGTGATCCATTTCATGGAAACAATATTATCAATGCATTCCATTAGACCATTTAAATGCTTAATTATGGCATCTCCCATGAACTTGGAAGATTTGGCACAATACATTTGACACAAATTTGTTCTATAAAGGGAAATTGTAACAATGAAATCACACATGAAAACATCTTGGAGTTGGGCAAATTTGATGATAGAATGCACAATGGTCAACATGGGTAATATGCAAGCCAAGCCAAACATCACTTGGCCATCATAAATTTGATCCAAATTGGTTATGGTTAAGGCCACAGTTACTGAATCAACCACCATTTTCATCAACAAATAGTAGTATTCTTTAAACACACATTTCAACAAACTCAACATATTGATCCATTGAATTTTTATGTTATGGAATAACGTACATTCACGATTTGGGCCAATTTAACCAACTTTAGGTGGCACTTTGGAAATTTGTAAAAAAATATGTAAATGGATTGGAACAAAACCTCTAGGTGTGCCACCACGACAAATTAGGAGTTTGGACTACCCAATTGGTCCTATGTGCCATACAATGGATCTTTATTAAAAAAAGGAACATGCAAGTTTCAAATTTGAATTGTAACCCCACCTCAAGCACCTTGAAAAGTATTCACACTATCTACATCAAATCATAACAACCTAGAATGCATTTCAACTTTTGTTAAATGTCCAACATCGAATATAAAATTCATCATCACCTTTGTCAAGTTTTGGGCATTGGAACCCTTAAGAATGCATTCAACTAAAAGAAAAACATGGATTATACACTAATATGCACTAATCTTGAACACAATAGCCATGGATAGAAATCCAACTCTAATTATCCAAAGTAATCACCTCATCACAAGTCAACACCACGAACTTAGTTGCTTGAATAACATATTTGTTACTTGCTAAAACTTGGTTTTGAACATGCTTGTCAAATTTATGATTCGGCCATGTCAGTCCAATGTTTATTGGGATCTTTTTTCAACTTAAAAAAATTAAACAAAGGTTTGTAATCTTCGTAGTTAGTTATTAGGTTTCCTTTGTTAGGTAACATAAAAACAAAAGCAAATTATATTACCTTCTTTTTTGTTGTCTCATTCACCTCCACCTTGAACCTACTAACAAATAAAAGGCCAAATTAATACATATATTGCTTCATTTTTGGCGTGAGTACAGTTGGTACTGAATGGACCTCAACTTTTAAGTTTAGCAACACAACAATTTTTATTACAAAACTCAAAATACACAACAAAAATAAAAATAGGGAAGGATTTAGGGAAGAACTTAACTTTAACAACTTTGGAGTCTATGGCTTTATCTTTGTGATTGTGTAAAGTGCATTGTGATCTCCCTTGCCTTCTAGGTTCAATGCAAATTGGCAGCCGCATTAATAATTTTTTTATATTATCAATTTGAAAATGATAAAATGTGCAATGTGCATAACGATTGAACACACCCAAACCATCAATCAATTATCAAAGTGTAAAGGCCAAAATCCAAATTCATTAACGATCATAAATTGTAGCTTGCCTAAAAAAAACTTGAATGAACAATGCAAAAGCTTACTATTTAGAGGACTAATGCTTGAGCAATGAGGATTTAAGAACAAACAAAAAAAGTTTTAACATGGTTAAA
>Ga0116230_10005798_pt1 | contig 12124 bp, 7 predicted proteins | sample S1TSphfallax_3_FD_88678 | JGI IMG/M metagenome (GOLD analysis project Ga0116230, IMG submission 88678) | Host-associated microbial communities from peat moss isolated from Minnesota, USA - S1T2_Fd - Sphagnum fallax MG | ecosystem: Host-associated > Plants > Peat moss > Unclassified | place: USA...
CTTGGTACATACATACAGACATACATACATGTGAATGGTGTTGATACATGGCTAACCACTGTGGTTAACTATGGGACAGGAATTGAATGAAAAAAGTGTTTCCCTGTCCACACATCATCCATTCTGCATGGTGCACTGGTAGGTGCTGGTTCACTCTGGCCCCCATGCACTCGGCAGCCAACCAAAGTGAACCAACGAGCCACAATGTGTACCACGAGGATAGATGGTGAATGGAAAAGAGACAATTCTCCATCCTGAGTTCAAACCAAGGTGGTTAGCCCAATTTCTTAATTTCGATTACCTATCTATCGACATACATACAACCCTCACTAACCATTACCTAGGTACTAACTTATCATCTACATGCATTTGCTTAGCTAGTAACCAGAGTTGGGGGAGCGGGGGGCGGGGAGGGTTAGGTTTAAGATTTAAACCCTAAACATTTACAAATCCATCCACCCACCCACCCACCCCAACACTTGTATAGTAAACACCTATTTTCCTACCTACTTACCTACCCACCTATCTATCTACCTACCTCATACCCTTTTTTGCAAAGCAAGGTGAAAAAAAAAAAAAAAGAGGTCACTTAAGATTCATTCATCATAAGTATGAATTCCCATCCACCAAAAGGACAATTAGGGTTACTACATTCAAGTTATAACTAGAGTTGGGGGATTCTTTGCATGAATTTGAAGCTGTGATTTGACACCTTACCTGCTGCTGCTGCTGCTCCAGTCCAAATTCTGTACTCTGGACAGAGAGTGGATTGATACCTCTGGCTGACCCCTGAATTAATTGATGGGAGATGAATGAACTCTGTCAAGAATAGTACTAAAACCACTACCCAACTCTGACAGCCAAACCCCTCCTGTTGTTGTTAGAATCAAGTGTTTTTTTTAAAAATTAGGGCAATGGGTTTAGGGCAAAAAAAAATTCATATATATATTTATTTTTTTATCTTTTCTTTTTTTTAAAAATTCCACACTTTTTGGCAGCACTTTGAAACTCTCAAAAAATCATCTTCATTTTTTATTTTTCTTAGTTTTATTGAATTCACCAATTAAAAAAAAAAGCTCATCAAATAGGTTTAGGGTGTAGGCCAATGTTTACTATTTTTTGTTTTCTCACTTCTAGCAATTGAAACCCTCAAAAATCACCTTCATTTTTATTTATTTTTAATTCTTAATAATCTCACTTTCTAAGAAATAAAGTTTCACCAAAAAAAAAAAAAAAAGGCTTAGGTTTAGGGTTTAAGTTTTTTAAGGGTAAAACTTAAACTCTCACAAATCACCTTCATGAAAAATTATATATATGCTTAGTAATTTCACTTTCTAGTGAAGTAAGTTTTGCCCCAAAAAAAAAAAATTATTTTAAAAAAAAGACTTTGGTTTAGGGTTTAGGGTTTAAGGGTAAAAGTTTGTTGCAAGACTCATTTCACAGCTTGTAACACAAACCAAAAAACAAACTTGTGCATGCACATGGCATTTGTGTGTAAGAGAGAGAGAGAGAGAGAAAAGAGAGTACATACTACTACTACACTTGTAGTGTTGCAGTTTGATGGGTGGTCCTAGGAAGTAGGTGCTCCCTCAACATCACCTACCTACCTACCTACCTACTAAGGTATATTGAAAGCACAAGCCAGTGGTATTTTTCTGTCAATTTTGTGATGTAGCCAAAAGTGGCGATGGTCTATGTGAAAATTTAGCCAGATTTGGCTACAAGCAAAATATGAAAGTAAAATTTGTTGAACATCTTTTCTTTCTTTCTTTCTTTTTCATTAATTGGCTACTCTACTTGAAACTGTGTATAAAAAGAAATATGGTGTTAATTTTTATTTTAATTTTTTTAGAAAATTGGTCAGATTTTGGCTATTGATAATCTCCAGGAAAAAAAAAATTAAAAAAATTAACTTGCTTTTAGCTAGCACCTTTAAAAAAAATTTAATATAGCTTTTTGGCTATAGTTTTAGCCAGCGAAAGAAAGCCTGGCACCAGCCTGAGAAGGAGGACTTTTGCTAAATCCAAGGACAGAAGGGGAAGAAGATGCACCAAAAACACAAGCCCCAAGGGAAGGACAGAACACCCACAACAGCTTTTCATTGGGTGGTTCTTTTTGTCCTTTGGCCCAACTTCATTGGCCACTTCTTGTACTTCCCTACCTTGGTAGGTTAGCCTTGCTTTTGGTGCTTCTTTTTCAACGTGTTCACACTATGTAGTACTAACAACCAAACAAGTGTGGCGTGCCCTCTTTTGCCACATTTCATTTTTTTTCTTTTGTGTGTGTCATCACTCACTCGTAAAACCCTAAACCCTAAACCCGACCTTTGTGTATTGGAGGAGTACTTTGGTCTGATTTTGAGGCCGTTCTGCTTTTCAAGGTGCTGGGAACAAGAGCACCAAATGGTCGGTCTTGAGACCGTTCCACATTTCAATGTGCTGGGATAGGCCATTCCACAAAAAAAATATGAAATTATAGAGGCCATTTCAAAAGACCTAGGAGCACACATTATGCTTTCAAAAATGTAAGAGCAAGAATTACATCTTTTTTTGAAACGCCCCGACCCTTCAAAGAGGAAAATTTGTGGGCTATAATGTAATAAGGTGCCCTCCATATAGACACTACAAAAATCCTACAAGGTCTTTACATGTAGGGTAAAGGTCTTTTGAAGAGGGCTGTTTTGGGAACAAGGGCCTTATACTTGCCTCCATTGGACCCTAACTCCTCATCAAACACCCCTCCCCTCCCCTCCCCTCCAAATTTGAAGTGCTTACCGAGCTTAGAATTGTTTGTGGATGAAATCCATCACTCAAATAAAATCATCCATAGTTGGGTGAAATGCAACCATAGATTTTTTTAAAAGGTCAAATGGTTGGATGGGAATTTTCAATAAAATTGAGTTGTATTTATGCATGAATAGATTATATTTGTGAATGGAGCATATGACACATGGAATAGGCCATATGAACAGAACACAACAATGGATGAATTTGGAATTCCAAAAATGAAATTGACCACAAGGTTGCAACATAATGGATGAAATTCATGACACAAATGAATTATTAGGACGTGGGAAGAAATCCATGTTCATGAAAATCTCTACCGCATGCATGGTCACTCTAGATGAATTTTAAATCAATGAAAAACATTCACATGATCTTATTCATGTAAAGTGATGAACATGGCTAATGTACAATACCACATGAATGAAAGTTTAACATGGATGAAACTAAGTGAATGATGAACCGTCTACCTCTGTCCCATCATGCATCTTGTTGTGCATGCTCGCAAGCTGCCTGCACATCAGTTATGTCTGGTAACCAGCGTGAGCGGTCAGGTTACCGAACATAGTCTCAACACATACCCACCTCAACTACATTTGATAACCTTGGTAACCGGCTCCAGACTCCACTCCGTAATTTTGGAAATGTAGTGGTAACCTAGTGATAACCAGCATTCGACAGTTATGAAAAATAGAAGTGGATAACCAATGGTTCTCAAGAAGATTCTCATACATATATATATATAGATATAGATATAACCATGGTTCTCAAAAATCAAATAATTTTGCAACCCTTGCTAAGTCTTTGCAATGAATAAAAATTAATTCAAGCACAATTTCCCCTTACAAATTATGTATCAAAATGCTTGGGATCAATTCTTCTTTTTTTGAAATTTTCGTTTCAGTTTTACCAAAAAAAATTGGGAAACTTTTGAAAAAAAAATCTAGTCTAAATTTGAGTTTTTTTTATTTTTTTTAAACATTTTCCAATTTTTTTAATCACAAAAATGGGGGAGAGAGAGAGAGAGAAAAGAAAAAGAAGAGAGGAAAAAAATCATGTGAGATTCCTCAAGAGTCTTGAAATTTCATCGTGTGGAATGCAACCGCCCCTTGTTGCAATGCCTTCAACATAACATTGTAGCATCAATTTCTAACAAGTATGAAGGTAATTTCAAACCCATCCACATATTTATAAACAAATATATTATTTGGTGAAGAACATTTTTAGGAAATTAAACTTACTATGACAACTAAAAGCAAAAAATCGCATCATTGATGTTGCACTCCCATCACACTCCCATATTTTACTAGTTCAAGTAGCCTAGAAAATCAATACCTAATAAAATTATGAATTCACACAATTTTAGGAATCACCCGTATTAATGTGGCCCATAAGAATATTGCGCAATATTCAAAAAAATATGTACTAGAATTATTGTGCTCTTCATTGAATGATGTACATTGTAATGGACTATTTATTCAATGCTCCTATTGAATGGATCAAATTATTGTGCTCTTGGACCCTCCATTACTTTTACATAACATTGCAAGTTTATGAAAATATGTATGAAAGTTTATCACCAAGTTATTTCAAGACCACCAAACCAATTGGGATCTCTAAACTTCTTTCATGATTTGCATATTGGAAAGCATGAATGAATAGGAACATGTATGGAGATAGGTTTTTTGTGGAATAATGCAATTGGGCTAGATATTCCTAAGACAATTAGTTGACCAATATGAATAGAATGTCCAAAAACACCTTAAAGAAGAATATAAGTTATGACTTTCCGAATACAAACAAGAGCATCACAAGCTAGTAAATACAATCCAATATGATGTAGGTATTGTTAAGAAATCGCATGCCAAAGTCTTCCATTTCCATTCACCAAATTCTAATGTTTTTTTACAAGCTTATTGCATCTTGCAATTGTCTACATCTCATAAGTTGTTTCACCTCCATGTACTTGATTAGTCTTTGGGGGAAAAAAAACATGCCAAGTCCTTCTAGTTACAAAGAATGATCCCAAATAAAATAACTATAATTTGACAAATAACATACGCACGTGAAAAGATTCCAATGCCATGCAAATATGTTGAGTCAAAGCTCAAAAGTATGTAAATAGTGGTAACAAGGGTAATCATGTCAAAACTTATTAATCTACATATTTTTTAAAATCAACTAGTAAGACATCTAGAGAAATGAATGGAAAACATGTTCTAAATTATGTTGGTCAATTGTCTCCAAATTACATATTCAAACCTTTCTACAAAAATACTACATTGTGCAACTCTTCAAGCTTCAAACTTTTAACAACCCTTACCACCTTCTCATGTTTTTAAATCATGTTTACAATCTTGAACATCTGACAAAATATCAAGTGTGAAAAACACTTGTGTAATAATGAAGGTAAAGATGTTCAAATCATTGTCGGCCTAATATATTAGAGATCTTGGAATTTGTTGAATAATTATTTTAAGATGCTTTGGAGACTAACATGACAAGGAAAGACCTTTGTTTATCAAATATAACTTGATATGTGGTGGAATAATTCTTTGATGTTGGAACTACTAATGGGGCATTGGCTCAAAAAATGTTAAACTTTGAACTCCCACCAATTGGGAGCTCTAGTTTCTTGTTAATTAATGCTAACACTTGTTTTGGCATTTTTCTAGCTACATTTTTTAGTAATTGGGAAAATATAGTTTCAAAACTTGTCACACATTTGGAACAACATGAACCAATTGTAAAAGGGCATGTGGGGTAGCTATAATTGATTTTTTATACCCATAATAAATTTATAGCAATAATGTCTTTTAATTATTTTTTTGGGCAGACGTAATTTTTGATTCTACAACCTTAAGTAAAAGTTGTTTTTCAACCCTTTTTTTGTCACCTTAAACAAGAGGTCACTTTCAACTCTTTTTTTATTTCTAAAGTTTGAATGCTTGAACTTTTTTCTAATTTAACTTCGGTGTGACAACCACTTTACTTGATTTTACTTTTTTCTATAATTGTGTCACCAATAACCACTATCTACTAGAAGTTTCAATTATTGGAATTGACTTCATATCATTTGAGTAAGGTTTGGTGTTTTAGAGTTTAAACTGCTAATTTTTTAATTGACATCATGTCTACAAGCATCTTTTGAATTTACTTTGTGTTACTCAAATAAAATTTTATTTTAAATGCATCCATAGGTTTTAATCATGGTGTTTGACACCTTTTAGTTTATTTGGATGTGAATTTGCATGTTCAAGTTCCCACCACCACAAAAAAGGAAACAAACATTTTTTTAAGGTTAGTTTTCCCAAACCAAAACTTTCCCAAAATAACTTTGGGCTTTGTAAAATTTTGAACTAACTTTTTGAAATAATTTCTAAAAATAAATTTTGTTGTTGGCCTCTAATTTGCCCATTTGTTGATTAGGGGGTGGACGAGATTGTTGCCTGCATTGGTGGCTATAACTATAAATGGGGCTTAATTTTAAACATATGTTAATTGTATATATGCCTTTGAATTGTAGGTGCAACTAATGCATGTGTGAACAAAATATAGTGGGTCAAATTGTTGGAATGGAGTTAATTGAACATTTTAACTAAGGGGGGTGGTGTGAATGCCATATGAGAAATTCATTTTTTCATTATGATGGCCTCCTAGGGGCCATCATTTTTATCATGGACCCCAATTTACATTCAATTTTGGAAAGGATTTTATGATCTACATAGTGTGTTCATGTAAATTTGTTTTCAAACTTTCATCCCCAAACACATGGGCAAACATAATGGCAAATCAAATCTTAACAAAAAAATTTACAATGCAAAATCAAATTAAGATGAATAGGTGGACCTATTGTCTATGGCATAATATGAATATAAAAAATTTCAATGCACTCGGTAACATAATAAATGATTTTCTTTCCAAATCACAGTGTACACTTTACATATTCAAAGTGTGAACAAGTTGTGAATCTTGCAATTGAACACTTAAAAACATGGTTGGCCCAAACATGCAAGCTTAAGTTATTTGTCATGTTGAAAGAACATACAAGCAAAATGTTTACCAATGCCACAAAACACAATTACATTCAAAGTTGGGAAACAAGTTTGGTTTCAACAACATATTGAAACAATAACATGACCATTCAAGAAATGGGACTATTGATGTTTTGGTCCAATCAACATCATGAAACAAATCATTATTGTGCCATTTAACATTATGTGTTTAGGTTTTATGAATATTTGCCCCATGTTTCATTATGGAAAACTTACCATGCATCATCAATTCTAGGAAATGTCTTGAAATCGTTTTCACCAATTGAATCAATAAATAGTCATGACTTTTTAAATGACTTTTTGAAAAAATTAGGATTGTGCATGGACAACCATAAACCCCAATAGAAAACTTAAAACATATGTACAAGCCTTAAAATCAATTATGAAAAAACAAAATATTTTATATGATAACTCTTGTAACTTTAATTAATTATGGATTAAAACATTAAATTTTTTTTTTTAAAACCTAGTGGTTATCATCAAGTTTTCGACTAAATTGATGCAAAATATTGTCAACATTTGTTTATTGGATCATCTAATGAAGCAAAATATGATTAATATATTGTTGTATCATCTAATGGCACCCAATCCAAGTTTTTTTCCAAATTTTCAACTTCCAAAAATACAATTGCTAATTCTAAACTTCTTAGAAGTCCAAACTACGTACATGATTCACTCTCATTCCACTAGGTTGACATTCTTAACTTTTCATTCATGGATGTTGTTCATTTACAAGTGAGTAGATGCATGAATGAATGGTTCATCTTTTGGGGAAAAAATCCACAAAAAATTCATTCCATTTTGTTTAATTTTAATTTTAATTTGGTGTCGGTGGTTAATCATGACAATAAAGTCCATTTATCAAAAGCAATAAAGTCCATATTAGTGAAAGCCCAAGTAGATACCTCAAGAACATGGGATTTACTACAAAAACAAGTCAAAACCAATGGACACTAACACTATTAGGGCCAATTATGACTATCAAAAATAAAATACTATGAAATGGTTAAAGTTTTCAAGATAAGGTTTTCAAATATAAAACATTTATATCATAACATATGACATACTTAGCAACTCTATTTTTCATTTGGATTGAAATCCTATGTCAAAATCACAATTTCATAAAATTCTATTTAATTGACCAGTTCATGTTTTTGAATTTCAAAAGTCCATAGCAAAAGGAGGGTGTATTATTTAAAAAATGATTTATGCATATTTTTTCATAGTCAATTTTTAAACCTAAAACCAAGTCTCAATTGGAAAACTTAAGAATATATGTTTTGTTATGAGACATTGAAACAAGGTGGGTATGGTAAATACCAAAAGAAATGTCACAAAAGTGAACCATTCATTCATGCATCCACGCAAGTGTCCACCTTTCATAAATAATAGATTAACTTCCTTGTCACTTGATTTTCCATTCATTAACTTAATTAATAAATTTTAATATATCATCCACCAATATATGATAAATGGATGAAATCAATCATTAAGAATGAAATTCATCCATTACATGTTTTTCTTTCCATTGTTCAAAAGAAAATAGTTGATTTCTTATGAAGAACATTGCTTGGATTATGAGCCTTATTTACAACTTTGATTAAAGCTTTCATGACCTAATTCCCAAAATAGATATTCTAAAAAATAATGCATCATAGATTACCTTTAGCCTAATCAACATTAGACTCCAATTTAAAGTATGACTTTGCCCCTATCATTGCACCATAGTTTTATTCATCTCAATTGACATTTCATGTTCTTCATGTTATTAAAGAAAACTTATTTGGGCACATCAATGCATGTTTTGTGTCTTTATCCACATTCATGTTTTTTTGTATGGTAGGACTATGTTTATGCTTATTTTGTTATTCTTTGTTACCAATAGATAGTTATTCTACTTGTGATAATTTCATGCCCATGCCCATGACATTTCATTTAGTGATGGTAAAAGACATTTTGTCTACAAGTCATTTTATAATATTAAAATAAGGTTAGTAATTGTTACAAAGTTGAACTACATTCAAAGGTCATTTGATTGATTTATAAGGATGATATGATGGCCAAACGTGTGCCATTCAACCACATGATGCTTCATTTTCTTAATAATAAACTTGTAATGGATAAATAATTTAATTGTCAATCACATTTGTTTGAAAAAACAACTACATATTGGAACAACATTTCCCATGTGCTTTGCAAATTCTTGTTATTCCATGTTTTTGAAGAGATTATACATGTTATCTATGCACAAGGAGTTCATAACCCACAACCACTCCATGAGGGGAAAGTACTAAATCTAGAAAGTCACAATTAAAGGGGTAACTTATTGCATCAAGTGGTTTGAATTGGAACATGGATATCACTTTGGTTCTCACTTTTGGTCAAATTTGGAGAATTATTACTTCTCCATTGGAAAAAAATATTTCCTCGAAAATTTTATATATATATATATATACAAAGTTCAAATTGATCCTAAAGCCCCAATTGATAATTTGGATTTCATAGCATATTATTCTTGAAATAAAAATTTCACATGTATAAACGAATGTTCTATGTGTAAGTATATATAACCATATATATGATGTGTAAAAGGGTGCAATCACAATCAAATGAGCCAACAATGATGAAGCACTCAAAGACTATAGTCTTTTTTATGGTCATTTTCACTTTCGCATATAAAGGACTTTTGAGATTAAATCTTTTGCTATATGTTACTAAAAATACATTGAATTTTTTCAATGAAACACATTTTTTGTATTAATTTTTCATGAATAACTAAATTTGTTTTTTAGTGTACAAATTTTACCAAATTTTTCATTTCATTTTGAAAAATTATCTTAATTTCAAATTGTATGAAAATATGTTAATTATTTAGTGATTATTTTATTGTTTCATAAAATACAACTTTTTTTTAGATGTCATTACATTACACCCAATTTACATGTGGTAAATGACTTTTGAAAATTTTAAATTATGTTCAATAAATTTTTAATTTTAAAAAATTTAAATTTCATAGCTTTCAAATTGTGAGTGCTTATTGTGTGTGGATAATCAATTAACATCATCTTAAATTTTTTCTCATCAAAATTCCTTTATAAATTTATTTTTTAGCTTAGTAATTTATAAAATTGACTAGTTTTGATGCAATTGTTGTTCAAGTTCAAATGTCCTTTACTAAAATCGAAATCAAAAATAATGTTTTTTGATTTTTTTTTGGGGAATTCCTCAACATTCATATTAGTCATTTAACACGACATTCCACAATTAACATGGCATTAAAGTGGCACCACAAAAATATATATAACAAGATTACAGTTTTTATTGAGTTTTGGCGATTGCTCGATATGTTTTTTGGCTCGATTGATTATGACTGCACCCAAAACCATGTAAGTTTAATCATTTACATTCTTTATTTTTTTATGTTTACATTGTTGTTACACACGCACATATTTACACTTACCAAAGGGCAATGTACTAACATGGTGCCATGTAAATGTTTTATTGGTGTGTGAGTGGAAGTGTATATTTTATATATTATAAACCCCTAGTGACTATACCTATTTGTAATCTATTTTAATTGGTTGTGAGGGCATCTCAAAGCTAGATGTTTTTTTTTACCGTATGGCCACTTTGATTGCCCCTTCACACAAAAATATAATGTTTCCCCAGCAAAAAAAAAGAAAAAAAGAAAAGCTTTTACTACCACTATGGTTCTATGAAAGTGCTTCACTTTAGCCCAATTATATGTAATACAATAGCACACTTTTGGGCAAATAATATGGGACAAACTATGGTGTTATTGAAAAATACCTTACATGCACATTCTTGGGTGAATCTTCAATGCATGTTGCCCCAACTCATTGCTTGAGTAGAATTTTCAATCCTAACTTTTTTCATGAGCATTTTTGGCCTAGGCTTTTACAAGAGCTTGAGTGCCTATTGTGATTCATATTGATTAGTTTAATTACTTGTGGTGCATCCTAAAGCTCTATTTGTTTATTTATTGTAATGGGACACTATGATTCGCCTATCACCAAAAAACAATTTGAAACTTTGGATATCCACCCACCCTCTCCCAAATGGAAGCTACATGTTATTACTAGGGTTGTGAGGGTTTTTGGTTTATAGGGTTTAAATCTAAGTTCTTGCGACTTGAACCTAAGTTGATGCCCTTTTGTTGGGATTGGCACAAGAATCAAACCTTGGAATTTGTCTTTTGCTAGATCTAAAACTCGAACAAAAGTTGTGAAAAAACATTCTTGAACATAAGGTCAAGTTCTATAGGTAGAAAAGTTGATTTTCTTGGAATCTTTATGGTTAAACATTAATTGTAATTAGTTTTTGAACTTCGTAACTTGTTTTTTTTTATTTTTTTTTAAAATTTTAAACACATAAAGTATATTAAATTGGGGGGGTTGTGAAGTGTAAAAAAAAAGTAAACAAAATTCACCCCCCCCCCCCCCACGGGAATTTTAAAATATATATATATGTCAAAACTAGGATTGGAGGTTTAAAAAGAAAAAAACTACAATGATGATAATTTTTACACAATAGTGTAAAACCATGTAAATGTATTTGTTTTTCCTTTACCCATTTTTACATATAATAATGTGGACTTATGTGATTTTACACAAGTACACATCCCATGTTATACACATACATGGATGTAGGTGGCCTTTAACACTTACATGAAATGTAAGTAAGTTTTGAATTATGTCATTAATACTTACACAAAATGTAAATCCTAAATCATATACATGTAGAACGTTAGTATAAACTTGGTAGGTGGGTGCCAAATGGGGTGAATGTTGAGAATTCTTCGATGAATGGTTTCAAAAGATGCCCTTATGTTATAGGTGCCATGGTAAATGTTGTTGCAAATAATATTTTGTATTATTTAATGGTCTTAGGATCAAACACAAAATGGATATGAATAGAATCATGGAATAACACAAATGTTATGTGTTAATCAGCCAAATGTGTATGTAAGGTAAATAATTGATCGAAGAATTGATGTCAAATGTTATTGGATGAAACATTGTTTAAAATATAATTCTTTTATTTGTTATTGCTAAAGTAAATCAAGAATCACTTAAAGGATTCCTTGAAAGATTTGTTATCAAACCTTGATGTTTGTGATTTTTTTTAATGTTTTATAATGCAATTATTTGTGTTTATGATAAACATTCAAACATCATTCATGTTTCATTGAGATGCATGTTGCTTAGGGATGGTGACTTATAGCACAAAACCTTTTCATATTTGAAAATATATGGGTAGGTGAAA
>Ga0116230_10005799_pt1 | contig 12123 bp, 10 predicted proteins | sample S1TSphfallax_3_FD_88678 | JGI IMG/M metagenome (GOLD analysis project Ga0116230, IMG submission 88678) | Host-associated microbial communities from peat moss isolated from Minnesota, USA - S1T2_Fd - Sphagnum fallax MG | ecosystem: Host-associated > Plants > Peat moss > Unclassified | place...
CGTAGTCTGGCCGCTAATACGCAATGGATGCTCTTGCGGACATGACTTCACATTTCATCTGCTCAACTGGATTGAAGTAGCAGCTCATTGGCAAGTGGGAGTCCTTTATCCGCACTGGGCACATTGGGCGGCATGGGGAGCGGGTGAGCCACGGTTTATTTTTTATCCGCCGCTTTCGTGGCTGCTGGGCGGTACTTTGGGATCATTGGCAAATTTGCATCCTAGCCTGTGGCGCTTTGTTCCCATTGTCTACAGCTTTATTGTGCTAACTGCGGCTGGCTATGCTGCCTATGCACTGGCATTGACCAGTACACGAATGCGGACAGCGCATGCCACGGAGATCATTGCTGCGGTATTTTATGTTGTGAATCCATACATGATGTTTGTTGTGTATGAACGTACCGCCTATGCGGAATTGCTAGCTGCGGTGTGGATACCCCTGCTGCTGCGGGCGCTGCTGGCGGATGAGATAAACATTTTAGGTATCGCAGTACCCATCGCGCTGCTATGGCTGAGTAATGCGCCAGCGGCGGTAATGGGCAGCTACACGCTCGGGCTGATTGCGATCATTCGAGTGGTGTTATTGTGGCGCACTTCTCGAAGCTGGACTGTATGCGCACATTTTACGAAAAAAATTATGAGTGGAGTGACATTGGGAATTGCTCTGGCGGCGTTCTACATCGTTCCAGCAGCGTTTGAGCGGCGGTGGGTACAGATTGAAAATGTGCTGGGCGGAGTGATGAATCCAGCAAGTAATTTTCTTTTTGGACAAACATTAGACATGCTACACGATGCTGTTTTGCGGACTGTATCATGGGTTGTAGTGGTGGTAATCGCGCTGACCTTAATCTTCCTTACAGTAGCATGGTTGCGGAAGCGTGGAGGTAAAGACGATCTTATAGTCCTCTCCGCACTGACGCTGGCAACTATATTTGCGGTGTTACCGATCAGTTTGCCGCTATGGAACCATCTGCCGCAGCTGATGTTCTTACAATTTCCATGGCGATTGATTGCCATACTCAGTGCAGCCATGGTGCTTGCTGTTGCGACTGCATTTCGACTTGAAAAGCCGCGCTGGTTATTGCTGGCACTCGTCCTGCCCATAGTTGCGGTTCCATTGGGCTATAAATTTTTCCAACAAAGCTGTGCGAACGATGATGAGATTGCAATGGAGCTGGAAGGCAAAGGGACAATCTTGCATGAACCGACAGACGAATATACTCCGCGAGATGCTGACGGTGATGCTTTGCATCTGTACTCGCAACACTTCTGGCTGACAGATACGGACGACAGTGGTTGTCTAGTGAGGGCTGGGAATAAAGTTTCCGAAGTGCAGTATGGTATGGAAAATTTTCAATACACAGCCCAAATGGCTACTCCACAACTGCTGGTGCTGCGCTTGTGGGATTACCCTGCGTGGAAAGTAACGGTGAATGGCAACCCAGTGAGCAAGCGTCATAAGCGCAATGATGGCATGATGGTAATACCGCTGCCGGTGGGACACTCCATAATTCATGTTGAATATGTGCGGACCGCAGACCAAACTGCAGGGCAGATAATTTCAACGATTGCACTTGTTATTGCCGCACTCTTGATGCTGAGTAGCAAAAACTTACTGACTAATCCGTCCGCTAATGCAACCAGAGCGGCAACAGTTATTTAACTCATTTATTATCAAGAATGACATGTCACAAACAGTACATGAAATTTTAAAGACCGGCGTTGCGCGTATCGACGCAACGCTGGAGCGGTTACTGCCCTCTCACGAGACGCTACCAGTCTCCATCCACCGAGCAATACGCCATTCAGTATTTGCAGGTGGCAAGCGGCTTCGACCCATCCTATGCTTGGAAGCCGCACGTATGGTTACAGGCGGAGATGAGGCACCATCTGGCATAGAGGAATTGGGTGCAGCCCTAGAAATGCTGCACACTTATTCACTGATCCACGATGATTTGCCCGCGCTGGACAATGATGATCTGCGTCGAGGCAAGCCGACTTGCCATATTGTCTTCGGTGAAGCCATTGCGGTGCTTGCGGGCGATGCCTTACAGACACAGGCATACATTACTCTGGGCGGACTTCAATGCTGCGCCGATGCCGCCATACAAATTGTGCGTGAAATTGCTGCTGCTACGGGAACGGGTGTAGGCGTTAATTTGCCACCTGGTATGATTGGTGGCCAGGTAATGGACATTGAGGGTGAAAACAAGAAGCCCACTGCAGAAATGGTCGAGGCCATACATCGTGCCAAGACGGGTGCGTTGATTACTGTATCAATAGTCGCAGGTGGAATTTATGCTGGCGGGAATAAAGACACGATTGTACGTCTACGCATTTTTGGAGAGAAAGCCGGACTAGCATTTCAAATTATCGACGACGTACTGGACATGACTCAAAGTTCAGAGCAACTTGGCAAGACTGCGGGCAAAGACACAGCCAGCTATAAGGCCACATGGCCAGCAGTGTTTGGGATAGAGCAATCGAACCGCGATGCTATAAGACTGATTGATGAAGCATTCGCTGAACTCGAACCATTTGGTGATGCTGCTGGACCGTTAAAATCGCTGGCACGTTTTCTGGTTGAAAGAAGCAATTAAATGGCCCTGACTGAAGAGGATGTTCTTACCGCACTGCGCGATTGTTATGACCCGGAGCTGCCACTCAATTTGGTTGATCTTGGTCTGATCTATCGTGTGGCAATCACGCCCGATGCAAACGCACCCGGTGCTAATATTCCCGGAGTGCCACAACGACAGCTTGTCGAGATTGACATGACGCTGACTTCCCCGGGTTGCCCGGCTCATCAGCAGATTATCGCGCAAGTGGAAAATCGGCTCGCTGGCATTGAGACAATCAGCAAAACCAAAGTAAATATCGTTTGGGAGCCAACTTGGGGACCAGAGCGTCTAAGTGCTGCGGCGCGAAAGCAGTTGGGGATTTAGTCCAAATCAAACTCACGCAATGGCTTTCCGGTATTTGGATTTTCCTTCACCTTGCGAAGGGCCTCTTCAAATTTCTTTTCGAGCAAATCCGCGGAGTTTTTCTGTGCATCCACCGACTGTCGAAAAATAGACTCAGCACGTTCGTTGGACTCACGCATGGCGCGTGCTGCAGTTTCCAAGTCCTCAAAAGTTTTCTTGCGGGGTGCCGGAGTATGCGACACAACCGCACGCGTCTCTGGGTCAATTTTGAGCATGGCACCACAGTCGGGGCAGGCCACCTCGAAAATTTCGCCATACCGACTAAGACTTGAGTAACTGGATTTATTTTTTGCCATGATCGTCTCCGGCACTATTATCCCACGGTCTAGAGAAAAATGACTTTATGACCGGGGCATTCAAGACCGGCCTGCTCGACCAGGAGACGACCCAGCCCCTCACCATAACGCGCCACAAACCAGGCAGCACCAATTACACGCTCCTGTAAAGTTTGCTGCGGATAAAGATTCAATGAGAGTTGAGCAGCATGTTTGGCTAAAGTGTTCGACTTCTGTAATTCAAAATTGGCAGTCATCTGGCGCAGCCGGTTCATCTGGTAAAGCATTTTGCTCGCGGCCACATCGCCAGATTTGCCTAAATTTTCATCCAGAATATGCATCCACTCGATCAAAGCGCTCAGTTCTTTACCCAAAGTATTGCCCGCTGCAGCGAGCTTGCGCTTGCCTTCAATGGGCATGGCACGAGCGCCAAGCTTGTGGCCTAACTCCTCGGTCGAGCAAAACATGTCAGTCAGAGAAAGTCCGTATCGGTCCATGATGTGGGTAATGGTATTTTCCACCAGCGTGGCAGAAAGCCGGGGCAAGATTGGCGTGGTACGACCAAGTATCTGGTGATAGGCAACCTGCGCTTGCGCGAAATAGGCCACCTCTGCTGGCCCACCGATATAGACGGAAGTGGGCAGCAGTGTGTCTTGAAAGACAGGCCTCAACAACGCGTTGGAACTAAGTCGCTCCGGTGATGTATCAAGTATGGCGAGCAAATCGTTGGTCGAGTAGTTTGTAGCCCCAGCACGCCAGTCATCTCCATTGCGCTTCAACGCAACTCGCGCGTCGGTCGTATCGTCGATAAGAAAAAGCAGGCTGCCGTTTTCTGGCACAGTTACCTGAGCATGAAACCCGGCTGACTCTAGTGCAGCACTGCGCGCAATGATGGCAGACTGCAAATCACAAGCACCAGTAACTGCACTGCGCAATGTAGGTGCGCCAAGTACATGAAAATCTCGGGTTGAAGCGTCGATAATAATCAGCCCCTGCCCTGCGAATATTCTTTGCAAGAACCGGGCAAAGGCATCGGCGAGTGTCGCACCTGATGTGTACGCCTTTTCTAAAAGATCACAAACCGGTGCATAGCCGAGCAAGAACCTCGCCTGTTCCAATAGGGCGGATACAGAACCGCCCAACAAACGGCGACCAACAGGAACGTTTGTATCGCTTGGACTTTCACTAATGGCCAGTATTTCCAACGCATTTTTACTTGGGAACGCAACTTGGCTGACTTCGGCAAAGTCATGGTCCTCGCTGGCGAGCCAAAATATGGGAACATGCGGCTTCCCAGCAGTAGTTGCTTTTTGCGCCAAGCGAATTGCGGAAGCGGCCTTGAGCAGAGTCAGTAGCGGCCCACCGAAGAACATGACCTGTTGCCCGGTAACAACTGCATCCGCCCCATTGCGCAGACGGTCGATATTCGCCGTAACAGAGGCATCCGCGCCCCACGCTGAATTTTGTGAATCAAGTAAATCTGCCAGACGGGCACGATGCGCTTCATCTAAGTTATTTTTTTCAGACTGTTTCAGCCATGCGTCACCGACAGCCGATGTGGGATAGCATTCGTATAGTAATTTATCATCAGCTCTTGGCGCACTACCCAATACAGCACTAAAAAGGGTTGATGTGCCAGGAAGCGAGTTGATCGGAATACATTCTGACTGCATAGTGAGCCACGTTCCCTCTTCTGTATAGAAACAATTCTAGTTTGATGCGCCGAGCTGCGATTATGATGCGCAGATTTGGGCTGCTGAAATCACCTACATGATGTTACCGTAGCTCTATGACACCAAGTAAATCCTACGTTAACGTCACCAAAAAAAAATTAGGCCAAGCCAAAGTCTTTAAGAGCAAATTGGCTTACAAAGGCAACGTCTTCTCGGTCTACACTGAAGATGTTCTGGAGCCAAATGGCATACGCTCAGAGCGCGATGTAATACGCCATTCTGGCTCAGTTGTAATTCTTGCTGTGGATGAAACTTTAGAGCCTTCTGACCCACTTGTGTTGATTGAACGGCAATATCGCCATGCTGCCGGGCAGTATTTGTTGGAGTTGCCTGCGGGACGCATTGATCAAGGCGAGACCGCACTTCATGCCGCCAAACGTGAGCTGATTGAAGAAACAGGATACCGCGCCAGCAAATGGAGCAAGCTGGTCCGCTACTATGCCAGTCCTGGATTTCTGGGTGAATCGATGCAGGTTTTTCTGGCGCAGGGAATACGCGCAGGCGTAGCGGAGCCGGAAGCCGACGAATCGATTGAAGTCCACATGGTGCCGCTATCTAAGATGCTGGAATTAATCGCCGACGGTAAAGTGTTGGATGGAAAGACCGTTTTGGGAGTGCAGTTCTACGCCTCTACTCGTAAGTAAGTACTCTCTTCAAAAAATAAATCGTGGTCAAAATTGGGCTGTGCAGGAAACCCCACGCATGCCTTATACATCAAAAGGAGTGAAGTTAGTTTTAGTCTCTATGCAGAGCATTCCCACACAGGAAGGTATCCCGGTGTCTCAGTACAAAGGCAAGGTAAAGTGGTTCAACAACGCAAAAGGTTTTGGGTTTATCGGTCGCGATGACGGCCCCGACGTGTTCGTACACTATAGTTCAATCGTTGTAGACGGATACAAAAGCCTCAAAGAGGGCGATGATGTCGAATTTGACATCATCCAAGGTCAGAAAGGCCCTCAAGCTGACCAAGTAACACGTGTACAGCAGCCTGTCGCCAGTAATTAGCTGCCAGCAGCACTTTCTAATTACTTCAGTGCAGAATCGATTGTCTACAAGCCATATTAGAGACCTAACCGCAGTGCATGACACAATACGGTCATTCATCTATGTTTTTGGCAAACTACAAAATCTACCCAGCAGTGCTATACCATGCTGAGGATGGACAACAAAACAATCTCTAATCTGCTGGAGGAAACAGCCAGTCTGCTGGAAATTGGCGGCGGTGACAGTTTTCGTATACGCAGCTATCGGCGTGGTGCTGAATCAATTGAGCAGGCCACATCTCAGCTTACGGAAATTGCTACGGGTGAGGATGCAGTAAAAAAGCTGCTCGAGATTCCCGGCATCGGCAAGGCCATGGCCGCGCATGTGGTGGAAATAGCAAGCACTGGCCGCCTTGGTTTTCGCGATGAGCTATTGGCAAAATACACGCCCTCCATCCTTGAACTACTAAAGCTGCCGGGCATGGGGCCGAAAACAGTGGCGTTGCTGTGGGATGCGCAAGAAATAGGTGACATTGATGCTTTGGAGGCTGCCGCCAAAGCAGGCAAGTTGGATGATCTGCCGCGCTTCGGGAAAAAACTGGTTGAGAAAATCCTCAAGGGCATTGAGGACTATCGCCGCCATAGCGGACGTTTCCGCATAGATGTAGTAGATAATGCAGCAACAGAATTGACTCGCGCACTGCTAAAAATTCCAGGAATTGATACTGTCACTCCTGCTGGCTCGTTGCGTCGTGGACGTGAAACTGCGGGCGATCTGGACCTTTTGGTAACGGGCCCAAGCTGTGAGGAGTCTCTCTCAGCAGCAACGGCAGAAAAAGTTGCTGACTTGGATGGCATCGCCAGCATAATGGCGCAGGGCAATAACAAAGTTAGCTTCCTATTGCAGAATGGTCTGCAGGTGGATGTTCGTCTGTTGCCACGTTCGAGCTACGGGGCTGCGCTGCAATACTTTACTGGGTCGAAAACGCATAATGTGGCATTGCGGCAGCGTGCTCTAAAATCTGGCTACACGCTGAATGAGTATGCGCTGGCGCGTGTTGCCGACAACTCTATAGTGGGCGCTGCGACGGAGCTGGAAATTTATTCCGCACTGGGACTTGATTGGATTCCGCCGGAACTGAGAGAAAATCTGGGAGAGTTGGATGCAGCCGAGCAACGCAAGCTGCCCAAGCTGATAGAGCAGAAAGATGTTCGTGGTGACTTACACATGCACACCACTGCGACTGACGGTCACAACACCATCCGCGAAATGGCGGAAGCCGCTGCAGAGCGTGGTTATGAATATATTGCGATCACAGACCACTCAAAAAACCTCGCCATGACCAATGGCCTTGATGACCGCAGCGCAATCAATCATGTTCATCACATTCGCCAGGTGGACAAAGAAATGGCAGGTCGCATCCGCGTACTCGCCGGTATTGAGGTGGACATACTGAGCGATGGATCGCTGGACCTGAGTGACAGTGTGCTGGCAGAAATGGAGATCGTCATCTCCAGTGTGCATACACTTTTCAACCAGCCAGCGGAGGAAATGACCGCCCGCATTTTGCGTGCGATTGAGAACCCTCATACCCGAATTCTAGGGCATCCTACCGGGCGACTTTTGCTGCGCAGAGAGCCATTTAGTTTTGATCTGGAAGCGGTACTGCAAAAATGCGCCGAGCTTGGTGTTGCAGTGGAGCATAATGCTACGCCTGAGCGACTGGACCTTCGCGACCGCGACCTGCGGCTTGCACATGAATTGGGCTGCAAAATTGTTATTGATACTGATGCACACCAGACGACATCACTTGGCAACATTCGCTTTGGCATCTTACAGATGCGACGTGCCTGGCTCACACCTTCAAATGTTTTGAACACACTGCCCTTGAAAAAACTGCTTACCTCGCTGCGACCAAAGCGTTAGTCCGTCGAAGCTTAAATAGAAACGGCTGGATTTCTTCAGCCGTTTTTCCTAAGACTAAAAATTACTTATGGTGCAGTAATTGTTGGTGCATTCTTGGGCGTGGATAAATAACCGCTGACAGTGTTCTTGGTCATGTTATTTACCACAATCTCATACAGCATTGGGTCTTTACCGGTGTAGAACTGCAAAGGTTCGTCCAGCGTCTTGTCCTTCTTCTCGATTTTCCGGTCATCCGCATTCACTTCCAACGTGAACTTTGAGTGCTTCTCATCCACACGACGCAGTTGCAGACTAATTGTGGAAAGCAGCGTCGGCTTGGCACCCTTGTTCAAAGAAAATTCAATATAAGTGCGGTCACCTTTATGTTTTAAAACTTCCAGCTCATCGTGATTTTTGGCAATCAAACCGCTCATCACGCCAGCATCACCCATCACGCTTTGCAATTGCGTTTTAGTCGCCGCCAAGTCCTGCTTCACACCACCGACGTCCTGTTTGACTCCGCCTACATCTGTCTGGACGGCTGAAACTTTGTTGGAGACAGTGCTGATCTGCTGGCTGGCGAGCGCCTGTTGCTGTTCCAACTTGGCAGTGTCTGCACTTTCGCGGCGCATAATCTGTTCCGCACGCTCCTCAATAGCGCTTTGACTGGCAGCACTGGTCTGTTCCACGCTGGCAGTTAGTCGGGCGTTCGTTGCACTCAGCGCGGATGAAAGGTCTTTCGTCTGTTGCTTGGTCAATACCAGACTGCGTTTTGCCTGATCCAACTGGTTTTGCAGCGAATAATTCCACCCCAAAGAAGAGATGGCTGTCAATAATGCCAGCACCAGCAGACCAAAAAATACTCCTGATACGCTGCGGCCTTCATTAGTTGTGTCAAATTCACTCATATTTATCTTTCTCCTCGGAAATTGTTGCAGTTATATGTTGTTTATTTACTCAACTTGCGAAGGGTATCCTTTCGCTTTAGCTTATGCAATGCCAAGTGCTTCCATCATCCTTTAGACAATGCCTATTTAGTATTAATCTCTTTGCATCAAATTCATTTTTGCCTCTCCCCTTCTTCTCTGCCCTAGCACATCCTATACTTGAGGAGTGGAGCTCTGTAGTTAGTATGAACACCTCATCAAACCAAATAGTTTCTAGTGTTGATGTGTGTATTGTGGGCGGTGGCATTGTTGGCCTCTCGTTGGCACTAGAACTAAAGTCGCACGGATTGAGTGTTCTGGTCCTTGAGAAGGGCCAAGCCATGCATGAAGCCTCCTGGGCTGCTGCTGGGATGCTGGCAGTGCTTGACCCATCTAATCCGTCTGAGCTTCTTCCGCTGGCAAACCTGAGCCTAAACCTCTATCCCGAATATCTTCAACAACTCTCAAATATTTGCGGAGAACAATTGAAGTTCCGCACTAAATACACTCTGTTGGCCAGTAATAGTTCCGTAGACATGTATTCAGAAAAAGATTTTTTATCCAAGTGTGACCTATACAACTTAGTTCCCAATCTTAATCCTGGCCACTACAAATGGCGATTGCTGGATGAACCCTCAATTGCTCCACGTGACTTATGCGTTGCGCTAACTAAAGCCATACAAGTATTTGGTATAGAGATGCGGGAAAAAACGGCATGGTTGTCCACGTCAACACAAATTAATCGTACCCGTTCCCTCAAAATTCAGACCACAAATGGACAACTAGACGCTGATGTAATCGTCCACTGCACAGGTGCATGGGCAGCATCTGCAATGCTGGATCCAGTGGATGCAGCTGCAAAAGGTCTGCGTCCGCGCAAGGGCCAAATGGTCTCACTCGCATTGCCTGAGGGTTGCAGCTTGTCCTTCGTAGTGCATGCGCCCGGCTGCTACATAGTCCCTCGCGGTGATGGCCGTGTTATCGTCGGTGCCACAATTGAGGACTGTAGCTTTGATAAATCCACCAATGACGCAGACATAGACAATCTGCTCTCCCGCGCTGCACAACTTGTCCCCGCACTGGCCAATGCTACTGAGATTGAGCGCTGGGCGGGGCTGCGGCCGGGTTCGCCGGATGGCCTACCAGTTTTGGGCAGTGTCCCGTCTACTCCAAAGACCTATGTTGCAGCGGGGCACTTCCGCATGGGGATACTATTGGCACCAGCAACAGCACGTGTAATGGCCCAACTGATTTTGGGCGAGCAGCCTGAGGTTGACCTGCAACCATTTTCGCCGCTACGATTGCGCAGCCTAAATCAGGAATGTCTTGTCTGATCTAGACTGTTAATAGTTTAGTAATAGTGTAGTAATAACGCTCATCGTAAAGTGACAAGTCTTTCAGTGCTGCGCTATAAACATAGAACAAACAAATTCCCGGCAGTAGTCCGGTGGGGTGGAAATTATGTCGACAATCGTCGCGCCTAAAGGCCTTGAAGGTATCGTTGCAGCCAACTCAGGCATTTGCTGGATTGATGGAGACGCAGGCGTGCTTGCCTACCGCGGTATTGACATTCATGAGCTGGCAGTTCGCTCCACTTTTGAGGAAACCACCTACCTACTGTGGTTTGGCAAACTACCAACCACTACTGAGTTGGCAAATTTCAAGGCCAATCTTGCCGCTGCACGCATGATGGCCCCGCACATCACAGAAGTTATGAGCGCCCTTCCCTCCTCAGCCACTCCAATGGAAGTTTTGCGCACTGCCGTTTCCGCTCTGAGCACTTTTGATGAAGATGAAAAAGATTGCAGCTATGAGGCCAATGTTCGTAAGAGTTTCCGCCTGACCGCACAGATTGCCATGATTGTGGCGAATTTTGACCGGCTAAGAAAGAAAAAACCGCTGGTTGAACCGAACCCAACCCTAAGTCACGCTGGAAATTTTCTCTGGATGCTGACTGGCGAGAAACCTACTGAAACAGCCGAAAAAACTTTTGACCTTGCCCTCATCCTGCACGCTGAACACGAACTAAACGCTTCCACCTTTGCCGCCCGCGTCATCGCTGCTACACTCTCTGATATTCACTCTGCTATTACTGGTGCCATTGGCGCGCTCAAAGGGCCACTACACGGTGGAGCGAATGAAGCCGTAATGCTGATGCTGATGGAGATTGACCGCTTGGGCGAAGACCCAGTGGAGTACGTGAAAACGCAACTCGTCGCCAAGAAAAAAATATCTGGTTTCGGCCATCGCGTTTATACCACCGAAGACCCGCGTGCCACCCACTTGCGCAAAATGTCAGAACAGTTGAGCAAAGGCACCAGCAAGGGCAAGTACTATGAATGGTCCAGCCAGATTGAGAAATTTGTGAAGCAGGAAAAACGCCTCAATGCCAATGTGGACTTTTATTCCGCCTCCACTTACACCATGCTGGGGATAGACATTGATCTATTCACGCCAATCTTTGCGTTAAGCCGTATCGCCGGTTGGGCCGCCCACGTTATTGAGCAGCACCAAGACAACCGCTTGATCCGCCCCCGCGCAGATTACATTGGGCCAGCCTACCCAGCAACTTATATTCCGATCACAGAGCGTTAAGTACCTCGGTATGTTATGTCCACAAAAGTTCCATTGTCATGGAGATCACCACTTGTAATTCTGTTGTATATAAGTAGAACTTTTTATGCGAAAGCACTGCCAGAAATTGCTAGTCTGGATGTTCGCCAAAACAACAATCATTATGATGATGGCAGTTGTGGGACTCCCTTATGCCTATTCGCAACAGCCTCATTCTGTTACCACGCAGCCTTCTGGTTCGACACCATCATCCACACCAGCACCGATTTCTGCCAATCCAGCCAGCATCGCTGTCGCTCACGTAGTCGACGACGATGACGTGGACTTAGTACCTAGGACGGGCTTCAATGCTGCGCTGGTCTACAACAGTACGCATGACTCTGCGGCAAACTGGTCCGACTCAACCACGCCCTATGTCAGTTATGCCTTCAATAAACACTTCAGTTCAGAGCTTTCCTGCCCAGTCTACATACTTCGGTATGCAGAAAATACTACGGTCGTACCGAAGGCGGGCCAGACAATAAAACCCCAGGCATTGCGTGGAGAGGCTGGTGATACGCTACTGGCAAACCATGCGGCCTTTAGCAACCACTATTTTGATTATCTCGTGACGCTTTCCGCTACATTGCCCAGCGGAGACACCGTTTATGGACTTTCCACCGGTCGCGTCACCTTTGATCTGACCCATGACTTTAGTCACAAGTTCGGCATCTTTGGTCCCGGGGCAGAACTAGGCGCAGGC
>Ga0116230_10005800_pt1 | contig 12123 bp, 8 predicted proteins | sample S1TSphfallax_3_FD_88678 | JGI IMG/M metagenome (GOLD analysis project Ga0116230, IMG submission 88678) | Host-associated microbial communities from peat moss isolated from Minnesota, USA - S1T2_Fd - Sphagnum fallax MG | ecosystem: Host-associated > Plants > Peat moss > Unclassified | place: USA...
AAAAAAAAAAAACAAACAAATTTTGTAACAATCTTTGAAGGAAAAACTTGTACAAAAATAACATAAATATTAAGGATCCAAATTTCAGAATGATACAAATTGACCTCCAGCCACTGCAGCACCACCACCTTTTTCATGTTCACTTCAAAAGAACTAGTGGGTGCCCGTGGCCAAAGGCCACTGTGAAGTCCCCCGTGGGTGCCTGTAACCTTCGGCCACTGTTTTTTATTTTTTCTTATTTTTTACTGCCCTGGACGCCCTGCCCTGCCCTGCCCTTGCCCTACCCTGTTTCGAATTTTCCTTTTGCTGCCAGGGACAGAAGGAAGAAGTTACACAGGGAATGGGTACTTAAAGCAAGACCGTACGTACACGTGGTGGGAAGCGTTTGAGCATATGCAAAAGTTGCTTAATAAAAAGTAATTTAAGTAAATTAGGTAAAAGAAGGTAACTTCAAACAGACAGTAAATAAAAGAAGGTAATAACAGATAGATAGACAGACATGTTGCCTTTATATATAAGATATGACTAAAAAGTTAGTAACAATCATTTAGCCAAATTCACCCATTCATCTAGAATCACTCAATCAAGTTTCAACCTTCCGACAAGCTCTAAAGTTATGCACCTCCTGAAAGAAAAGAAATTTGATTAGGAAAACTTAAACAAACTGAACATACAAATGTCACATAAGTTTAACTCAATGCATTCAAAAAGTCAAAATGTAAAAGGTTGAAACCCATTTAATTTTCAACTTTTTACATTCTGATTTTTTTGTGACCCAAAATTCTGATTTACAAATTTTGATTTATAAAACACCTTTTTCGAAAGTTAATAAAAAGGGTATTTAAATGGGTTTCAACTGTTTTGCAAACCAAGAGACTCCAAAAAAACTTTCAACTTTCAAAAGGTTTTTGTCAACTACGCATCTACACAATAACGCAAATTTCCTGGCTGGTTAACAATGGCTTGGTCTTAAGGAAAATTTTACAAAATATAAAACCTTTGACTAAAAAACTTGTTGCACAAATTCAAATGTGTGTTCAAATAATTTTAAAATGTATTTTTCATGAGGGACACAATGTTGAATGTCCACTCATCTTTGGCAAACCTAAAAACCCATATTGTAGTAACATTGGTCAATTTAATGTATTCTGTTGCTTATGGTTGAGGATTGCAAATACAAATACTTTGCTTAAATCCTTATAAAAGGATTGAACTCATCCTCTTCACATAAAATTGCCCCAGAGTTATGCAACATTGTCATTTTAAAAAACTATTTTATCTCATAAATGTCTTACCTGAAAATAAAGCATGAACAATTTGACCAAATTCACCCACCTTGCAAGGGGCACAAAAGGTGGCTTTCAACACACCCATGTGAAAAAAAAAAACTTATCTTCAGCCCAATCTATGGATAAACCACACCCAAAGCAATCATGATTTCATACTTAGGGAAGCAATTTTCAAGCCCCTCAATAAGGTTATGGGTTGCCCCATAGCATTCATCCTTCACTTTGCTCACTCACATGTTGAAGGTAGCCTTGATGTGGAGATGTAACACCATAAATGGTGAAAGTGTATATAGGATATTTGTCCTCTCCAGAAAACCACTGCACAAGAATGCTCTCATTGGTTAAAGCCCCAATTCCATTGAAATTATTGAATGTCAGATTTTCAAACTTACCAAAAGAGCCCCAATAAAGCTTGTAAAGCCCATGCTAGGCTAGCTTGAGAGATTTCTCAAAGTCACACAGAAAAATGCAAAAATGTCCCAGCCTTGTGCAAGGTTGATCAATGTATTCACACAGTTGAGTAATGAAAGGAGGGTGGCAAGTGAAGGTGGCTATCTTCCCACGTGGTAATAGGAGCAAAAATCTTTGATTTGCATCCCCAATTTCCCAATGGGGCTATTGTGGCCCAAGACCTTTGTTGCCGTGTGGCAAATTTTCCAAGAAAAAAACTGTTGATTAATATAACAAAAAAATAGTTATTTTCTTCCCCCACCTACACACCTATTTGCTCCTACCTACATACCAACTAACCACCCCTATCATATAGGGGCCTACTAAACCAACTCACATTCTACAAAACATGATGCTGGTCTTTAAACAATGAAGGTATTACAAATAACTTGTTATCTTTTAGTTATTAAGCATGCTTTTGGCCCCCACTATTGGAACATCATATCTTAAGGTTATTTTCACATTGACAAAATGAATATTTTTTTATTTTTTTATTTTTTTCCATTGTCTTCTTAATATTGTGATATGAGTAGTGAAATTATTCAGAGTGTAACCTATGATAAGTATGATGATTTTCAACATGTCAACTTCATATTTTCACAAAATTTCATTTCATTATTTTGAGGATTATCTAATGACAAAACTAACCTTAGGGTAAGGTAACCAACACCTCAAATGCAAGTAATGTAGAAGGTGCTAATTAGGGTTTTTTTCAATTTTGTGAGATAAGTGGACATCCAATCATTCACAAGAGGACTTAACCAAATTTGGCTACAGGTAAGAGAGAAAAGTAGAAAACTCCTGAAACCCAATTATATATTAGCTACATGCAAAAACCTGGTCTAACTATGACAATTTCAACTTTTTTTCCCCTCAAAATATCAGGATTTTTGGGCCACTTTTCACAAAAATTCTTTGTACAAGTCATGGCCTCTTTTTCTCTTGTTGCCAAGTAACAAAATTTTGCCAAAGAAGAGAGCGTTAGTGCAATATGGCTGAAGTGCAACCAAGTGTAATGTGCAAAGTGCAACACTCTGGCAATGGCAATATGTTTCAATCTTTATATGTTTAGGTTTTGCGTTCTGAAAAACCATCACGCAAAATTAAACTTCGAAACCCTAACCCTAAGTTCATAAATTAGGCAATGGTAGTGAAATTAGAAATCACAACCATAATTGCTATTGTTCACACAACCTCATATCACCTGTGGGGGACGGGGTGGGTATGTGCATGAAAAGCCAAAGGTTTGGGGAAGTAATTGTTGTTGACCATAATCAAACACTATAGGAACCAATGCCAAATTAGAATCGGCCAAAACAATTAAAGAGTAGGGAGGAAATCTAAGGTCATTAATATGGAATGAAAGGTATAAGAAACAATGTAGAACTCCAAAATTTTGAAAAAAAATACTGATGGAGAACTAGAAAATAGCAAAAGGATGACGGCACTTCACCTCGTAGGAGTTAGATTGCTCATCTACTAGTTGGAAGTCCATCATTTGATTTAGGAAAAAAATAATTGTTTCAATGTGGGCTTTAGATCCATTAGCCTATCTATCTATGAAGCAAGGTAGTTTGTTTTGTTTTGTTTACTTATGCTGAGATCTTCCAAATCACAGAGTGCTTCATGCCGCACTCTTGACATCTTTGGAAAGCTTTTGATGAGTGCACCACCTTGGTTTGAGACTGTTTGGAGCTACGATATGAAAGCTATTGATAATTGAATCATTTTCTCAACGAAAAGTAAACAAAATTGGAACTGAAAACTGTATTGGAATTTTGGGGTGTTCTTGGTCTTGGTGGAAAGTCCTCAACATTTCAGATTTAATACAGTTCATTTCACAATTTTCAAAGCTAAGGTGTGAAAAATATTGATTTCTGAGTGGATTTTGTTGTTAGAAATTCAAACAAATTGCAAAAATTGGGTTTGGAAGGGAAAATCATTTGAGCCCTCAATGTGTTAACACTAGGGCCAACAGCACGCTACACTAGTATCAATGAAGTAACATTTTAAGTATAGAATGTCTGTAAAAACAATTTGGACAATGTACATAGTACATACATCTGATTACAGAGAAGATTGCATGGAAATGGGTTTGTTTTATATTGGAAATTGGATTCTATTTATAAAGTAGTGTTAGTAGGCCACATGTCAAAAATCAAGAATTTGATGTCATAAGTTGCATTAGGTAGATGATCTACTAGGCCTTCCATTCTTCTCCAATCTAAATACTAATATGGCGATCATTTTGAATTAAAAGAATGGGGACCGAGGATTTCAATTTTGTAAGTTGTTATTACCAAAGTAGGTATTGCAGCTGTTGGTCTCCACTTAGTAGTTTTATTTGATGTATAAAACTATAATGTCCTTAAAATCCCGTTCAATCTTAATATAGAATTTTACCATGTAACTTGTATGGGACTTTTGATTTTGTAACTTGTTGCGACTTGGTATTAATATTGTACCACCTTTTGTGCAATCCTTTCCATTGTCTTTTAACAAATGATGAACTGGTGTGTAGTGTGTGCAACAGGAAGTGAACTTTGTGACAGTATGCACTTCGATGGAATCGTTTCCACACTAGAATATATACATAATTCTCTTATGTAAATTCTCTTCCTGTTTCTGCTGTTTCTGCTTCGCTCTCTGTGCGAGAGATGAAGGAGATGACACAGACTTCCTCCTGCAACCATCCTCTGCGGAATGAATTTCTGGGGAAGCTACGGCAGAATGCCTTCATCCTGGACACTAGGGTTTTGACGTCACAGCAACTTCTACTCATGAAGACCTCGCCACCGGGCTGGGTTGAAGGGGTGAGTTCTTCTCAATACCCTGCCAGCTTTTTTATTTCCTTGATTTCCTCTGCAAAAATTGGTGTCCTGGGTCGGATTTTCAAGGTCTTGGAGATTTTGGGGTTTGCTTTCAAGGTACTTGGGTCCACATTTCAACACGGTAGAAGTTGCAGATGTCCTGGTGTCAGGGGAAAGACAGATGCACGACACAGGATGATCATTAGCGCTGCTGAGTTTACTGCATTGGGGTTTGGGGTACAACATATACCCCGCCAGATTTTTTCTCATTTCCTCTGCAAAATTGGTGTTCTAGGTAGGGTTTCAAGGTCTTAGAGATTTTAGAGTTTTACTTCCTAGGTCCTTGGTCTGCATTTCAGCATGGTAGAAGTTGCAGATGTTGTGGTTTCACACAGGATGATGATAATTACAGCTGCTGGGGTTAGTGCATTGAGGTTTAGGGTACAAACATAGTTTTCAACCTTGAGGTTGCACCTGTCATCCTGTTTCGGTAAAGAGGAGCAAAACCACAATCTACACCTGCTGGGGTTTAGGGTTTAAACCAATATTACACCTTTAAGGTTTAGGGTACCATGCAACAGGTATTGGCAGGCAAGGATGGCAGAGAGCGAGTTCGGAAGTGCACATTCAAACAATGCAGGCAAGGCCCTTTTGAGGGATATTTCACTGAGTCAGAATTTGAGTATATGCTCATAGAGGTGCACCAGTTCTGCAGAAGGAGTCAGTGTGGGCGGACCTCTAGGATCCCCTTCTTTTGTATGTACTGTGAGGAAGATTTTAAGGACAAGGGCACACTCTCATACCATAGGATTAAGAATGAGTGCTCAAAACGCCCTCCTGGAGGTGGACAGTACCTCAAAATGTACCCTTTCTGTGACAAGACAGAAATCAAAGCTGTGTTCGAGAAACACAAGTTGCAGTACCCTGTGTTGCCTCCACCACCACCACCTGAGGATGATGATGCTGCAGCAACACAGGGACAGGACTTCAAGGTCCTCCACAGACACAAAGGAGAATCAGAGAAACAGAAGGAGTGGGTACATGGAGTCAAGGAGACGAAGAGGAATGAGAAAGTGGATAAATCAAAAGTCAAGAGCAGTAAGAAGGACAACATGGAAGCCAAGGGTACTGGGGTATCATCTCCATTAGTGGATAGTGAGACAGACACTAACTTTGAGGATACTCCAAGACAGCAGAAAAAATCCCGAAGAGAAAAAGAGCAGTGTTCTATTGAACCTAGGTTGCCACAGGTGAACCGTGCCAAATCACAGGAGGCAAACTTTCTGGCAGGACCTTCCCAGCAAAGCAGTACCATTCACCCCACCAAGACAAAATTACTTCCTCTGCATTCAGTACCTGACGGTAAGGAAGCACATGCTGTACGCACCATCCCATCTCTGAAGCCTCACAGAGCTCTGCCAGAAATGGAGCTTTCCTTGCCCAAGACTAGAGAGGAATTGGAGGCAAATGCCAGGAGAGCAGCCCAGAAGAAGTTCCCCTTGGAGTTGAATGTGGGTAATGATGCTAATTTGTCTCCCTTGGTGGACTGTTGTCCTCCTAGTGGACTCTACCTTCTTGCAGAACATACCTCTGAGATCATAAACTCTGAACTTCTAAAGGACCTGCAAGCAGCTATGGAGGCAATGCTTAGTCTGCAAAGCCAGGACATTCTTGCTGAACGTATTTTCAAGGCATATGGGCAGTATCTCTTTCGCACTGATGTTGGGGTAAGCTTTCAACATATTTTCATATTTCATTTGTTGTAATTCCTTCAGCCTTGCAATATAAATTAAGGTTTGTGTGATATGCAATCATTTAATGGTCTCTCTGGCAGGCCCCTGGAAGCACCAACAATGACCAATACATTGTAAAGACCGTCAAGGCATTCCAGAAGAAGCACGGGGAGGCAGATCCCCTGGCCCGCAAAGAAGAGATCAAAGCATTTCAACTTTACTTAACTGCTAAGGGCAAACAGCAAGAGCTTTGGGATGCTGTTGAAGCTAAAAACCACCTCATGCTCATCAAGCAGGATGAGTTTATCAGAAAGGAACTGGAGAAGTGGGATAAGGCTGAATGCATGAAGGAGGAGAGTAACAACTGGGGTTGGTCACCACTGTTTCAATTCCTCAAGATGAACTCCATTACTTCAGGGCCCACTCTTATGTGGACTCCAAGTGCACCTTGGCAGCACACATCTGAAGAGCTACTGGCTTTAGTTGAGGCTTGTGATGTCACTGCATCTGAAGATATCCCTTGTCCTCCATTGGTCAGAGTACTGAAGCTCATTCAATTTAGTACAGTAGGAGGTCTGGTACCACTGTGCTGCCCTTTTAGAGGCCTATCAAAACAAAAGATTGCACATGTACTGCTGAACCAGAGCAAGTCAGTTCACTTTACAATAGCAGTAGACAACCTCATAGATGTGGGCTTCCTTTACTTCCCCCACATGGATATGAACGACAACATTGCTGAGGGCATTAGGAAAGATCTTCTGGGCTTGCTGGGATATTTGTCATCATCTCAAGAAGAACTCATAGATCTAACATGGAGGTGGCTGGTAAGATCATTCTGTCGTGCTGTTGTTGATATGGTGAAGATGGGACAGAGGATTGAGCTGGAACTACTTTGGTTCAGACCTGTAGAGGGACCAAATGAAGTTGCAGGCAAGCAAGAGGCTACTGCTGTGTTCTATGATGTACTGCAGATGAGGGAGAGCTTGGACATGGGCTGGATATTTGTCCAATCAGCAGGTAAGATCCTTTTTTCATAACACCAACACCTTCTGTTCTTGTTCTGAGTACATTGTAGTGAATTCATATTGGCAAAATTTTCTTTGCAGACTATAACCAGGATCATAAGGACAAGCTGATTGAAGCCCTCCGTGGCTTCCATACTGCTACTGCCAATTTCACACAGTCAGTTCTAGCCACTCAGCCTCCTCCTACATCCACAGTATGTGGGGCAGCAGACTCTATGGAAGGAGGTGTTGTTCCTGCTGTTACTGATGTCACAAATGTGACACCAGACATAGGGACCCTCTTGCCAGAGTGGTCCTTGACTTCTGTTGGGAACTTTATGGACATGTTGAAGGACTCTCAGACTGTCCCAATTCATGATGAAGGACATGCAGGACCTCCTGTTGAGATACCCATGCACAGGTCTGTTATGCCAAGTACAGAGAAGCATATACTGGACTGGCATGTCCTGCAGCCAGGGGCACTGTATCCAGACCTAGGAGGAGATGCAGGTTTGCAAGGCAGTCCTTGCAAAACATGGTCACGCACTAAACCAAAGACTCTTCCTTACATTGCACGTGGTCTGGGTTTACACTTGGGGATTCGAGCTGGATCTTCCATGCGGTTGATGCCAGATCTAAATGCATGGCAAGAAAGTGATGTGCGGAATGATACATACTACGCAGCATTTGGAGTTCAGGCAGTATCATTGTCTGCCATGGCAAACCCTTAAACATTGCAAGCCTAGGAGAAAACAAACACTGTTGTCCCTTGTTAGGTACTTCAACTTACCTTTGTAGCTAAGTTTTTGTGAACTTCTGAATTGTATAAGATTCTGCTGGTACATGTGTTCAAACCATATGTGCATCTGACAGAGACAGCATTTGAGCAGATTTGTTGGTCATAATTTGTTAGGAGATTCTTTCTATGATAGGTCCAGACAGGGCTTGTTTTGATGGTTGAAACAGATGTGATCTGATCTCAATGTAAATGGTCAAAGGGACACTTAACATGTGATTGTCATTGTAATCCAGGTGCTTTCAGTTGTGGGGGTTGTTGCAAGATGATGTAGAGCCTATGGTATATGTTATGAAGGTGGAGAAGCCCCAGCCTTTGGAGTCATATGCAGATATTGGAGGTAGACTGGACCCCACAGATTCAAGAAATTAAAGACACAGTTGAGCTACCTCTTACACACCCAGAGCCTTATGAGGACAGCGGTATTAAACCTCCCAAGGGTGTGATCCTTCATGGTGAACCTGGAACACAACAGGACATTGCTTACCAAGGTGAGCTTTCAAAGTACATTAACAACACCCAAGAGTCAGGGATTTTGTTGGTTTCAGTTGTGATCAGTTGTTGTGGGCACAATAGGTGCAATCTAAAAGAAATGACATTCGGGTGGGAATTTGGAGCACCTTGCAGTTGTCAATTCCAGATCAGCAACACTTTTTCAGGTGGTGGAAAATGAACTCATTCAAAAGTATTTGGGATATGGTCCAAAGTTGGTGCAAGAGCATTTTCCTGTTGCTGATGAGCTTTCCCCATTCATTGTCTTCATCAATGAAATTGATGCTGTTGGGAGGAAAAGGTAGGTTTCACTCTGTTTGGTTGTACAACACAGGTGAGTCACAATAGGACCAATCCAGTTCTTCTGCTGCAGGTACATTACTGATGCTTCAACTATGTTATGGTCATGGGATCATCTCTGAAATTTCCATGCCACCTGGATGATATGATGCACATCAGGGGGAGAGTGAGAGATCCTGAGGACCATGCTAGATTTGTTGAATCAGTTGGACAGGTTTGATGTACACACTGATGTCATTTTAGCTACCAATCATACTGAAAGTTTAGATCCAGCTCTGCTTCAACCTGGTAGAATTGATCAAAAGATCAAGTTCCTGTTGCCAGATATTAAGACAAAGTGGAGAATTTTCCAGGTCATTACACAGTACCCTGCAGTGGTTTGGTGGTCATGTGATGTTTGGGGGGAAGTCACAAATGTTAGCTCTCCTGCATTTTGGGTGTGTTGAAAGGTTATGCTAGACTCTTGCATGCAACATAGTACAGTTCAATACTTAGTGCCCTAATTAAGTCTCTCTTGTGTTCTGGTTTTGCTCTGTTGAGCTCTGGTTTTGTTTTCTAGTCTGGACATGTCACAAACTGCATGTGAAACAGGTTTATGAGGTGAAAAGAATGTAGATAGATTCTGCAGACATATGATCTCCTTAGATGTATGTGAAAATTGAATGTGGGATTCAGTAATGAATTGAGTTTTTTCATGTCTGTTGTTCTGTCACATGCAGATGATTCATTCACACATCCCAAATGACCTTGTCAGATGATGTCAATTTGGAAGAGTTTTTGACCAAGGACCAATTTTCAGGTGCTGACAGGAAGGCCATCTGCACAGACTCCAGAGGTTGGCCTGTTGACTCTCTGAGAACAACAGATGAAGGTCAGTTTCCATTTTTCTTAGTCTACTTTCCTCACATCAAAGGTCTCATCAAGTCTTGGTACATGATGAGAATTGTGGGAAGAAACTAAGACTGCATTTGATGTAAGTAAATACATAATCATCTTGGCATTCAAGTGATGTATTGTGCATTTCAGGTACAGCTTCAGAAATCCAAAGGTACCTCACAGTCCAAAGTAAGTTGAGCATGTCTGATTGCGGTTGAATATGGTATTTTTCCTGAGATGGAAATGAAATTTACTGCAGGTTACACATGCTGATTTCAAGAAGGCAAAGGAGAAAGTGACGTACAAAAGGATGAGTTTCCTGAAGACCTGTATATAGGTATATGGTTTTCACTGGGAGCTGGCTCTGTCCTTGACTACCTATCTTTATGCAGGCATTAGGAGTCAGGAGAACTCCTGCAAAAGCAGTAAACTTGTACATGAGTTGACTGTCCAACATCTATCAGGATTTCCTCTTCCTGGTGGCAGTTTTTTGGGTGCTAACTGTTGAATAGCATTATTTTCAGGTCACTGTACTGGCAATGAATTGTACTGGTAGAAAAAGATGCTTTTTAGATGGCTGATTTGCCCACTTATAGAGGGGAGTTTGACAGTCATGGGACTAATATTCTCTTGTATATGCAAAGATGGCAAATTGTATATCAATTTAATTTGTTGTACTGATTAAATTGTACCATTGATTATTATAATTTAATCAGTGGTAAGGGTATTTCATATTTAAGAGAGTTAGAAGAATGAAGAGGGATTGTATGTTTCTGCAGTACTTACACAATTGTTGTTTATCATTGATGTACAGTTATCTTGATAGTTCACTGCCCTTTTGGTTTGGACAGTTCTCTGTTTACCTTGCAGTTGAGGTCAGATTGTATATTTTCTGCAGTTTTTACACTACTTTTATTTATTATTTATGTACTTTTGATAGTTTAATGTGGTTTTATTTTGGGCAATTGTTTTCCTTGCCATTTTGATTGGTTGGGGTGTTGAGAGAATGGTTTAAGGTTGGTTATTACATTGGGTATTGAGAGAATGCTTTTAGGTTGGGTATTGTGATTGATTTGGCTTTGAGAGAATGTGTTGAGGTTGGATATTGTGATATGTTGGGTGTTGTGAGAATGTTTTGAGGTTGGGTATTATGATTAGTTGGGATATTGACATTCTCTGTGCAAAAATTAAAACACAGCGAGAGATGATGAGAGATGATGTCTAGGCCGTTTTGTTGCCGATAAACTTGGTAACCCAGTGGAAGTCATGGGTTCTGAGGTTTACACTTCAGAGATTGACTATTGGAAATCGTTGCTCAAGAAAAGATGAGTTACAGTCAAGATGAGCTAAGTTCACCCTGAATACAAGCTCAACATATGTATGAAACAAACTCATGCATATGCTGCTGCAGGATAGAAATTTTGAGGTTCATAGGACTGTCCAATGTTATACCTTTATGACCGACTGAGAAACGGTCAATTCTTATGACTAGTGGTTGCCCGTGACCTTCGGACACTGTGAAGTCGCGTGCTTCAACACCACCACCACCTCCGCCAGGCTTTTGCTTCACAATTTGGTTTCCTCAGCAATGCCAGCGAGAGAAAACCAGCGACAGAACTTCTTGTTTGAAAACATGAGAAAGTCGCAACAAAAAAAAAAGGATCCTGATCTTGATCAGCTCCAATCAAGATCTCTCTTCTCTTCTCTTCTGTGAAGTCGCGTGCTTCAACACCACCACCACCACCTCCGCCAGGCTTTTGCTTCACGATTTGGTTTCCTCAGCAACGCCAACGAGAGAAAACCAGAGACAGAACTTCTTGTTTGAAAACACGAGAGAGTCGCAACAGAAAAAAAAGATCTTGATCTTGATCAGCTCCAATCAAGATCTTTCTTCTCTTCTCTTCTTCTCTTCTCTCCTCTGTCCTCCTCCTCCTCTTCTCTCGCCTATAGCAGCGCAGCGCTCCTCCTCCAGGCCATGCTCCCCCCGTGTTGGGAACCAGAGAACGGTCGTGCTCGCACCGTCCATGCTAGCACAGCGCTCCTCCTCCAGGCCATGCTCCCCCATGCTGGGAACCAGAGAATGGCCATGCCCATTCCACTCGTGCAAAGGACTAGAAAACCGGCCGACCTTCTGTGACGGACCCGACCCGACACCCCGCACGGCAAGCTCGATCAGTGAAAATCCAAGAGTCCGGGAGTGTCGGCCCAGACCCGATCGGCCTTCTGTGATGGACCCGAGCTCTGTCACAGACGTAGTGAATTTATATATATGATATGATTAGAATTAGACTTATGTTACAAACTACTTTTTTTAAGCTGCATCCCCAAGGCCAAGGTGAATCAACACCTACACTGGTACCTACAATATTTTTA
>Ga0116230_10005801_pt1 | contig 12121 bp, 10 predicted proteins | sample S1TSphfallax_3_FD_88678 | JGI IMG/M metagenome (GOLD analysis project Ga0116230, IMG submission 88678) | Host-associated microbial communities from peat moss isolated from Minnesota, USA - S1T2_Fd - Sphagnum fallax MG | ecosystem: Host-associated > Plants > Peat moss > Unclassified | place...
ACTCCTTGCACGAAAACTAGAAACACCCATGTGGAAGATTCGTGAACTGGTTATATGAAAATATGCAATACTATTATATATATATACATGCGAGAGTAGTACTTGATAGCAATTCTCTTTACCCTAAACTCTAAAACCTGGCTGGAAATGGGGTTGGTGGTGGTAAGGGAAGCTGCTATGCTCCTCCTCCTCCTCCTCCTCCTGGACTCTGCAGAATCAGCAGCTGAAGGTGATGTGCAGATGGTGCAAAGGGGGGGTTTGTTGGCTTTGTTCAAGAAAAGTTTGCGGAATCTGGAAGTAACTTATAGTAATGATCTGGTTGGGACCGTGACTCCTGACAATACAAAAAGTTAAGTGTTCTTGTTTGGAGTAGAAGGCAAAGATGCCCACCCTCAGCTTCAATAATTGAAGGTTTGGGCCCTTGTTTCTGTTTTTGTTGTTGTTGTTGGCTTTGCTTTGCTTTGCTTTGCTTTGCTTTGCTTGCAGTTTCAAACCCATTTTTATAAAAAGAAGTCGTGGTGTCATGGTGTCTACCCAGATGGACTTAACAAGTCCTCTCTTTTCAAGCGGGTGGGTGTCATGCAGCCTTCCTTAGGAACAATGAGCACTTTCCTTGGGGGCTGGCTACAACTGCTTTTTGCCGGCACTTTCAAGGTTTAGGAGATTGTCCTCATTGACAAGTTTTCATGAGATGTCAACAAAAATGATGAGTTTGAAAGTTTGAAGGGAGAGGGGGGTGGAAGGAAGTGCTTGAAGTGTCATGCTTAGGTACATACTACCATCATCACTTCAGCTTTCAAACAAATTGCTTATAGGGATAAGCAAATTTGTAGACTTTGTCCTTTTTGTTGTTTTGTGTGTGTTTTGTGGGGGCCAAGGAGGAGATGTTGGAGCTAAATCCATGTAAACTTTGAAGGCCCCCAAGGGGAGTATCCTTGCATCCTTCTTTTGATTCTTGGAAGGATTCACCATATCAAACTTTCCACATATGGGTGGGTTTGATTTTTGGGGGAGTCACTTTTGCAATCATTTACATCTTTGAGGGACCATTGTCCCATTTTTGTGTTCTTCATGAAGGAGAGGGGGGGAACAAGGAACAGAAAAAGAGATATAAAAAAGCAAGAATGTAAAGCATAATATGTCTCATATTTAGGCCAAGAGTTAAGGACTTCTTGGTGCACTGTAACAACAAAAGATGAACAAAGTGGTGTGGCCATACCACCAGGCCCTACTACTTTATTGTAGGAGAGCCTCCTCCTCAACTCTTGATTCTATTTTTTTTTGTTTGTGGCTTGCAACCCTAATCTCCCAAATGTCCCACTTAGTTGCCTGCCTACCATTGAAAGTTATCCACCAACAACTTTGGCTGAGGAATTTATCCATGTTGGGTGGGTATCAGCTTTTGAGGGATTTATCCATGTTGGGTGGGTATCAACTTTTGAGGGATTTATCAATGTTGGGTGGGTATCAACTTGTGAGGGATTTACCAATGTTGGGTGGGTATCAACTTCTGAGGGATTTATCAGTGTTGGGTGGGTATCAACTTTTGAACATACCAGCTGACACTAGTTTTGAGTTTCTTTTTAAATATTTTAATCCAGCCTACTACTGCTCATACTTGATTTTCTGAAACTTTGATACCAGTTTGGTCTTTTGGTACTAAGGTCCATGGCTGATTTTTTGCTGGAATGAGGCATGTTTAGAGTTTATACCCGTGTTGTTTGGTTCTTGATTTCAAAAAAGAACCTTCAGTCTCAGTTTTAACTCTTCTTTTGTTTTGTTTATTGGAATTTTCAGTCCGATGTTTCTTGGGGATTGCTACACCTTTGGTTTCAATCATTTTCACAAAGAATTTAAAGCACATCCAGTTGAAAACCAGCTTTGATTATCTATTTAGAGAACCTAAATCAATTTAGAACAGGATAGCACCCTCAGCTGAAGTTTTAATTCAATCTTGAAAAGAGGCCAATTGCCCAATTTGGTTCCAATTGCAATTCCAACAAAACTTGGAAACTCCAATCTAGACGTCTAAAATCTAACCTATAACCAAGACCAAAACGTGCTTAAATCCCAAAACCTACCAACATTGGTTTATATCTACTATTCACATTGTTATAATTTTGATATGAAGTTGGTGCTACTTCAAGTCCTTACTAGGTGTGTATAGGTACAATGCTCATATTATCTCATGCCCCTCCCAAGGCAAGAATTAGTATGAGGTTGATAACTTGATATTACTTTAGATCATAATAGGCTTGTTATATCTTTGGTACCAAGACTCGTATCAAATTGTATATTGAGGTTCCAACCTTGAACCAATGTTCTTTTTAGAAAGTTTTTAATGTAACATAAGTGGCAATTATCCATAGGAAAACATAGAAAAAATGGCAATCTTCCTTGGGATGATTTAACCATATATGGCTATAAACCACATATGAAATGCAATTTTTTAAATCAATCTTCTATATTCATGGTTACACACTAAAAACCAAATATAAAAATTTGGCAATTTTTACTCCTTTTGTCAATTGAAACCTTTCAAAATTCATTTCATTTTTTCATTTTCCTTTTGGGGAAATTCTCTTTTTGGTGAGAGAAACACCACCTTGAACCCACCCAATAGTAGAACGTATCCCATACATGAAGCTACAAATCCATGAAACTTTGGAATATATATTTGTCTCTTCACTTCAACTCAAGGTTCACGGCTAATGATATAAAACATTTATTTCAACTTCTTATTTTCTTACAAAAAAATTTTAAAATTATAAATTTCTTTTTGGTTGTAGAATTAAGTCAAATGAATAGATGTTTGACATATTATCATTTGGTAATCATGATCCACTTAAACTTTGAAATTGCACAAACATGGAAAACTCCAAAACCAAAAATTGTCTATCTTTTCCTCTTTTACACACTCCTCTAGTTTCTAAATTCCCACAAGCCCTATTCAAATTTGTGCTCAAACACTATAGACTTAGTAGTTTAAAGCCCAACATAGAGCAATGGGTGATTTTGATTGATCAAAAATCATACACATTTCAAATATTGGGAGAAGAACAAGCATCTAAACTTAAGAATTATTTCTCTTCTTGAATATAGTCATGATAATTGTGTATGTTGGTGCCCCATATTAGCAACAAAATGGCCTTGATTACAACTATTCGAATAAACATGCCCATCATCAAACATTTGCCCATCACCAAACATTGACCATATCTTAATCATTTCTTGTGCTTTTCTAATAATCTTCATGATTATGGCTCTATCAAATGAAGGTTTGCAATATCTTTTTTTACTTGAAAGGGAAAGGAGAAACAAAGAAGAAGGACAAGGAAGACAAAACTATCCAAATGACAAAATGTTTGAAAAAAACTAGACAAGTATTGGACAACATACATTGAGGAGTATTTAAATGCCACATATGGGGCAATCAATATGGTAGGCTAATTAGAAACAATCATTTTCTTTTCAAGGAGTGTTTGACAAGCACAACATCATACATGAAATACAAAAGATAAACCCATTTTGACACCACTATGGCATGGACTTCATCCAAAATTTGACATACATGCCATTTTATTGTTGTGCCTAAAACTATTTTAAGCCAACCCTAGTATCCTTTTCAAAGTTTGGTGCACCAACTAACCCAAGAAAAAAAATCATAAATTTTCCAAATATCTAATGGTCATCTTAGTCAAAATTCTAAATCAACCTAAGTTATATATATATACATCTATCCATTCCATTTGAATCCTATTGGAATGGATTTTAAACCATTTCTTCATGAGTGAATCAATTAAGTTATAATAAAACAAAAAACTTTCTTAGATTTCCATAGAGACAAAAATCATTTAAATTACTATAGATTTCAATAAACAACATCTAGATTGATTGAGTAATGAGCTGAAACTCAATCTCAAGGACTAAGCATATGAAGTGCAATTTAATTCAAAATAGGAAAAATTGCCAAAAGTTCTTAGAATATTTTGAAAGTTTCTATAGTTTATGTCACATAAAAAAAGAACATTACACAACTTGTGACATATCAAAGTTCAACTTCAAAAAATGTGTTTTCTTTAGAAAACAAAATGTACATGATTCATAGACTACCCACAATTTCTTAAGATTATGTTCATTACACCCTTTGCTTGCATGCACTAGATTTTCTTTATTTCATATGTTGAAAATTGGTCACAAATATTTTGAAATCAAAGGATGAATGAAAGGACTATGTGATAAACTTCCAAATTTGCAAGCAACATTATTTTGAATTGAAGTTAGTTAAAGCAATTAAAGACAAATTTAATCATTTCAACAGTAATCACCTCCCACAAAAGAAATCGAAAAAAGACCAAACTAGAGGAAAATTTGAAAAAATATTTGTTAGAAAATATAGTATATTTGTTAATAATTTTGGGAACATCCACCTAGTTTTATAAGATCTATGGAACAACTATGAAATCACTTTATTAAATTATTGAAAGTAGAACATATTTGTGCATATTTACAAAACATTCCATTTTCAATAACCTAACAAAATTATTTTTAAAAATGATGATAATATGGTTGTTAGTCATGACTACTCACCTTGGTTCACATTACTAATTGGCTCCATTACCACTCATTTCAAATCATAATACACTCTCACAAGTTCATTTGATTTTATCTCCCAATTTGGGTCCAAGGTTACCTTCATCAAAAAATTAAAACTTGATTCAAATTCAAATGTTTATGTACAAAATCCAAACAAACAGAACAATTTACAAAAAAACACATTTTTAATATATAAATCTTTATTATAAAAATATATTAACAATTGACTAAATGATTGTTTGGTAAGTTGAAAGCAACTTGAAGCTCATCATCAATTGAAGGCATCTAAAGTTCATTAAACATCTGAAAATCTCAAAAGTATTATTTGAATTTCATAGCTTTAAGAAAGGTTTTCTAAGAGTTTTTTCAGACAAATGACAATCTAATTAAATTGCTATATTAGATTTATGTTACATTGTTGATATTTTACATTTTCACTATTCTAAGTTATGACTTAGGTATATTCAACAATGTTAGTAAGTTGAATTTAAGCTACATCTATGAATGATGATGCATTATTTTTTCCATCCCTATAATGACAAATTCTATAAAAAAAAATGTCAACTTGGTTAGATAATGGTATTGAAAACTTGACTAAATATTCAAAACATTTGTTTCAAGTGAATTCTCATGTGCATTTGTTAATATTATAACCTTTCCAATGGACAAGATATATTGGGCAGCCTATGCCATTTAGCACAAATTTTAACAAAGCTTTTACAAAATATATTACTTTTTTTTAAAATTAAATTTTCAATGACAAAATTATTCAAAATTCAATATGTTTAGTTGTGTGCCATATGTTTTAAAATTATGAAACTTCATGCACTTGTACACATCCAAGGCTTTCCAAAAGTACCAAGACCACATTCCCAATTTTTTTAAATTCTAAAAAAAATATTGAATGTTTAGTGATGAAATTACTCATAACTCACAAACTCTTACATTGCATGATTTTCTAAACATTACAAAATCATCTCAATGCAATGTTGGTATTTCAAAGTTTTCATGGGCTTTCAATAGTACCAAGAACAAAACCTTGAACTAGAAGTCCCATTGTTTGGGAGATTTCAACATGATGAAACAAACATATTTGCCAAACCTTAATACATGGATTTCAATTTAAGTTGTGTAATTTTTGTATCAAAAACACTTTTCAGCTTCAAATTCTTTAAACATTTTCCATTTTGATACAAGGATGTGATTACTTATTTCTTCATTCCTTCCTTGTAATTTTCAAGAAGGGATGCATATAAAACATCATTTAATAGCTTCATAAATTCCAATAATTATAGGTGAAAAACAACTATAGTATGATTCTAATTTAGTTTTTCATGAGACAAATTTGTCTTGACATTGCCATGTAAAATCCATAAATTGTTTGACATTCATAACGATGGTTGTAAATTGCAACTTTTCTTTAGAACTATCTTATATCTAGATCTTAACTACTTAAAATTGGAATGCAAAGACAATTAACAACACATATAGTACCTAACATTTGGTTATGGGTTCAAAATTTTAAAAATGAATATCATTCTTGGTAAAAAAATTCATTCAAAATTTCTTGATATTTTGGCATTTTATTGCTTTAAAATGAACTCCATGTTTTAAAAAGTTTTAAAAGTTTCAACTTTCTCATCACCTTTTTTTTTGTAGGATTGAGAATTTCTCAAATTCACAAAATTTGGTGGAAATATGATTGGGTGGGCCTAGAAAGAACACCCCAAAAAATAATAAAACTAGTAAAAATAACCAAATAATATATATTATAAAAAATTTAAATAATTATAATTTTTTTTATGTTTATCCATAACTAAATAACACCTACTCAATTAATTACCTACTAAAAATTCAAATAAATACCATATAAAGTGCCTTAAGAATTTATATGTATTTAAGAAAACCAAAACTTGTTTTAAAAGTGTTCTTGATTAAACAACTTAGGAAAAGTAAACACCGTTATTAAATGTTGTTACTTTCTTGAAACTTTTTGTAAAGGATTAGGAACATAAAAATTCCAAATATTTTTTATTTCATTAAATTTTTAAAGTCTATACAACATGTTAAATGAATTTACTAAAAAAAAACTACCGAAATCCTTTATTTAAGTGTCTCCTATATTTTCTTAAAGTTTGATGGTTTTAGTAAAATTTAACATGATGTTCCTTGTGGGTCTACCCAATCGTACTTTCACCCAATTTCTAAACCTTTTTGGCAACTAAGGAGGCACCCACTACTAACATAGGTGATACAATGTTTCGGGAATAAATTAGTAAATTATGTCTATAGGATGACAATGGTAAATTTGAAGGATGGTCAATTCATTTGATAATTGAGTTTTTACACAATTGTAATAACCTAGACCACTATCCACCTTAGAATGCAAAAAAAATTGATTTGAATATGCTTCATGGTTGGAAATGCATTACCATCAAACATTCATAATTATAAACTCAAAGGATTGGAATGGTGGCATTTGTTAGATTTTTGACATCAAAGACCTAAAATAACTTGTGTTGCATTTTTTAATGGTGGAAACCCATTTTGGGTAAGGCAATTGGGCTTTTAATGATAGATAATGGTGGGAACAATTGACAAATACATATGCAACATATATAATGTATGTGAACACATTTCCATTGACATGAATATTCATGGCACGTTGACATTGTGCAAAAGGATCCCCCAAAGATAGTATGTAATAATGTTTTAAAATGTATAATGAGTTTGAATACCTCCAAGATATTGGTATATATGGTTCTTGGAAGACATGTACAAGTCAAAGATACAATTCATTAAAATCATCATTTTTTATAAAAGGTACATGAATGATGTTGATTTTTGAAATGAAAATTTTGAAATGTGCAACATTGAAGTTTTTTTGTCATCTTATTCACTTGTAGAATTTAGCTTTCATTTATGCTTATGTGTAATACTTGTTTTCATTAATATCACTTTTGAGTGCATTTTTTTGTGTAAGGAACCATTCCCCACATAAAAATTGTTTGATTTTCATTGTTTTAAGTTGCAAATTAAGTTGATATTAAAAAATTTGAATGAATTTTCTACAACAATATTCCTAATGCATTATGAAAACATTTAATTCTTTTGAAATGAATATAATGAATATGGAATACCCAAAAATAATTTTAATATAGTGTAAGGCATGCTTCTAAGATTTGTTGTTTAATGAACTCCTTGAAGGTATTTAAATCATTTGAAAATGACATACTTATTGATTTTTTTTTAAATAACCCTTTACATAATAATATAATGTAACCTTTTTTTTAGTCATAATATTTAACCAATTTTCATATGTCACCATATAAATCATGATTTTAAAAATAGTCTTCCTAAATGACCAATCATATTTAGTGACATCACCTTTACCAGATTATCCAAATTCCTTAGAGAGACTCACCTTAAGTGGACATGTTTCACCCATTTTAGCAAAAATATGCCCATTTTGCAACCATATTTAAACATGTAAAATACATTGAAACTTCACCATACCGATTTAAACATATAAATCTATCATTGATCATGAATAAATGTCACTAAAAATAATTAATTAAATTTTTTGTTTATGTTGTAATTTTTTTTTCAATAACCTTGAAACTATAACATATACAACTTTATGTGTATGAATTTGAAAATTTCAATGTCATATGCAAACTATCATGTGAATAAGTTTTGGTTAAAAAAATAGAGAAAAATCAAACCAATTGGTAAACATCAAGGAAAAAAAATACCTTTCATTATTTACCATTTTGTTTCACAACTTATCATAAGTTTGAACTAATGTTGGTAGGTTGAAGTTTGTGGTCTAAGTTAGCTTTTGGGGTATTTTGACTCAAGTTTTAAAATTTTGTTAAAAGCATATTTGGATCTAGGTCTAAAATTGTCTCTTTTTGAAATTGAAACTTGAACCTAGACTAGGTTATTCTCCTTTTAAAAACTAGTACATGTATCTAACCATATAAGTACAAGGTTTCTAAAAAATGCAATAATTAAGTGTTGTTTTTTAGGTTGTGACAATTCAACTTTGGGCAAACCTTATGGAATAAATTGTGGTGGTGTTGGGTACATGCCACATCACCAACCCAAAAAGATAAATTGGGTCATTTTTTTTTGGTTTAGTCCCAAGATAAAAATGGATTTAATTTGTAATGATAACTAAATGAATTAACATTAGTTTAAGCAACTAGCATGCAAGTGGTTGTCAACTAGTTTGTTGGACCGCTAGGGAACTTGCTACCAATTTATTGGTTCCATGTTTCCCAAAAACAAAACCCAACAAAATTCCCCCCACCTTCCCTTTGGCACCCCCAAAGAACATAATATGGGTTTTATTACTACCTATTTTTTTTATCACTAATTGTCAAGATTTTTTTCCTTTTGATTATGTTTTCCCCAATTTCTTCCTACAATAATACATCACTCCATGAAATGGGATATTTATTAAGCCAAGTTACTTGACACACCCCTAAATTTGTTAAATGATATTAGTGATAAAAAACATTGCCAATTTTGCAATGGAACACAAACCCAAGGTGCATTCCCTAACTAGTTCCCAACAACATGCAAAAGGTATGTGAGAGCTCCAAGATGGGACTAGGATGAGCCTCTTTAGTTGAGCTCATGATCACTCAAACTTTCCAAACCAACAAGAAAAGCAAATTAATATAATTTGTAATCAAATTTGTGCGTAGACAAGACATGGACTAATTCAAAATCATAAGATTCATCGCAACCATGACTATGGGGGAGTCACCGTTTTCCTCCCTCTAACAAATTATGTAAATCTTTGTAAAAGCTAAAATGATTCGATGACATTTTTTTTTGGGATTCTCAAGTAGGAGTTGTGAATTTGTCAATTAGTTTTGAGTCCCACAACCACTTTAAGGGTTTAAACATGTTTATTTTCATTTTGATTTAGGAGCTTTCAAATGCAAATTGTATATATATATATATTTTAAATTCCAAAGATGTATCAAGCTTAATCGAAGTTGATTTGACATTTTTATTCAACACATAAATGGTTAGACATTTAGGTGATTAGGAGTGATCTTGGTAGTTTGAATCCTAGCTCTTCAAATGACCATAACTTGTGGTACCAGTCATTCTTTGTAATGCAACCCCATTTTATTTATTCCAACAATTTAAAGGAGGCCAAATTGGGACAAGGTTTGAGACCTCCAAACCTTGATCCAAGGATTTAAAACATTCCATTATTCCTAACTCCCAAAACAAGAATCAACTTGGGATTGTTGGGACTTGTTCCCTTACACTCTTCACATTTGTGATAACATGTTTGACTCAAGGGGTGCCTTAACTTCAATCTTGGCCTATTTTCTTTGTCGGCCCTTAGTTAGAGTCGTGAACTCAACATTAAGGTTGTGACACTATTATATTTAATTGGGTGCAATGTAGATCGAACTGAATCTAATATTAAATTGGACCAAGGGATTTCTTTCTTGGGTTGTTTCTGAAACTGGAGGTTTTATATTTATCCAAAAAAATCATTCTCAAAATTGCATCAGACATTCTATTAAACCAAAAAGAAACTAAAGATTGAAATCAAAGGTTTATTTCAAAATTTAAAAATCAAACAACACTAATGTAAACTGTGGTTGGCTAAATATTGAATTTTGACCTAGGTCTAAGGTTGGGTATTGAAATCCAACATGCTTGGTATGAATCTAATAAATAACCATTTAAACCCTCTTAAATATTAACTTTGTAAAATACTTACCAAGATCAAGATTAGTATTTCACGTCGGAATATATAATATCTTACCTATATTTGGGTGTGAACACTTATGTTTCAAGCATGTTGGTTATCTCTAAACCCTAACGCCCTTTTATCACTAGTAATTAGAAATCATAGCCATAAAAAATAGCTTAAGGTCCCTAAAACTTACCTTGAGATCATACTTGGTGGTTTCAAGGTTGGGTATTTTAAAAAATAGACCCTTTTGCATGATGGGTGAGTATTAGGTGGTTTTCATGCTGGTTATTCTTAATACCAGCCCTTATGCATACTTGCCAACATTCCCAAAATAATACTTGGCAAAATTGGTAATCAAGGGTATTGTTTAGAAACCCATATTGATAATTTATTTTTTCAATAGTCAAATATTTGATACCCTATGTGATAGTTTTTAAACAACCAAAGTACCTACCCAGCTCACTTTTGGGACCCAAAAAAAATTATTAAAAAAAAAAAAAACAGCCAACACTAGGGCAAACATACCTTGCCAAATTTCAAAACCCATGGTAAAACCCAATAGGAGTACAACTAAATTTCTTTACCATATACTAAGTTTGGGTTGTGGTATGAATGATTTATCACCATAGGCTACTAATATACCTTCATTTGGTTTTGCTTAAAATGGGTATAAAGGTTACAAAGGGTGACCTCCAAACTTTGCTTATTGGAATTACTCTAAGGATTATTAAAGAATCCTTCAAAATCATGGTGTACTGACATGGTAGGTCAAGCTTGGTTCCCTATCCGCTAATGCATGACTTTTCTAGTTTTGCCCAAAGGAGGTTACACTAGAGACTTGAGAATAGGCTACCTAGACTAATTCAAGTAGAGAGGAAGGCCTCGTCCCTAGGATCTAAGTCCCTAGTTTGAGGGTCCTAGCTTCAAGGGTTGTAACCCAAGAGTGTAGGCCCAAAAAGTAGGGGAGGCCAATGGGAGCAGGCCTTCCCCATCTGCCTCCCTCACATAATGTGTGAAAGGTTTTTTGGATTGAAATGGCGAAACCTATATACATGTGATTAGCCAAAGGCTCCTTTAATTGACAAACCAATCTTCCATGTGGAGAGATGCATTAGATACAACGCGTTACAAGGTACAAGTGCTCTATATTCCCACTTTTCCTTTTCCAAAGGTCCCAAGTTTTGGTTGATTAGGTAGGTAGTTAGTTAGTTAGTTGGCCAAAGGAGAAAAATCGCGCACATGATATTGGCCACTCACGAGTTGCCACCTTGGTGTCCTTGTCAATAAAAAGGTTGCCACATGGCATTTTTGCCTTGTTGTGGGTTCAATACATTGGTAAGTACTCAAGGCCTTCCATGATCCTTCCAAATATTTGCACAATCTTGGGTGAGAGGAAGTATGCAAGAAGAAGGCCCTTATGGGAACTTATACCTATTGACTTATTCAGGGAAATCATAGCAAGCGTAATAATAAGTAGTAGTCATGAAAGAAGTTTCGGTCATGAAGGAAGTTTCGGTCATGAAACTAGAACTTTCGTTGAAGACGCTTACTTCGTAGAAATTACAAGACTTCATGTTGAAAGTAAGACAAACTCGTCCCCCATTCTCCATACTTGTAAAGCACGGTGCATATGATAACTTTGGATGAAGTGTAACCTTCAAATAGCATGAAACTCGGGGTTTCTTGTGAAAACTGCACACAAAATAGTGATCTCCAAAAAGTCAAGCTAGTAAAAGAAAATAATTGCTTTTGATTGGTCAGTCCTAAATGATTGGCCTTGGTGATGGATTG
>Ga0116230_10005804_pt1 | contig 12120 bp, 11 predicted proteins | sample S1TSphfallax_3_FD_88678 | JGI IMG/M metagenome (GOLD analysis project Ga0116230, IMG submission 88678) | Host-associated microbial communities from peat moss isolated from Minnesota, USA - S1T2_Fd - Sphagnum fallax MG | ecosystem: Host-associated > Plants > Peat moss > Unclassified | place...
GTCGATGACAGCGACATCAATCTCGAAGTCGCACGGCGGATTCTCGAGGACCAGGGCGCGATGGTCGCCACTTGCTCGGACGGCAGCGCGGCCGTCGAATACGTCCGGGAGCGCGGCCTCGACGTCATTCTCATGGACGTGCAAATGCCGGTGCTGGACGGGAATCAGGCGGCGCGGCGGATTCGCGAGGACTTGAAGCTCGAGAAACTGCCTATCATCGCGCTGACTGCCGGGGCGCTGCTCGGCGAGCGGCAGCAAGCGCTCGTCTCGGGGATGAACGACGTCATCAGCAAGCCGTTCGATCCCCTGACGCTGATCCGTAAAGTAAGGCACCAGGTCGAACAGGCGCGGGGCGAGCCCATCAAGGTGGTCCTCATCGACCGGCCGACAGTGACCTCCTCTCATGGACTGCTGATGGCGTCCATCGACTCGAGTGTCGCGCAGCAGATGTTCGGCCAGGACTTGCCGCTATTCAAGACGGTGCTCGAGCGGGTCCTAAGGGAATACGCGGACCTGGCACTACCGACCTCGGTCGCGTCGCTCGACCCGATGGCGCGGGCAGTTCTGCTGGCACGTGTCCACAAGCTGAAAGGCAGTGCCGGTACGCTCGGTGCAACCCGTGTCATGCATCTGGCAGGCGCTGCAGAAAATACCTTGCGTCATAATCGACCGACGGCCGATGTGGAAAGAGTACTGCGGCAATTGGCCGCGGCGCTGACGCTATTACGCGAGGAAGCCGTGCCGCTGCTGAATCATCAGCCACCGGGGGCCATGGACCCGGCCGCCGATACGACGGCGTATTCGACCGGTGCGCAGATCCTGTTGGAGGAACTGCATTCGCTCCTCCAGAGCCGTGATCTCGCGGCTGTCGATCGGGTCGCCGTGCACGCGCCCGCTTTAAGGACACTCCTGGATCCCCCGACATTCACAAGCTTGCGCGAAGCCATCGATAGTCTCGACTTCGATCGCGGCGCTTCGCTGGTGCGTGAGATCATGCGCGACGCAAAGCAACAAGTCGCGGGGACAATTCGCACCGAACGGGAGCGAGTGGGCTCCCCCAACGGGCCGTTGCAGGCGTGCCAAAAAATTAATCGCTGACATACAGGCGATGTCGCCAGACGATGATTATTTCGACGCCAAGGTCACGGTGCTCTCAGAGATGATAAAACACCACGTCAAAGAGGAAGAGCAGCCGGGCGGGATGTTCTCGGAGGCGAAAAAGTCCGACATGGATCTTCAGGCGCTGGGCGAGCAGCTCCGCAACCGGAAGAAGGAGCTACAGGCAACCGCCCAGGCCGCATAAAGCCCAAAAACCTTCCTTCGGTCACGCATCGTATTCGTGGCAGAATGCGATGCCATGATTTGCGTCGCGCCGCAGGAATGCAGTTGACAGCGAAGCCACACCACACCGGTCGCGGCTTTCGCAACAACTACGTGCCCTCGGTCACCCGCACGCTGCCCGAGGTTCTGCGCTGGCAGTTTCAGCGGATCAAGAGCCGGTTGCCGCCGCCGCCCACGATCGCGACTCCCCGGGTCCTTGCTGACCTAAAGTTCATCTTGAGCAATGCGCGCGCCGGAGAGGCGATGATCCCGGCGGTGACTTGGATTGGTCACGCCAGCATGTTGGTGCAGGCCAGCGGATTGAACGTAGTGACCGATCCGATTTTTTCGGTGCGGGCCTCGCCGCTGGCATTCATCGGACCCGCCCGGGCGCATCCGCCGGGGATTGCGGTGCGGGATCTGCCGCGTATCGACGTGGTGGTGGTGTCGCATAATCATTACGATCATTTGGACAGCGCCAGCATCGTGTGGCTTGCCCGCCAGCCGGGCGGTCCGCCGTTGTTCCTCGTGCCGCTGGGGCTCGCTCGGTGGCTCCGGGCGCGAGGGATCACGCACGCCATCGAATTGGATTGGTGGGAGTCGCATGTCTACGGCGGACTCGAATTCGTGTTCACCCCCGCCCAACATTGGTCGCAACGCGGCGTGCGCGACCGCAACAAAACGCTTTGGGGCAGCTGGTCCGTCTTTGGGGCGGACTTTCATTGGTTCTTCACCGGCGACACCGGTTACAGCCGCGATTTCGTCGATATTCGCGAGCGCTTCGCCGCGCGTCATACCGCCCCACACGGTGGAGGATTCGATCTTGCGCTGATTGCGGTCGGCGCGTGCCTACCGCGATGGTTCATGAGTCCGCAACATGTCGACGTGGAGGAGGCGGTGCAGGTGCACCTCGATCTCGGCGCGAAAATGAGCGTGGGGGTGCATTGGGGAACATTCGAACTCGCGGACGATCCGCTCGATCACCCGATTCATGAATTGGGCGCCGCACGTCTGGCGAAAGGCGTCGCAGAAGAATCGTTCTTCTTGATGCCGATCGGTGACACTCGGCGATTGGCCAAACGGATTACTAAAACGGCAGCAAACGCTGCGCCAGCATGATCGCCCCGAGCACCGCCGCCGTGGCGGGTGGCAGCCGGCTCCACAGCGCGGCGCTTGTCGTCCGCAGGAATCGCCGGCCGAGCATTACCAGTGCGAACAAGGTGGCCAAAAAGATGAACTGACCCAGTTCGACCCCGAGGTTGAAGCCGGCCAGCGTGCCGAGGCGATGCCCGCGATCGAGCCCCATTTCACCGAGGGCCGAGGCAAGGCCCATACCGTGCAGCAAGCCACAAGCGAACACCAGTGCGATTCGCCATCGCCCGAGCGCGCCCGGATGGAAAAGTTGATGCAGCGCCATCAGCACGATGCTCGCGGCAATGGCCGGTTCCACCCAATACGCCGGCGCATGCAAGATTCCGAAGACCGATAGCGTCAGAGTGATGCTATGCGAGACAGTGAAGCTGGTGATGACGCTGAGCCAGTAGCGCCAGCCTGCCGCCCCGATCAGGATGGTCAAGAGGAATAGCAGGTGATCGGGGCCCGTCAGTATGTGCTCCACGCCAAGATCCACGGACTGCGTGAACGTCGACCATGGGCCGCGAAAAAACACGTGGTTGCGCAGTATGGGATCGAGCACCGCGAGTTCGGTGTCGGTGTCGCTGCGCCGATCACGGGTCGCGCGGATCGACACCTTCCCTGCACCCTCGCCGGCGCCGAACAGGTCGGTGCGCAAAGAAAGCTCGCCGACGGGTCCCGAGAACTGGACCGCCTCGAGCACCACCACGTAGGTCATGGACACCATGGCTCCGCCACCGGTCTGGGGCGACAGCACCCAGCCAACCAGCACGCGCCCCGTTTCATGGGGCGTGCTCAGTTGGAAGCGCTGCATGAATTGCCGATTGATGTCCGCTTGGTGCCTTCGCAGCTCTGCCGCCGAGAGCTGGCCGTCGCCATCATCGTCCACGCCCGAAAGCGCCGAGACGGGCACCGCGACGACGGCATAGACCTTGTCGCCGACGACGTGCAGCGTGGCGTTCTGCGGTGGCAGCAGATGCGCGGCGGCGGAGCGTGGCAGCATCGAGCAGACCGTCAGCGCGAGCAGCGCCCAGGCCACACCGACGCGCCCCACTCCCATCACGGTGATCCGCCCTCGCCGTTGTCCTGCGGCGTGCCGAAGGTGCAACGCTGAATGAACGGGTAGGTGTCCGTGATGTAGTAGTGATAGATGCCGCCCGGAAATTCCGGCGTCACGCCGAACTGGCCATTGCATTCGTCGAGATCGCCGAGACCCTTCACGTATTCCCAATCTTCCGTGAAGGTTCCCGCCGGGATGACCGACGTGGACGGCCGACCGCTGTCGAGCGTCGTCTTGATCTGGTAGCTGGCCTTCATGACTTTGAGCGCGCTGGTCGCATCGGTCGGCGTGCTGTAGCCGTAGCGCGCATAGATCGGGAATCCATCTTGCGCGAATCCCACCAGCAGCATCTTCGGATTGTCGCTCGTGACGCTGTTGTTGTTGAGGATGCCGGTCGGCATGCCGTGGTAGTGGTAGGACCCGTTCGGCTGCACATGGGCATTGTTGCTGTCCAACCCAAAGTCGAAGGTCGACTGCCCCAGGGCTTCGATGTTCCACGATCCCGAGTTGCCGAGCAGCGTGCAATCGGAGGTGCTGGTGGCGTCCGAGGGGCATGTGCCGGCCGTACTCGGGTCGAATTTCACTCCGTTGAGTGCATAGCCGGTAGGCGCCACCGAGGTGCTGGTGGCGTTTTGAGCCGGGGTCAGCGTGGTGTACCAGGAAACCGACTGTTCCGTGATCGTATTGGGGTTGTTGGGATTGGGAAACGTACCGACCGGGTGATCAGGGATGCCGTTGGCGGTCAGAGCGCGCTGCCCGTTCGAGCAGCTCCAGGCGGCGGTGCTCGTCAGCCCGATCGAGGAATTGTAGGTGCTTTCACTGTAAGCGCAGTCGACCGATTCGGTCGAGACCCCGCTGGAACTCGAGGAACCCGACGAAGAGGAAGCCGACGAAGAGGAAGCCGACGAAGAGGAAGCCGACGAAGAGGATCCCGTGGAGGAGTCGCCACCGCAAGCGGCCAATGCTGCGAGGATCACGGCGCTGAGAAGCGCGGCGCCTACTGGGGTCGCAATTGAAGCTTTCACATAACCTCCGCGTGGTCGAGTGCATCGATGCGGAGCCAGATTGCATGTGAACCATGGAGAAATTATGAGTTTGGATGGGTCGTGCGATATGGGGCAAGATTCTGACTCCATGCGTCTACGACTCGTCCACACGCTTTCCTTGTTATTGCTGGGCGTCATTCTTGCGGCGGTGCTCGCGTTTGGCGGCATGCTCGCCTGGAATCTCCGCAGCGGATTCAACGACTACCTGTTGGCGCTAGACACCGAGCGTCTGGAGCAGTTTGCCGCTCTCATTGCCGAGCATGTGCAACGATCCGGCGGGTTGGAGGCATTCAGGAGAGGTGCAGTCGATATTCGACCCTTGCTCGAGGAGTTCGGACAACGCCAAGGTTTGGCGGGCATAGCCCCACCCGGTGCACTCAATGGATTTGACGGGCCGCCGCCGATCGGGGGATCGTCACCGACACCGCCACCGGGCGCACCCCCCGCGCCGGGCGCACCTCCCGCGCCGGGCGGTCCTGACATCTTCGGCTCGCGCATTGGTGTTTACGCACCCGATGGTCAACTCATGTTGGGCATGCCGCTCGATGCCAACCGCGGCGATTCGGTGGAGCGGCCTGTCAGAATCGACGGTGACGTGGTGGCCTGGGTTCGCATGCGTCCTGTCGCACGCGTTCCTGACGCGGTGGAGGCGGCCTTTCTCCGCCGGCAGTACCTCGGAATCGCCGCGCTCGCAGGTGCGTTATTGGCCGTCGGACTGTTCGGGGCCCGGTGGTTGGCGGAGCGCTGGGTACGGCCTCTGCTCGGCATCGAGGCCGCCGCCGCGCGCATCGCACGCGGCGAGTTCGTGACGCGACTAGCGACGACACGGACCGATGAGATTGGGGACTTGATTCGCAATATCAATTCCATGGCCGACGGCCTGGAACACCTCGAGGGCGCAAGACGCCGCTGGATCGCGGAGATCTCGCATGAGCTGCGGACGCCCCTCACCGTACTGCGCGGCGAAATCGAAGCGCTTGCCGAAGGCGTACGACCCCTGAGCCAACAGGCCGTCGTATCACTGCGCGAAGAGGTTTCGCGGCTGAGTGCGCTGGTCGATGATTTACACCTGCTGGCGATGGCGGATCTCGATGCACTGCCGTGCTACTTCGAGGAGTGCGATGCGTTGCAGCTCACTCAACGAGTCCACCAACGATTCGAGCGGCGGGCGAAGGCACTGGGAATCTCTCTGGAAATCACGACGCCGGCCGAAGGCGCACCGCCGGTGTATTGGGATGCGCAGCGCATCGAACAGGTCCTCAGCAATCTGCTCGAGAACAGCCTCTGCTATACCGATGCCCCGGGCCGAATCCGGCTGACCATGCAACGACAACCCGAATCGGTTTGCTTGCGCGTCGACGACAGTGAACCGGGCGTGCCGGCCGAGGATCTCGCGCGCCTCTTCGAACCCCTCTATCGATCCGACGCGGCGCGTGGCCGGCGCCGAGGCGGCAGCGGCCTTGGGCTCGCGATCTGCGCCGCGCTGGTCCGCGCACACGCGGGTCGGATCAGCGCCGCCGCCTCGGAACTCGGGGGCTTGTCGATACGCGTCGATATGCCGGTGTCGGCGGAGTCGCCGCGATGACCTCGGCGCAGCCGCGGCGCATCCTCGTCGTAGAGGATGACGCGAAGATCGCGCGCCTTTTGTTGGATTATCTGGGTCGCGACGGTTTCGATGCCTTCAGCATTGCCGACGGGCAGGTCGCCTTGAGCCACATCGAGCAATCGATTCCGGACCTCATCGTGCTGGATCTCATGTTGCCGAGTCTCGATGGCATGGCGCTTTGCGCAGCGGTGCGCCGCTTCAGCGACGTGCCGATCATCATGGTGACGGCGCGTGTCGACGAAGTCGATCGGTTGCTCGGTCTCGATATCGGGGCGGACGACTACGTCTGCAAGCCATTCAGCCCCCGCGAAGTGGTTGCGCGTGCGCGCGCGCTGCTGAGGCGCACTGAGGGTACTGTTTCCAGGGCGCAGGCGTGGCACGTCGACGAGGTGGGTCATCGCATCAGTTGGCAGGGTCAATGGTTGCCCTTGACGCCGGTCGAATTCAGAATGTTGCGCCTATTGCTGACAAGGCCGGGACGCGCCTTCTCGCGAGCCCAACTGCTCGACAGCGTGCATGCGGAGATGCGCGATGTCAGCGATCGCGCCATCGACAGTCACGTGAAGAATTTACGCCGGAAGATCCAGGCGGTGGAACCGACTTTCGAGAGCATCGTTTCGGTGTATGGCGTTGGATACCGCTTCGACCTCCCGCCACGCGATTGACGGGGCTTGTCGCGATGGGGTGTGCCGTTCCCCGGGCAGCGAAACAGGGAACAGCGGGCTCAAGGCAGCGGTTCGTTGGTGCCGGAGGAGCCCATGGGCAGCGAGCCCAAGAGTTCGGCGGCGCCGTTCCACAACACCTGGATGCCGATGCAGAACAGCAGGAACGCGGACAGGCGCACGATGATGGTGGTGCCGGTGGGGCCGATGACGTCGGCCAAGCGCGCGGAATGGCGGTAGGCGAGGTAGATCAGCCCGACCAGGAGCGCGACCGCGAGGAGGCTTTGAACGAAGAACTCGATCAGCGGTGGATGAAAGCCGCTCGGGCGGCTGGCGCCGATGGAGATGGCCACGGAGATGGTGCCGGGCCCGGTGGTGAGCGGCATGGTCAACGGATAGAACGCCAGGCGGCTGGGCGGTGCGGTAATGGAACGGGGCGCCGGGGTGGCGTTACGCCGTTGTTCGGTGGCATCGGGTGCGTTCAGCATGCGCCATCCGGACATGGCGACGATGAGGCCGCCGGCCACCCGCAGCACGGGGATGGAGATGCCGAAGAATTTCAGGACATAGGCGCCGATGTAGAGTGAGCCGGCGACGATGGAAAAGGCGTAGATCGCGACCCAGCGCGATACCGCGGCACGAATCTTCGGGTCGAGTTCGCGGGTGGCACCGAAAAAAATGAAGGCGCCGGAGAGCGGATTGACGATCGAGAACAGCGCGGTAAACGCGAGCAGAAACGTGGTCACACTTTAATCCTTCGACGTGTCGGATAGTCGCTGTGCGCGGCCTAGCGGAGCGGCGCGCCCTGCTGTCGATAGGGATCGGCCTTGGCGAAGGCGTCGAGTTTCTCGCAGGCGAAGACGATGCGATTGATGGTGGGAATATCGGGCACGGTGATCTTGAACACGCGGGTCACGGCGATGATGCTGGCGAGACAAATGTCGGCCATGGTCACGCCGTCGCCGTGGCAAAAGGTGCCGGTTTGCGGCTCGCGGGTGAGCCTAAGTTCCACCGCCTGGAGGCCGGTGGTGAACCAATGGGTCTGCCACGCGCGCCACGCGCCTTCGTCGAAGTTCGCCTGGGCGGTCAGGTATTTCTTGATGCGTGGGGTGATGAGCGGATGGGTATCCGCCGCGAGCATGCCGGCAATCGAACGCACGCGGGCGCGTTCGTGGCTGTCCTGCGGCAGGAGCGCGGGAACCGGGTAGGTCTCCTCGAGAAACTCCAGGATGGCGAGGGATTGCGTCAGTGGCTCGCGGGACTGGCCGCCGCTGTGCTCGATCAGGGCGGGTATGGCGCCCAGGGGATTGATCTTGAGAAATGCGTCGCTCAACTGCTCGCCCAGGTCGATATTGATGTTGTGTTCTTCGGGTGCGACCCCCTTCAGATTGAAGGCGACACGGACTCGGTAGGTCGCTGAGGTACGCCAATACGAGAATAGTTCGAAGCGTGTTTGGTCGGCCATGGGTTCATTATGCGATCGAGGATGTCGGGGATCTCGAATATAGCGCGATTCTGAATGCGCGCGACGTTTGCGCGGAATTCGGGCAGCCGGGCGACGATCTCATCGACGCCCTGGCCGATGGCCTTGTAGGAGCCGAGCACGATGCCGACGCGCCGCTCGTCCACCCAGTGCGTGTTGTAGCGTTCCTGGGGCATGGTCCAGGTGTTGCGCACCACGATGACGGGCAATCCCTGCTGGATGGCCTCGCTGATGCTGCCGGGGCCGGGCTTACCGATGAAAAAATCGCTGAGGCGCATCAGTTCGCGGATGCGCGGGGTAAAGCCGAACACGCGCCGCGGTGCGAGGGCCGGGGTGAGCGCTAGGCGGCGGGCGAGCGCGGCATTGTGGCCGCAGACCAGGATGAGTTGCGTGTGCGGCAGGCGGCGGGCGATGGTTTGCATGGTGCGCGAGCCGTGGCCGCCGAACAGCACGATGCCGGTGGGCCGGTCGGGATCCAAGTTGAGGGCGGCGAGTTCCTTGCGCCGGTCCACGGGCGTGTCCACGTAGAAATCCGGGCGGAGGATCATGCCGGAGGTGGCGTGGACGTGGGCAGCGTCATAACCCATGGCGCGCGCCTGAGCCACGGCCTTGTCGGTGCCGCAGATGAAATGCTGGGACTGGCCGGGCTCCATCCAGAAGTGCGGTGGCAGGTCGGCGAAGTCGGTGAGGAGGGTGACGTACGGCGCGCCGGGGCGGGCATCGGCCAGCGCCTCGTACATCGCGCGGTTGAAATTCGGGATCAGGGACACGACCATGTCGGGCCGGGTCTTGCGCCAGTAGCGACGCAGGCGGTTGGTGATGCTTACGTGGCCCAAGCGGATCAGCGCCTGAAGCAATTTGAGCTCTTTGGCAAGTCCTAAGCTCCAGCCGCGCGCGAGGCGGGTGTTGTACAGATCCTCGGGCTTCATGCCGGTGGTCTTATGGAAAAGGTCGCCGGGGTCCAAGACCTCCATGAGGTTGATCGGGCGCACGCGCCACGGCCGTTCCTGCTGACGGATGATGGTTTCGAGGGCGGTAGCCGCCGACCGATGGCCGCCGCCCGCATTGAAATAGACGAGATCGATTGTTTTCACGGATGCCGACATGCTCAAGATTGCGGCAATGGTGAGACAGCAATGTGACGGTGACGTGTCGCCGTGCTAGAGTTTTGCCATGAATGCACAGATCAATCCCGCCGCAGAGGCGGACTCAGCCGGGCGGGCGGATGCGGCGGATCAGTCGCGGGCCGAGGCGCAGGCGCGCATCGATCTGGCGGCGTGCTATCGGCTGGCGGCACACTTTGGCCTCAACGAGGGCATCGACAATCACCTCACCGTGCTGGTGCCGGGCTATACGGACCGGTTCCTACTCGCGCCGTTCGGGCTGTTGTGGTCGGAAGTCCGGGCGAGCGACTTCATGGTGATCGATTTCAACGGCCGGATGTTGAGCGGCAAAGGGCCGATCGAGGACACGGCGCTGTACATTCATCTGCCGGTGCACCGGCTGGCACCGCAGGCGCGGGTCGCGCTGCATACCCATATGCCCTATGCAACGGCGATGTGCATGCTGGAGAATCCGCGGCTGGAGATGGCGGGGCAGAGCGCGGTGGGCTTCTACAACGAGATTTCCTACGAGGCCGAGTACAACGGCCTCGCGTTCGATCACACCGAGGGCGAGCGCCTGGCGCGGGCGCTCGGCGACAAGTCGGTGCTGATGATGCGCAACCACGGGGTGCTGGTGGTGGGCCGCACCATACCGCAGGCGTGGGAACGGCTGTACTTCTTGGAACGTGCGGCACAGGCCCAGGTACTGGCACTGTCGACGGGCAGGGCACTTCACCTGGTACCTGAACCCGTGGTCCAGGCCACGGCGGCGCAGTTCCAGAGCGGTAGCTTGGTGGGCGGCCGGGATCGGGCGGAGCTGCACTTCGAGGCGCTGAAGCGCATGCTGGATCGGACCTCGCCGGACTACGCGCACTGAGTTCGCTCGCGTCTACGGACCTGCCGACGCGCACCGCGCGGCCCGTGGTGCTATTGCTCGCGGCGGTGCTGTTCATCAACTACGTCGATCGCGGCGCACTGCCCACCGCCGCGCATCTCATCCAAGCCGACCTGCATTTGACCGAGGCACAACTCGGACTGTTGTTCTCGGCGTTCTTCTGGACCTATACGTTCGTGCAAATTCCGGTGGGCTGGTTGGCCGAGCGCTATGGCGCACATCGCGTGCTGCCGATCGGCCTCGCCATCTGGGCGCTGGCGACGATTTTCATCGGGGCGGCGCACAGTTTTCCGATGCTCTTGGCCTTGAGGTTGTTGCTCGGGATCGGCGAGAGCGCGGGATTTCCGTGCGTGTCGAAGCTGCTGGCGGCCGTGGTGCCCGTCAAGAGCCTGGGGACGGCGAACGGTATCGTGGCGTTCGCATACCTGTTCGGCCCGGCGGTCGGCACCTTTTGCGGCGGGCTCCTCATGGCCGAGTATGGCTGGCGTGCGGCCTTCCTGGTGTTCGGCAGTCTGTCGCTGGTGTGGCTGGTGCCCTGGCTGCGCGTCGAGCTGCCGACGCGCGCGGTGCGGCGCAGCGACGCGGACAAGCCGGATCTGTTGACGATCGTCAAACAGCCGTCCCTGTGGGGCACGGTGTTGGGCCTTTTCTCCAGTAATTACACGTTCTACTTCATGCTCACGTGGCTGCCCTTCTACCTGGTGCAGGAGCGCGGGTTCTCGACCGCGGAGATGGCGCAACTCGCCGGCATTGCGTACGTCGTCAATGCGCTCTCCGCGATCGCGAGTGGCTGGGTGACGGACCGGTTGATCGTGCAGGGGTCATCGACCAACCTCGTCTACAAGACCATCATGGTTTTGACGCATCTGGGTTCGGTGGTGTGCATGCTGTGCATGGCGTTGGGGTCACGAACGATCGCTTTGGGGGCTATCTTCGGCTTCCAGGTCCTGTGCGGGGTGCAGGCACCCGGCGTGTACGCAATCCCGCAGATTCTCGCCGGTCCGCGCGCGGCGGGCCGCTGGGTGGGGATCCAGAATTCGCTGGCTAATTTTTCCGGCATCATCGCGCCGGCCGCCACCGGTTTCATCATTGCCAGCACGCACCGTTTCACGGCGGCGTTTTTGCTCGCCGCGGCGGTGAGCATTCTCGGCGTCATCGGCTGGTGGTGGATGCTGCCGCCGCTCGAGGAGCTGGCGTGGGAGGGGCAGGGTCAGGCGGAGCCGGAGCCGGTGATCGCCTGAGGGCTCTGGTGGGCCCGCGGGCGCGGGCGCCTGCTTATGTTCGAAAGCGCAGGGGAGCGGGATGCGCATTAGCTATCATGGCGGGCTATGAAAATGGTTCACGCCGGAAGCCTGGACGACGACGCCTGGGACGATCTGCTCAATTTCATTGAAGAAAAGCGCGTCATCCCAATCGTTGGCCCGGAACTATTGCAGGTCGAGACGGCGGACGGCCCGAGGCTCCTGTACGACTGGCTCGCCGAGAGGCTCGCAGCACGCCTCAACGTCAACACGGCGGCGCTGCCGCGCCCCTTTACGCTCAACGATGTCGTCTGCTGGTTCCTTTCGGCACGCGGCCGACGCGAAGAAGCCTACGTACGCTTACGCAGCATCGTCCGCGAGGCTAATTTCGAGCCGCCGCGCGCCTTGAGACGTCTCGCGGCGATCACGGACTTCGACTTGTTCGTCTCGACCACCTTCGACCCCTTGCTCGAAAACGCGATCAATTTGGAGCGCTTCGCCGGCACGCCGTCGACCGACGTTCTCTCCTATGCGCCCAACCGAGTCGCCGATCTGACCCACGAGCGCGAA
>Ga0116230_10005806_pt1 | contig 12119 bp, 4 predicted proteins | sample S1TSphfallax_3_FD_88678 | JGI IMG/M metagenome (GOLD analysis project Ga0116230, IMG submission 88678) | Host-associated microbial communities from peat moss isolated from Minnesota, USA - S1T2_Fd - Sphagnum fallax MG | ecosystem: Host-associated > Plants > Peat moss > Unclassified | place: USA...
AGCTGCTTTCCCTGACTTGGATACTACTTTCATTGTGGTAGCGTTGCGCTCTGTGCGCAAGGAATTACAATGGACATCGATACTACTTCTGTGTTCTGTAGTAACAGTACTAGGATCATTTGTGTGTGCGGGTTTTGCAGTGCTACCACCAATTCACAAGGACATGACAAGCATGAAGATTTCTGTAGTAATAGGGTTGGCAATTTGTAGTTGGACGATAATTAGATTCTTGGGTAAGTTGAGAGAATCATTGGCCAAAGTCTTGGAAAGGGAGCAAAAAGATGATGAAACGGAAGGAGGAGTCTTGGAAATGGAACAAAGCGATGATGAAACGGAAGAAGAAACAACACCCAAGGGTTACAATTTATGCGTATCCTTGTGTAAGAGCTTGTGGGTGCGGTTACAAGGTGTATGTTTTATGCGAGGAGAAGGAGACACAGTTGATAAGTTGGAGGAAAAAAAACCACAAACATGGCTTAACACAAAAACTCGTAGCAAGCTTTTGGTGGTCACCACAAGTAGATTGTCACAACATGTCAAGTTCAGGGGAGGGGAATCGCTTGAGGTTGCACCGATTGAAGGTGCTATTCAAACCTATCAGCCAGCAACACGGCATGAGCAAACAATGTCCTATTACTTTGAGATCAAAATCAAGGACAATTTGAATGCGGTAGTTTCCATGGGCTTCACTAATGAAAACTCCATCAATGATTGGCTACGATTTTATGCGTCTAACACCTATGGCTATCATAGCGATGGTCGTTTTCTGAATAACGGTCATTTCCAGTATGATAAGAAGGGCGTGATTCAAGATTTGGGGTTGGGTTTTGACTTCAGCTACACTATGGGGGACACTGTAGGAGCAGGGGTCAATTATGTGACAGGAGAGATTTTTTTCACCAAGAATCAAAAGTTAGTCAGTTTGATGCCTTGTAACTTGAGAACCACCTTGTATCCCACCATTGGGTTCTATACTTGGTTCGAGGGTAAATTTCAACCTTCGAGGTATGAAAGCAAGTCTACTGTGCAAGTGAATTTTAAGGAACCATATGTTTTTGATGTAAGTCATCATATGCAACATAGCAACCTTAAACATCAAAAAAATGGCCATTGCAAACTAAATTGTCTTTTCCACCTTTCTTTCCATAGGCATAATTATGATTGTCATTCCAAACCAATTATATTAGACCCTAAATGCATTATGGTTAGATGAAGTTGGAGTGCCACTTGCGCAATGTTTATACAAGTGGTCTACTAAGACACCTTTCAGTTTTATATATGTAAGTTGAGGACATGGGGAGTAATTATAGTTGATCATTGTGACCTTTTCCAATGTATGTACATGTTACATTTGCCAGTTATACGTGTGAATTTTTTCACTACCATCAAATTTAATTGTTTATCTTTTTTGCACTGTTGTTTCTTAAACTATTATTTCCAGTATTTCTAAATTTTCTCCTTCAAATTTGTGTCATAGATCTAATTCATGTGGGCCTTGGAACGAAACAAGCCCTACAGTTTTATTTTCAAATATATGAATTTCAATTGAATGGCTTTTTAGAATGCACGTGCAACAATCATATATTAGGCATGGAAATTTTACTTAGTGAAATTTTTTTAAAAACCCAAGATTTGTACTTTAATGATGTGAAGGTTCAAGCTTGACCTTTTGTGTCATAAATCATTTCTTTTTTTCCAAAGTAATTAATTTCATAAGGATATTAAGAAAAGTGCATCACTCCATCCAAAGTGCATTTTTTTGAATTCCAAAAGAGGTTTTCATCAACAAAGTAAACTAATAACCATCTAGAAAACTGAATTTTTATTCTTGAATTGTTTGATTTCATCTCATAATTACATGACCTAGGTACAAATAACAATTATATAATCAAGCAACTTATATACTATCAATTCTTTTGGGTTTCAAAATGTTTTTTCCATGTCACAAAACTATCATGTTATCATCATTAAATTCAAATATAGACCTACAACATACAAAAAGACCTACATTCAAAAGATTTATTTGAGAATTGGAAACAATTAAAATTTAACAACTTGTACGTTCACTTGATTTCAATTTCAGTGCTCAACTTGTATGAGGGTGAATAATATAAATTAATTATGGGGGTTGCATGTAGAATTATTTTTTTTGGGGAGGAGGGGTTCTTGATTAAATTCACCCATCACTAAAAGTAATAATCACAATTATGGAGAGTAGACACCGTTAAATTAAAACATTATATAACCTTGACCTTTCTACCAACTACATAGGTAAAAAGAATAAAAAATTGGGCAAAGGGTGTCACGGGATAAGATAGGGAAATGGTGAAAATTTTATACATGATGAACCTAAAGAGTGTTGATTCGCACTTGTAAATTGTCACATCCACTTTGTCAAGTAGCTTTTGTCACCTTTAAATATGTCTGCCATGCTCCTACCCACCTCATGCATTGACATAGATAGAATTCCTATCCACCCCCATCCGTCACAACTGAAAACATTTGAGATTATGATTTTAAGGCATCTCTTTAATTGGGTAGGATAGAATTTTTGTTCATGATTGTGTTCCTCACCATTTTTGGCATGGGCAAATAATAGCATAATTTTTGTAAGGACATAATTTTATTTTATTTTTTAAAAGCACAATAGTATAGCCAACTTAACAAGTTGTTGGCACCCCCAAAGTGAAGCTCATTGACAAAGGGTCAACTAGAGTTAATTTCACCTACATAGCACTATTTCCTTTGTTTAGAAGCCATATTTTTTCAAATTGAAAAATATGATGCACATAAGATATTGGTTGTTGCAATTTTTTAAATTTTTTAATCCATTTTTTAAAAGACATAAATTCATAATTATACCACCAAATTTCAATTTATGAAAATTATTCAATGGCTTTTTTATTCCAAAGATTTATTAATATGATTTTAGCTACATACTTAATGCCTTTTTACAATTTAGTACATCAAATTGCCTATACATATGTATACATGAAACATGAGTCACATGAAATATAATTGTCCCCAAGCAACTTACAATTCAAATTTAACCACTTTCTTAGTTAGACCCATATATGTTAAACTACTTCCATTTCACTAAAAAAGATTCAATGTTTTGCAATGTGAAACTCACACATGAGGTAAAATACATTAGCATTGGGTCTTCTTGGGATTTTGTTCAATCATGTAATCCACAAAGCTAAAGTAGGAACAATACAAGTGAATAGTTTTTGAACATGCATACACCAAAAACCTTGTGTTTTGAAGAGGAAAGATATTAGTTGACATGAAAAATAACACCACAAAATTTGTTCAAGGTAGTGAGGAGACAAAATCGGGAACAAAAGTGGTGATCCAATCCTCAAAGAATAAAGGCAAAAAACTTCACAAGTGTTTTGGAGCTTGAAAACTTCAAACCATTAGGTTGCACAATTTAGTTTCTTGGATGGGTCAAACAAGAAGTTACGTCTTGAACAAAACAATGTTTGTATTTTTTGCATTTAAAAACTTCAAAATTTAGATCAAATCCTTGGACCTTTAATTGTTAACTAACCCAATTAGTCTTACACCTTGATCAACATGCTTTGATGAAGACACACAATTGTTGTAGAGGTCTCCATTCATTTTCTTGCAAAAAAATTCATAGATATTCATTTGGAAAAATGATAATTTTAATATAATTCTACAAACAACTTCAAGCATCAAATGGCATGTGTTTATAAGATTGCACAAGAAACTTTGAACAATAACAATTTGTATTTCACCATTTTGTTAGTCCTAGATTATACCAAAACAAACACAACTTAAAAGGTGGTCATAAGCTATGAATATCATTCACAAAGAACCATCTTTCATCATCAAGGTCCAACAATTATCTCTAGGCAATTACTTCCCACTAACTCCATGAACTATCATTAATGGCTACATGATATATATGTTATTTTCAAAACTCAAAACAACTCAATACAAAAAAAATTACATTCTAATTTTTTGCAACATTTCCAAAAGCAATGAAGAAACTAGTTTTCATATCAATTAATAATCAAATCATAACTAACCAAAAACTAAATAATATCATCATTCAAACTACAACAAGCTTGTGAAGCATAACCTTAATTTCATTTTATCACTTCATGTTTCTAATATTGCTTTCTTCCACTCATAAATTTAGAAGAGATATAATACCTTTTTAAAAAACATTTGTCACAATTCACAAATATGAAAAAAATTGTACAAATTTTTAATTTAAATCCTTAAAGTCCATCTAAACTTCCATAACATAGTGATAGGCATATGAACCAAAAAAATATTGCAAACAAGTCTAAAAATCATAATATTCAATACAAGGTCAAAATCCACTAAAATATGAATGGATTGCACAATGGCCGAATTTGCATCCCCTAGTAGTGATGGGGCCAATGTAAATGTTTAGTAATACTTAGATTATTACAAGAAAACATTTTGTTGGGTGAAAATATGATTTGGTGGTATCATAAGGAATGTCACAAGACCTATCAAACTTTGGAAAAATATAGGAAACACATAAAGAAAGGTTTTTAGTACATTTCAAAATTAAGTTAATTCAAAATGTACCTAATTCTTTGTTGAATATATTACTTAGGTTAAATAGATTTTGAAACTTTAACAATGTAAAAAATATTTTGAATTTTGATGTTCCTATTCATTACATTCACACAAAGTTTCAAGAATGTCACAGTGGTTATTTTCCTTAAACTTTTTGGTTAGGAACATTTTTCAAACAACATTTGGAGTTTCTTTTTATGGACATAATTTTCTAAGGTACTTTAGATGGTATTTTATTTAATTTTTTATTAGGTAAATATTTGAATAGGTATAATCTAGTTATGAATTTTCCAAAGTTTAAGAAACATAATTCCTAAAGGGGGCACATTAAAAAGGAATACAAATTTGTAACAATTTCCACCATTTTTTTATTGTAATGGAAACTTCAAGCCATATACTTTGGCATGCAATAGATAAACATGAAAAAATATTTTATAATGATGAAAATGTTTAAACAAAAGGGCCCAAGAATATTATTTGGCCAAGTTTTATTGCTTGCTTGTCCTTTGAGGTGGTTCCTAGTGGGTCCACCCAATCATATTTTCACTCAATTCTTCAACTAAATTGAAATACCTTGCAAAGTACACCTTTTAGTTTGTTGACTAAAGATGATTTTTTGCCTTAGGTGAAAATTAAATCACTAGGAAAAAATTATAATCAAAATTGGAAGACAAATCTAATATTAATAGTTTTTTCTTAAGATGTAACCAATCAAAGTTCAAGGTGCAAAGGACTATCAATGTCCATGTTTAAAGCAAGATTGAATGTCAAATTTTTTACATTAGAATATAACTTCAAATTGAACGTCCACGCTTATTAAAATGCAGTGAATGCCAAATACAGTAGTGTTTATGACAATGAGTGCACTAATAATCTATCTTATAAGGAGGTACATGAAAGAAGTTAGATTTTACAAACTTGCGAGTGAAAAAACTTTAGTTCAAATCCAAGACTTAAACTCCACATCAAAATAAATGTTCACTTGGAAAGATCACTCCCTAAACACAAATGAAATCATGTTGACCATGCCGAAATTAAAAGTCAACATGAATATGAAGCTCAACACATAGAAACACAATTTTAATTACATGAAGAAGGAATAAATGAATGTGAATTGTTTGAATCATATTTTACATCTAACTAATGATCTATTAAGTATTAAAGTGGAATTTGAAACTCAAGTCTAGACATGAAGGTAGAGAATTTGGTGGAAAACATACAATCCATTTTATCAATCAAAACTTTTGATTTCTACCTTGGCCCTTAATTGAAGAACTAGTATTAAAGGAATACCGGCCATGTGATTGTTGATTTTGTTAATAATTTTCATGGTTGATGTTTATCTCCTAATGCTTTTAGGTTTCAAACATGTCATCAAATTTTATACTCCCACAAACACTTTAGATCTACAACTACTTACATATCAATGAGATTGTAAGGAAAAAACTTCACAACTTGAATCTAACATAATAATGAGTATAATCATAAACTTGTGAAAATGATTCATAAAGTGTCAAACCATCACCTTCATCATGAATAATAATGCCAAATTGCCATGACTCTTCATTGATTTTATCAATTCTTGTCAATGGGTTTAAATAAATATACAACAATATGCATGAATTTTCGGGCAAACCATTGTATGAACATCTCCAAATGCTTACAACACCTTAGCACAATAGGTAAGAAATTCCATCATAAATGAACAACACTTGACATTAAGAAAATCACATCCAATATTCATCACATTTATCCATATAAATAGACACAAATATCCATAAAAATGTTGCAATTGAATCCATAAATTGACACCAAAAAATGTAAAAAACTAAAAGAAAACAAAATTAGATTCTTTACAACTTTGAGGATGCTAATAAAAATAAGGGTTCACATGTTGCAACATTGCAAAATAATGGGCTAAACCCTAAAACCTCTATTTAAGAAAAAAGATGGAAAAACAATTGGAATAATTGATACCCTTTACATGAGCTTGGCATTGCACGAAATAAAAAGATGGGAGGAATCACACTTGAGTGATACTACAATGGTTATTGACACAAGTGAAGACCAGAAAGGCATGAAAAAATAATTAGGAAAACAATTCTGAAAAAATACAAATAATCAAAGAACATTTAAGAAGAAAACAAAAAAAAAGGCAAAAAAATGCATGACAAAAAAAGCAAAAAGAAGCAAATGTATTTTTATACACCTTAGATTTGATTTTAATACCTACAAATAGGGAATTATCAAGATTTTACTTAGTGGGTGTGCTCACCGTGCATCTTGTATCCACTTCAACCTTTTCCATGTAACTTTAATTCTTCAAACTATCACAAAGCATGCCCCCACAATAAAACACATCATTGCAAATCCTTGTGAAACAGCAGCAGGGAGCTCTAGAAAAACTAACATGGAATTACCTCATCACTTAATAGTCTGGTCAACCTTGCAAACGGGTTTCGTGTTTTGTCTTAACATTGATCCTCTCCTATGTCAATAGTTCACATGGATACCAGAATGATCTAGAACGAAAGCACCATTGTTTGAATAACAACACTCCAAGGATTGCTAACTACAAAACAAAGAAAATATTCACCAAATGATATTACACAAAAATTCAAACAAAACCCCACAAAAAAAACTATATATCAATGCCTAATACCTATCAAAGATTACATTAAGGTCTTGGGGGGGGAGATTATGTCATTTTCTTGACCACATTATGTATGACATAATCGTCCAATGATGATCATACACTTGTAATGGCAAAAGTCTTTGTTGAATACAAAATTTTAAAACATTCTTGAATCTCCCACCCCAAACCTCAATGTCCTAGAATGGTCTCACCTAGTAGACTATTTCTATCGCTGAAAATTCAAATAAATTCGAAAAAACCAGGTTTTGGAAGGTAAAAAACTGTGAAATGAAACTACCGAAAATGAAACCACTTTTGGATTTTTGGCTAGAGCTTGTGAAAAATGAATGCTAATAGCATGAAGAGCAAACTTGTTGGTTCAGCCTAAAAGTTTGAAGTTATCTTTAGTTTTTTTTAAAAAATCTTTGTCCTTGGAAGCCATCTCCTAAAATATGCAAGCTAATAGGGGGAAGGGTGGGTAGTACATAAATGTTTGGGGTCTTTTTGTGCCCAAGTTTTGGACCATCTTTACACTCCTTGCCCTCTGGTCAGCAAAATACATTTATGGGCTTAGGTTGACCCAAGCATTAGGCATAAGTAAGTTAAATTGGGTCCGAGATTTTTGGGCTTATGCCGTACTATAAAGTAGGCCATATTCCCCCTGCCCCAAAATCTCCAGCCTAAATAAAGGCATACATGTGAACTTCTTGAACCAGCTCAAGTCATATTAAAATGTACATTTATCAATGACCCTCAACAAGGAACTATATTGCCAATGGGTTCAAGAAGGCAACCCTTGAAATTTAGAAGAAAAACTTTAAAAGTCAAATTTCACATTTCATGCACTTCTAAACTCTTTGTACCTAGTCCTAATAATTGAGTTCATGCTATTGCACTACATGGTTATCACATTTATCTAGATCAAACAATCATCACCACATAATTTGACATGAATTACCTTCACATGATTTTTTACGGAGCTTGCCAACTTTTAATTGAACCCATTAAATCAAATTTCAAACAAACCTTTTATAGAATCAAGTTCCAACATGATCAACAAATTTCACATACTAAACTGAAACAAGCAACATATCTTGTCTTCTCATTAAATTCAAAAGGTTGCCATACCAACTGCAGTCTGATCTTTAATCCACATATTGTTGTTGATGATAATTTGGGAGAATTTTATGTTGAAGGTACATTTTTTCACACATTTGGAGGAAAAAAGATAGCCTATTTAATTATAGTTTGAATTAGGAAAACTACCTTGCAAGGTTTTCTTGAAAAAACTGTCTAGCATTCCTTAGTGTTACAGAGTAAGAGTATTTGGAAATTGCACATTTGAACTTCACTCCCAATACGAAATAACTTAATTTTAAAAATCCAATGCTCAGTGTATATCTTAATATTTTGATTCTCTACATTTTTCAAAAAAGTCCTCTTTCGGATCAATGTCCCCATATTATAACCCTTGCCAAAATATTCATCAAAATGGACATTAGATATAATGGTCTATAGAGTTCATGTTCACATACTAAGTGATTATGATAGACTTTTTTCTAATATATAGAAAGTTCAATGCATTTTGACAAATCAAAATTTATTCATGAAATTCATATAATGTGATTATATTTTGTAAAATATTGTTTTGTTAAATTTTTTTTGTATCTTCATCACTTTTATTTTATTGCATTACCAACTATAGATAGTTCAACAATGCAAAATGTGCATCATGACATCATTTCATAAATGGTGTCATATGTTTTCTCCCTTGAAGGATTTGTTGGGCAATCTTTGCTTATAACCAAGTCCTCTAGATATTTTGTTCAATCTACAACATTTTAATCCTAAAAGTAGCTTCGACCACTAGACATCCATTTTGGGGGTTTGTGGGGTGGGCTTCTATTGGGAACTGTACAGAGTTTGGGCAAAATTACCGACATCAATCAATCAAAGATGCCCGTAACAGAAGAAAAAATAGAACTTTGATGAGTGACAAATATACCAGTGTTGGGTGAGTATCATGGGTTTTTTTATACCTGTTGGATTTGGTTTTCACAAAATAGATTTAAAAAGGTTTCAAATTTCATTTTTTAATTTTTGTTTCAGAACATATATACCAGATCACAGTATAAGTAATTTTATTTAAAAAATTAACCAATTCTCATGATTCTCAAAATTTGAGAACAATTGATTATCATTTGACAATTTTCATGAATTGGTTATTACTTTTTTACAATATATATATATATAATATTTATTTTATTCTTTTTTAAATATCAAAAAATCATAGTTATCCATAATGTAAAGAAAACATGCACCTGAACCTTAAGTTTGGTCATACCTGGGGTGGGATTCAAAAAAAATTTGCAAAAAGGAAAACATTAGCATGAAAGGGGGATTAAAACTCACAAATCTGAGTTTCGTTTTATCATTCCCTTTTCTTGAAGGCCTCCATTGCTACTACATATATTTTTATTACTCTTAGCAGTTCGAACCTTGTACATAAAAAACACAACCTTGTTTAATGGTTGTGCATTAAACCTTGCACACTATACCTTGAGAACCTGACCGGGGTAATGGGTTTTACCTCACCCAGGTCTCAATATTAAATGTTTTTCCTTGAATTTGGTTCTCATACAAGTGAGAATTGATGATCAGAATTTCAGTCATGATACTTTGAAATTTTGAAATAGGAATAATCGGGTCATACGTGGTGATAGTTGAGGGCAGTTTTGATGCTCACACAACACTAAAAGTATACTAGGGTAAGTTTCACATTGGGAATTTAACTAACAAGTATGTTGAGATGAGTAAAGAATTTGTTAGTGAGGTCCGATAGAGTTCATATCCCCTTTGACTTTTCGCCAGTCAACAAAACACGAAAAAAAGTTTTTTTTTTCCCATTTTGTGATGTAGGTGAAGTGGTGATCATCCATATGATAATTTAGCCAGATTTGGCTACAGACAACATATGAAAGTAGAAAATAGTCAGAATCCTTCTATATTTTTGGGTACCTACTGGCAATTTGGAAACCTTTAAAAAAACAAATCTAGTGGGCCATTTTCTCCATGGGAAATCCTTTATATAAGGTCGAAGTCATATTTTCAGGATAAAATTAGACAAAGTTTTGTCAAATAAAAAACACTGCATGAACCATTCATGTTACTGCACAGGTAACTTTCCAAAAATAAAAAAGTAAACAGTAATGGGTAGTCATGGTATAAAAGTTTGGCCCTATAAAGAATTGGGTTAGTGATGTAATGCCAAAGCAAGTGATTTTATTGACTCTGACATTAAACAGACTCAATTTGTGTAGGCACTGCCCTTACATTTTGGGGTTAAGGGGAGAGACTACACAATGACATGTCATGTAAGTCATTTTGTCTTTTTATTTGTTTATTTATTTTTGGTCCATTCTTAGGGCAGAGACATTACACAACTAACTACTTGTTTACATGTGCAATTCAAACAACTTTGTATTGTTAGCTCTTTCTTTGTTGAATCCAAGAGAATTGTTCTTTTGGTGCCGTTGAACAAGCAAATCCAATTTTTGTTGTACATTGTCTTTCTTAAATGGAAGTGGGTAGCTTTTTAATTGTGATCTTAGTGGAACCTTATGGCCATTTTGAAATATGCTCATTTAGAAAATTCTATCCTATATTTGAAACTAAACTTTCTTAAATAAAAGGTTATGTGGCTCTATGGTCAAGTGTTACTACGCATTTGCATTGGCCCCATGATGGCCTTGCATTGAGTATTATGATTTTGAGGCCTATTTGTAAAAAAATATCGTTTATATGCATAGTCAATATGTTATGGAAGTTTAGATGGACATTAAGGATTTAAATTTGAAGTTTGTACAAATTTCTTAAAAAACTATATTATGATTTTTCTTGTAAATTATGACTGGAAGAAAGAAATATTTAAACAAGTAAAATCAAATTAAAGGTATGCTTCACAAGCTTGTTGTAATTTGAATGAGGATATTATTGACATGTTTATTAGCTCTAACTTGACTATTAGCTGATCTGAAAACTAGTTTTTCTATTGCTTTTGGAAATGTTACAAAAACTTCAACTGTAATTTTGTTACATTGGGTTGTCTTGAATTTTGAGTAGAATCTCTAAGTTATGTGCAACCATTATTGGGAGTGGGTGGAGTTAATGGGAGGTAATTGTTGAGAGCCAATTGTTGGACCCTTGATGATGAAGATGTTGGTATGATTTTTTTGAATGATATTCATAGGTTATTGTCACCTTTTAAATTGTGTTTGGTTTGGTATACCATAGGACTAACAAAATGATGAACTACAAATTATTGTTGTGGATTTTGTTCTGCAATCTTTTAAGACATGTCATTTGACGACTTTTCAACCTTTAATTCCTCTAGTAAAAAGTAACAATGTGTGAAGTTAGCATGTCAAGATGATTAGGAAATTGGAAGTTGGAACTAGGAAAGCTCTTTCAATTAAACAGGGCCACATATCCTAAGTTCTACCACATACTTACTGCAAGGCTTTGGGTCATTTTCCATTAGGTTGTGGTCATAGTAAACTAATGAAAGCCACTAACATGGACACTACCATATTGTACCAGGTGCTTTCTATTGCATGTGCTAATGGGCTAAAAACTTGTAACTATTAAATGCTAATAGTTTCACAAACTAGTTAGTTTTAGCTATTTTTTAAATACACGTAGGTTATAATTTTTCTAATGTGACACATGTCATTTTACAATGAAATTTCACAACTTGGTTGAAAGCTCTCAAATTCCTACAATTGGTCAATGCAATAGCTTTGAGTGATTGTGAGCCCGATTAGGTGAAAAAATGTAATGGAAAGGGGCTATTCTGATAACATGCATCGTAAAAGACCCCTAATGGAAAGATGTCCTTTAT
>Ga0116230_10005807_pt1 | contig 12117 bp, 9 predicted proteins | sample S1TSphfallax_3_FD_88678 | JGI IMG/M metagenome (GOLD analysis project Ga0116230, IMG submission 88678) | Host-associated microbial communities from peat moss isolated from Minnesota, USA - S1T2_Fd - Sphagnum fallax MG | ecosystem: Host-associated > Plants > Peat moss > Unclassified | place: USA...
TGAGCAAATTGGATCTAGCCCGGTACAGAAGCCGTAGTCCACTTGCACGGTACTACTCGACCAGGTGAGGGAGGTTCTGGGAAATCAAAAGCGCGTTCACTTTTGGTCTCTTTTTTCTTTCTTTTTTTTTCCCAATTTTTGTTCCAACATTGCTCCTTCGTTCGTGACAAGCACCGCGTCGAAATTTCCAATTTGGTTTTGAATCGGGTTCAGAATCTGACAGACATTATTATTGTTGCCTTGTGGGGTTGTTGAAAACTGGCCGGGGAGCTTTACAAATTTGGCATTCAAAAGGAGAAGAGAAGGACTCAGTTTGATGCACTCAAAGCAGCCAGCTGCTACCGAGCATCAACGTTTTAGAGTCCTCAAACCCACTTGGGGGTTTTGAAGATAGATCTAAAACAAAATTTCATTCTTGCTCGGAGTTACAAGACTCAGTCCCAATTCATTCTTTCGTGTTTCTTTCTTTTTCCTTTCAACCCTAAGTAAGTGAGCACTACTCATCATATATGAAAAACTTTCCTTCGCAAGAGAAACAGTAGTTCGAATTTTTAATGAGCCATGCAGCAGTTGTAAAAACTCAACTAGGGTGTTTAGTTCTTCGAGTGAGTGTGTTTTCACGTTTGCAGCACACAAGGAGTTTCAAGTTGGGGACCCGCCGGATTCTTCAGTTAGAGAGATCAGGTACTTTGGTCGAGGACGAAGAATCAATTTCAGAAGAAGCTTCCTGATCACGTGAAAAAGCTTGAAAAAAATTTCATACGAAAGGAAAGGAAATCATCGCGGTGTAATTGATCTGATAGCAGCAGCGATTATGGGGAGAACTGGTGGGAAACGAGATGGCTATTCTTCTTGCATGTTGCGATTCACTGCATTGTATACAGTCCTGGCAGCTTTGTTGATGGTGAGATCAACAGTGTATGCTCAATGCAACCAACAGAGTTTGCAAGCCGTCACTTCAGCCCCTTTCAGCACAAGTAATTTCACATGTCAGGATGCCTTTTCCCAACAGGCCTGGGTATGTCTCTCTCTCCCTTTCCCCCTCTCTTTCTCTCTGTATCTCATGTGCCCTTTTCCTCACTCCCCGTTATTATTAGCGTCAAGGATTTATGATCATTAACATATCGGCAAGTGAGAAAAACGCTGATCAGAATGGAGGTTTGATCTCAGAAGGAATAGAAACCGCCTAGAGGATGAAGAGAAACCGTACTCCAGCCGGACGTAGAAGAGAAATTAACCGCTGTGTTGAATCAGATTTTCTCTTCTTGCCTTGTGCTTCTTAAGTTATTTGTGGGAGCGCTCCTCCAAGGGGGGGAGGAGGACTTGCAACAAGTCTTTTCCTCTCCTTTCTGATCAGAAAGGTGGGGAAAAGATGTGTTGTAGGTGGTGGATACTTCAACTGTGGAGAATTTGACAAAATCTTAAACTGTGTTGCTTGCATGCAGTCTCGGCGCATCAATGGTACCGACACGCTTGAGATTGTGTACATTGCACCGGTGACAGCAGGGAATTGGGTCGGACTCGGTTTCTCATACACTGGAAAGATGGAAGGTTCAGTAGCTTTGCTCGCCATAATGGACGCCTCATCCACTTCTCCAACTCCCTCTTGGTGGACTTTATATAGTCACAGTATCAGCATTATATCGGACGCTCCACCAAGCTTCTCATCCAATTTGACTCGTCAATATAGTAACGGCACCGTATACATCTCGGCTATAGTGAATATCACTGCAATCCTAGCGCCTAATACTCCTGACTCCTTGCTGTTTGCATCGGGACCACTGTCTGGTTCCACACCAGAGCAGCACAGTGAATATACCAGTAAAGTTGCAAACTTCGCCCCTGCAGGTAATACTTTATTCATCAGCACCTCTGATCCTCAAATAGTTTTGACTGTAATTTGGGCTTTGGGCTGTCGATCTTTAGAGCTCCCATGATAAAATATTGTCGATGCATGTGTCGGTCTAAAGAAGTAGTTCCTGCTAAAATCTTGAAATACAATGTCCATTTTTGGTTCACTCTGAAGGACTAAGACCCTTGCCTCTTTCATGCATTCATGAACATATATGTATACCCAGCGACCCATGTTCGACAAATCCTGTTGAAATAGATTATTTTTTGGGGGAAAAAAAAATGAAGTTTGACAGCCCCAATCTAACTATTTCAGAATATACCATGGGTCAGATGCATGGTAGCTGAAAATGGGTTTTTTTGCATTGTGCTGATGCCTACATCCTTCTAATTGGAGAGCGTGTGTGCATGCAACAATCTAAGAATCATGGGAGATTTAGATCAGAAGAGATATATATATATATATAAATTTTGTTGAGCTCTAAACTTACTGTGACATGTATGCAAATTTTGCTGCAGGCACACATCTGTCCACATCTGACACAAACAGAGGAGTGCATGGATTTTTGAACTTAGCGGGGTGGGGTGTGTTTCTGCCTATTGGAGCAATCATTGCTCGCTATTGTAAAGTATGGGATCCTACCTGGTTTTATCTCCATATCGCATTCCAAATGCTGGGCTTCATCTTGATTATAGCTGGACTTGTGACTGGATTCACCTTGCAAGACACATACAAAGGAGTGAGTGGACTTGACAGCCACCGTGTCCTGGGAATCATTGTATTCATTATGGCTACTTTGCAGGTAAACTGTTCTTCTTTTTAACCATGTCTCTACTGTATTCAATTCCATTGGATTTTTTTTTCTCCAGCACTGAATTATGTCTTAGCTTATATGTCTTGGACTTCATTTCAAATCTGAAACATCCTAAACATCAGGACAGTGCGAATTCGCTGAAAAGCAGCCCATATTGGGCTTGTCTGGCATTTAGGGGTTAACATATTAAGGAATGGGCAAGCCCCTAATCACTCTGCAAAGTAAGCAGGCAGGAAAGTCCCTTTGTCTGTGCACTCTGCAAAGTCAGTAGGGGCACGCCCATTTCTGAACATGAACAATTTTGGACAATTACAATTTCAAGCATTGACAATCATGTTAAATTATGGTCATTAGAAAGAAGAGCAAAAAAATTATGTTAAGTTATGAACAGTGACAAGGACATGTATTAATATTTACACCAAGGTTAGCTTGAATGAGATTTCAGCAGTTTAAGGAACCCTGAAAAGTGGCACAATATGGGCCCTCCAAATCATTTGAGCTTGCATTTCTTGTATTGATGCTAGCAAGTATAGTGCTGCCACCAAAATCTTGTGTTCACCATCTCTACAGATTTTTCATTCTACTGGAATTTCCTTCCAGGCACTCAATTATGTTTTAGCTTATGTCTGGGGTCTTCATTTCAAATTTGAAGCTCCAGGTTGCTGAGACTTGGAATTGATTCCTTTTTCTTTTACTGGCTGTATGTTTTACAGATTCTGGCAATAGTGCTGCGACCCAAGAAAGATGCCAAGGTCAGGCGGTACTGGAACTGGTACCATCATTGGGTTGGTCGTTTTGCGCTCGTCCTTGCAGCTGTGAACTTATTTGTGGGAATTCATCTAGCAAAAGAGAATGGTTGGAATGTTGGGTATGGCATAATTCTTGGACTTGAAATTGCTTCAATTGTGGCTTTGGAAACCATATTCTGCATTAGAGGAAGAAATAAGGAGCATAGCTCACCCACTATGTCACCCAACTTTGCTCCAAACTATGACAATGACGTATGATTGATGATGGATTTCATCAACTGTGAAATTGCTTCCCAAAACTCAAATTGATGATCAAATCACAAGTTATCCATTTGCCATAGAGGATAGCAAGGTACTAGGAATGCAATTGGTTATTAATTTTAGGCATTTATAAGCATATCAATCCCATTTGAGGTGATTGGAAGCTCTACATAATATTCTTTTGTTTTTGGGGGTTTAGATCTATACATGTCAGCTATCTTCTATGACATAGGATAACACTGACAGAAGGCAGAGAGAGCTTAGCAACCAATTCCAGAAGTTTGACTTCCCTTCTGAAGCCCTTAGAAGTGGTTTCCTTTTTTTAGATGTTCACTTCAACAACACTTCATTGGTTTCACATTGGTATTGTTCAGTGGATTGCTGTTCAAGTTCAATCTGTCATTTGAACAGTTTGTAACTTGAAGAAGACAAACCACATGGTATCAATTATTGCTCAATTTCAAAATCTCCTGTTTTGATGTACCATCAGCTTTGTGACTTTTGATGCTGGTTTTTCTTTAATGACAGTTGGGTTCTCTATCAAAAAGATCATAAAGAAGAAATCATGTCAAAAAAATTGCATCAGGGAAGCACTGCAGAAAAGTTTACAACAAACTCATCTGCACTAAGATGCTTTTAACCCACAACAAAATTCACCTAGCTCTAAGTTAACCCTAACACGAGCAGCCCGCATCTTGATAAGTTCCGCTCAACACTAAGATACCTTGTAATTTCCACAACACAATAAGATAACCCAAGGGCTGGACATATCTGGAGGGAGGGATGTAGTAGATGTATTCATTGCTACATCTTAAGAATCATATGCTGGTTGTTGGATTGTTTCTAGTGTTGAAACAACCTTATATCAAACCCTATGTCATCCAAAAAATATGGATTCATAACCTCTTCTGCTCCAATTTCTCATTTGTCACACTATTCTTTTGCTTGCACAATGCTCAAATGTTAATAATTGTAATGCTTATCAAGCTACCACCCAACTAATCTTAACCCCCATATTCTAGCAAGAGGACAAAATCTTGCTTTGTTGAATAGTGGGTTGCACTAAACAAAATGAATATCCCAAAACATTCCAAAAATCTATTAGGGGTGACAATCACTAATAATGATGCATTTTTCCAACAATTGCATATGAAGAGAAACCATGGTCAATAGTGTTTGCAACAACAATGATAATCCAAGGGGGCTACATTGGTTGCAAATAACGGAGTAGGCCGATCATTTCTTTGCAAAACATTGACACAATTTTTTAAAATCAAATAATAGCACAACTAATTTACAAAAATCCTCAAGGTGAAAGCACACTACGAAAGGGCTAACTCGGGCAATTTCACATGACATGTGTGTATAGTATACATTTGCAAAATGTATTGCATTTAATTTTGGGTTTCAGTTTTGATGTTTGGGCTTGAAATTTTGATTTTCACAAAGTTGATGTTATTTAATAATATTTGAATAAAATAAATAAATTTAAAGATTAAATTCAAAAAATAATGGGCATATTTATGATATATGCAATGTAATAGATCTCCTTTTTTTTCTTGAACTACATTAGGTTTGGGTTTGAATTAGACAATCAAAAAATGTTTGAAATGAAAATTTTAAAAATGACCCACCACACATTTTGTCATCTTCCATTTGAAAGTGATTGTTTGTCAAAATGTTAATTTACCACATACTTATGACTATCACCTTTAAGAACATCAATTTGTGATATGATAATCATTAAACTTTTCACTTGGTTCACAAACTTATTCCAATCACATGGAATCACAATGTTTAGTAAATATTACAAATTTCATAAAACTAAAAATCATTTCAATCTTTTCTTGAATATATTTGCACTTTTTAATACATTATAACATTTTTTTTTGGCACAAATATACTTTTAAATCACATCATATGAAATAAAAAAATATAGTTTCTTTAGCATTTAACTTATTTGGGTTTTGATTTACCATAATATGCAAAAATATTGTGAAAGTCATTCATAATCACATGGTTGAAATTCAAACATGGGACCTTTGAAAAATAATACAATGTGACAACAATATTCACACAAACAATGAAAATTGGTTTGTAACTAACGAACCATCAATTTTAAATAACAAGTTTGCCCAACATCATATCATCAAGCTTAGGAAAGCCTAGATAAAAGCTTAGTTTCACAACCATATGTAAGTCATTTGCTTTGACACAACAAACATTTTGTGAAAGGTAAAAAAAATTAATCTAATCCTAAATTCATTTTATCTTATTTCACCATTGTAATCCTCTAAATAATAATAAATATCATAGACATTATTTCCATAAACAAATGAAATGTTAATTTGCATAAAATCGTAAAGTTGTGGCATAAAAATCAATAGTTGATGATGGTTGATAATAATTATAACCCACAAAACTAACATTTGCACTACAATTGCCCAATAATTGGAGTCCCAAGAATCTTAAACCAACTTTAAACCAATAGTCTATCAAGCTAAATCCAAAACATTCAAAATGTTGCAAAACCCATGTTCAATCCCCAAAGTTATGACCATATTGCAAATCAATCATTGGTGAAGCCCAATCTTCAAGGCTCAACACTTGTCATCTATTATGATCCAACAAAAAAAAATCATCAAAATAGGCTAAAGGGGAGATGGTTCCAAGTAAACCTTGCAGAAGCAATGGTGTTAACTACTTTGAATTATTAATTCTTGAATTTAATACCCTTGAAATCATAGTAAACATCCAAGAGCCCACCCATTGGGAAAAGTTGCAACAAGCTTGTAAAATCAGCTTCATTTCACATTTGTTTGTCATTGTCTAAATAAAACCCACCTTTGGATGTAACTACCACATCTACAACCCAATAATCATGATTACGGTAACAAAACATACAGTTGCAAAAACCATGAATCACAAATTATCCAAATAATGTACCATATTCAAGAATAATTGTTTTGAAGTCACATTTTGATGGATCAATTATGTTCATATACAACCGTTAAGTAAGGTGTGGACGTTCATTGATTTATATAAACCTTGAACATCATTGATTTTGATTTTATGTTATAATTGATGAAAAATTTCAAAACTTGACATTTTAAAGCACCTTATGTTGCTAGCCATGAATTTATTGATTTACAAAACAACACTAAATCAATAAACTCTTCCTCCTTGAAATCATTTTTTCACCTCTTGAAATATTCCTTAAGCATTGTGTATTATATCTTTTGCGCTTGAAAAACAAAAATATGCCTCCAAACTAAAATTGCTAACATTTTTTTTGGTAGGATGTCCCAAAACAAAACATCAACCTCCAAGATGTCCCAAATGTGGGTGGACATTTGGTAAAATTAGGTTTGGAATAAAGATCTTTGGTTTGGGGGACATTGTGTCTAGGTTCAAAAAAATGGAGGGGGGCTAGGTCGATATGGGTGTTAACATAATAATATTTCATCTAGAACATTCTAGTATGTTAACACCTAAATACTTCTATCTTAACATAGTAATGTTAAAATTTGGTAAAAGTATGTCATTTTCAAATCATTTTACAAGTCTTTTAGACAACAAAATCATTGGTTACCTCAAACCCTAAAAACATTTCAAATACTTTTTATTGATTATATTGTTGACGTGTTCCAATGATATATTATGAATGTTTATAAATAAATCCATAATCTTCAACACTAATTTAAATTACCATTTTTAAATATGAAATATTAAACAAGGGTTACAAGTCACAATTATTTTGCTACATATTAGTGTGATTGCACCCTAAGGGATAATGAGGGTGCTAAGAAAGACAATAATCAAGGAATGTCAAAGGATGTTGGGAATCATGGTGGGGGTGCCAAAAAGGGTGTTGAAGGATGCTAGAAAGGACATCAAGCTTCAAACCTTTGTTTGTACCTCGTTAAAATTTGTAGGTAAACAATAAAAAGGTGTGTCAAAAAAATATTGTTTTTAAGGATATCCATCATGGCAACCATACTTGAAACACATTACAAGTTGATAGCATATTTAGTCAAAGATCATGGAGTTTTTAACTAATTTCTCCTTTTAACTCCATTAAATACTATTACACCTCATCATTTACATTGGTTCTTGATTTTTTTGGCAAACTTTCATGGGACCCACATAAAGATTCTTCAAACAATAAAGTTTGAATGCAAAGGCTAATGGGTGCAGTCATGCTAATATGAGCCATTAAAACCCACTTAGGTGATTGCTTTTTGGGGAATGTTCTTGGAATATTTTTAGAAAATGTCTTGAAAATGTCTTTTAAAACCTTTTTTTTAAAACTTGTACTATTTTGTTAAGGTTTTTGTTAAAAAATTTCCCAAAATATGTTATTTTCAAAGTTTTCCAAGTCATTTTGGGTGAAAGCATGAAATAAGGAGCCACAGAGTGTGTGGACAATCCTAAAAAAATATTTTTCAATTTTAAAAAAAATCACCATGGGAACATTAGATATCAAAAAATTCATTTAATTTTTGAAATAAATTCTTATACTTTCAAAGTTGCAATTACAAAATTTTCATGAAAATTCACCATGTTTCAAGAGTCCTTTTATATGTTTAAAGCACTTAAAAAATGCATGTGGACAAGTGGTTTTTTTGTTTCAAAAGTTTTTTTTTCCTTATCAAATGTTCACCAAATCATTTCAATTTTTCTATGAACTTTAATATATTCCATAAGAAGGAATCCATATGTTCAAAACATTCAAAAACTAAAAATACATGTACATATTTAGATTTTGATATTCAAACATCCCTAAATATTATTATAATTCTGAATTTGTAATCATGGTCCAAAGTTAAGTTATGGATTTGACTATAATCTAAAGCTTGATGCAAAAACATTTGAATTTTTATCATGTTATATGTCATATTTGGCTTCAAATTTGATATTTTATTTGAAAAACTATGTGAAAAATGTAATGTAAACCAATTGAAAACTACAAAGTGGAAAATGTAGTGTAAACCAATAGAAAATTGCAATGTGGAAAATGTAGTCTTTGCAAAGGACTTAAACCTTGAAATTGGCTCCTTATTTCATGTTTTCACCCATTTACAAGTCCTTTAAATATTTAAAAACAATGGTTACATGAATATATTACACTACTTTTGAAGGTCCAAATGTTAACGAAATAATTTCTTGAGACACAAGTGAGACCATAAGTCACAAACATAAGGTGGAAGAGGTATCCCAAAGATGGCGCGTTAGGCAAAGTCCCATGCCATGTAAAGGCTAGATAACGCGGCGCTTCCTCCTGTATATGGCAACAAAAGGGCGCATATGCCTAGACAAATGGGAGCCCTGAATCTGATAAGGACAACACACCATTTCAAGCGCACCTATGTCTTGACATCAATAGAATATTTGGTGCAAATAGTGAACCCCGCATTTACCCGCTAGTGCGTGGGGCAGAGGGCTCGTAGTACTCGCTTACTTGAAAGGGTGATATTTTAAACATTTGTAGGGTAAGATATTAAATTTGATAATTTGTAAGAAATTTCAAGTTAAAATTATTTTTCAAAAAAAATTGGTGTAAAAAATGCAAAATTAAATAATGGTTACAACTATTTATGGCCCCTATTAACATGATTGCACCTTAATGTGTGATAAAAAAATTTAAAACCAATAACAATCACCCCACACAACATTATAATGTTCATGTTGGAACATAAACACAATATAAATAATTTACTTGAGCGTCAATCAATTAATCATAAAATGTTTTCTTGCCAACATCCAAAGCATACTTAAAATATGTTCCAAACTTGACTTTATTAGATGGTGTGTAATGGTGCAAGGGTGACAATACATGTGAAAATGCAAAGAACAAAGGAAAGAAGAAATCAAATTCAAATGTAGCCGAGTCCAAATCCTTAAAATTGTACCAAAATCTCCTCACAAGGTTAGTTTTTTTGTCTTATTCACCATATCATCTTTTACCATGTAAAGACACATTTATGGATGATTATGATGGAATCTAGAATTATAATGGTCTAAAATATAGTCCTTTTGACAACTTTGATTCATTATTCTTTATGGGGATAAAAAAGGATTTTAGTAAGGACTAGGTGTTTTTTGTCTTGTGTGGTAGAATTTAAAAGTTTTTCACCCAACCATTGAAATCCATTCAAAAAAACCAAGACAACCAAATTGGGAGCACAAAAAGATATTAACATTCATCAATGCAAAGGGGGGAACATGACATAACATTAAACAAGGTTGACTCATGGGACTAATTTGAATCATTTATAACAAAGTGGAAAAATATTTCTATAATTGTCATGAATGTTAGCATTTTTCAACATTTGAAAAATGTCCTTACCTACAAGGATAAATGGAGAGCCATTCTAGATAATGCAAAAAATATATTTGATCACATCCCCGAAACAAGGCTAAATGAAAATTATTGGGCAATGAGCCCATAGGACAAGGTTGCACACCATTTGCCTACATTTTTAGCAAGGTTCACTATGAAATGATTATGGAGCTTATGGCAAAGAAGCATATGTTCAATCCTTTACATGTTCGTGATTTCATGGCAAATGTAAACAAGGTTCACAATCCAACCACCATATTCACCATTTAAACACTAATTGTTATTAGTGGCATAAGTGTAATGAAATAATTGTAAATATTTTTTAGGTATGAACATATGACAAAGAACAAATAATATGATAATTGGGCATTCATGAAAGTATATTCACCTTAGACTATAGTACCTCCTCAGTGTTCACATTTTTTCACAAGGGCCTTGAATGAAACAATTGGAAACCATAACAACATTATAGTGTATAGTCCAATGAAAACATTAATGAAAACACTAGTGAAGAGTTTAATGCAAACATCGATGCACAAAGGAGTGAAGACTTTAATACAAAAGCTTCAAACATCATATTCAATCCACAAATGAACTCAAAATGTTTGTGGTGGAAGATCAAAAATTGTTGGTTACATAGGTGTTAAACACAACTACTCTTCAACACATAAAAACATGGTTGAAGCAATAGAAAGAGGTACTCAACTATTAATGGACTCCATTGATTGCATGCAAGCACACACACATGAGATAATTTTGCCTTGGAGGAAAAAAACAAATTCAAGAATCTATTGTTAACAAATAGTTAAATTATTTCAAATGCAAAAATAAAGCCACAAATGAGAATCAAATGAACATGAAACTACAAGGTGACAAAAATAATCAATCTTTCTTTCCAAAACAAAATGATGATGAACACAACAAAAAATATGCATAGTATAGTCTTCAACATATAGTATTGACCTATAGAAAATAATATGACAATGTTAATTCAATTCTAAGTCAAATTTTCCAATAGATTGAAAGTTTAGATTTTACATAGGCATGATAATCATGTTAAAGACCTTTCTCATCCAAAATAAATGTTCAATTACATATGCATTGCTTTGCCAAATCTTTTGCCATCAATTGAATGAGATGTTTGTTTTTTTGCAACATCAATGACTATATGTGCCATTTCCAATTCTAGATTTTGTAGCAATTCCATAACAATAATCCTCATTAGTCTTTCTACATTAGTTTCTATTTGTGATCGTAATAAATTATGCAATAAACAACAACTAGTGAAAGCATCATGAACAAAAGATATAGGCAAATCAAATTTGGTAAAAAAAAATTTACAATTGTTTTTCAAAATTTTGAACACATTCTCCATAACAAACCTACCATATTTGTTTTTCTTATTATATAATAATTCTAAAATATTATGATGCCTTCTTCTTTGAATGGGGTCATGATCCAAATAATTAACTAATAATTTTTATTTCCCAAAAGGTAAGGTGGAACCCATGTTGAAATTTGTGTTAAACTCAAACAAACCAAGGCATTGGGTATTTTTATAGAATGTAGACCTACACAAAACCTTGGAATCATTTATACTTCCTAGAATGGCCACAAATATATCAATAAATTTTTTCTTACAATCAACAATTGCTTGTGCCATCACATTATACCTACCTGCTTTGTGATAATAATAATCTTTGGGATATGAAAATGGTCTAACAATTGAAATGTGTGCACCATCAATGGCACCTTGCACACTAAGAAGACCACACCAAACATTGAATTCACTCATTACAATTATTGTTACTTCTCTTTGAAACCAATAAATCAAATCACAGTACTAAAAAATGAATGCATCAACAAATTCATGCAAGATTAAAGATATTATTGACAACTCTATTGCAAAGAGTTCATTACATGCAAGGAAATTGGCACCTAAACAACACCACAAATGAGTGAAGTCATGGTCAAACATAGTTATGACATTCTTGGTGCGAGAATGTTATGGAAGCCCAAAGAAGCAAGAATTTTAAAGAATTTTATAGAATTTTAATTGGTAAACAGTGTAATTTGGTAAACATTTGCGGGTAAAGAA
>Ga0116230_10005810_pt1 | contig 12114 bp, 11 predicted proteins | sample S1TSphfallax_3_FD_88678 | JGI IMG/M metagenome (GOLD analysis project Ga0116230, IMG submission 88678) | Host-associated microbial communities from peat moss isolated from Minnesota, USA - S1T2_Fd - Sphagnum fallax MG | ecosystem: Host-associated > Plants > Peat moss > Unclassified | place...
CGCGCTATTCGCGCTATTCGTGATCGAGCGCACGTCGCTGGCGTGAGCGTTCGCCTCGTGACGACCATGTGGCCGCTCGGCGAGCAGTGCAAACCATCGAGCCGCTTCTGCGTCGACGGCGCGGGCGTACGAAGTCCCAGCCGTTGCGTCATAGCGCTCGAGCACCGTGCGATCACACGGCGTGGAGGGCATCACCTGCGACGTACGCGAAAGCGCTACGACGAGATCCGTCGCGGACAGATGCCCTTCGCTGAGCGCTTGGTATCGGCCAAGCTGTGGGAAGCAGGCAGTGACGTGCAGTCTCAGGGATGCATCGTCCTCGTCGGCGAGCACGTGCGCACCGGGATAGCCCGCAATGGGGAGCCAACGACGAGCCTCCGCCACGGCTTCGTGAAAGGCGAGATCGGTCAGACCGATCAGAGGGTTGACGGCGATGAACCGCTCGAGTGGCCACATTGGTGCCACGATGCGACTCGCCGCTGCGATGTCCAGGGCGAGCCGTGCCCGCTCCGAGGGACTTGGGCTCACCTGGCCTCGATTCTGGCTGCTGCGGCGACGAACGCCCGTGGCGCCGTGCGCGGGTGACGCAGCGCAAGCGTTGCCGCAGCCCCGGCGATCGCTGCGCCAGCGAGTCCCACGGAGGTCGGCACCCACCGACCTTGCGACGTAGCTACCGAGTGCTCGAGAAAATGGCTGATCACGGCCGCTACGCCAAGGTAGGCGTCGGCGCATCCGAGCACGACGAGACCGACGAGCGTCAGCCGCGTCGAATGCACGTCCTTGGATCCGTACGACCATCCTGCGACGCCAGTTGCTGCCACGGCGGCCGAGCCCAGCGTCCACCAGCTGTTCCGCCATGGCACACCGGGTTCGGTTGCAATCATGACGGCGATTGTCGTGCCCGCGGCGAACACCATGCAGGCGACACGCCGGACCAAGGAGGCGTTGCCGGGCCCTTCAGCGAAGCGGCGGAGGACGGTGGTGCGGCGAATGTCGTCGCCTGCGCCTAGAAAGCGTGCCGATTTGTAGAGCGCATGGCCGACGAGGTGGGTCATGGCAGCAGCGGGAGCGCCCATCGCACAGGCGAGGAGCATGAATCCCATCTGCGCGGAGGTCGAGACCGCAAGAACGCCTTTGGCATCTCGGCGCACGTCAAACGTGGCGATGCTGACAGCGATCGTGCCTAGGGCCGCGACGCCAAGGAGCCAGTTCGCACTCGGACTCACGGCGAGCACGACACCCCATCGCACGAGAACGATCCCTCCCGCATTCACCACTCCGGCGTGCAACAGCGCGCTGAGTGGAGTGGGCGCTTCGACCGTCCGCGCAAGCCAGCGCGATGTGGGCACCTGGCCGGCACGAACGAGTGCTGCGATGACCAGCAGGACAGCGGTGAGTGCTGCGGCCGAAACCTTGGGCCACCCACTAGGCGTCACGGATTGGGCGGAGAGAAGTGCTTCGCTGTGGCGAAGATCGCCCAGCGAGGGATCGCCGACAACGAATCCCACGGTCAGTACGGCGCCGAGAAACGCCAGATCGCCGAAGAGGAACGCCAGCCCAGTCCGACGGAGCGCGGCACGCCTGGTTGTGGCCGTCCGACCTCGATAGCCGAGCAGAGCGAGCACTGCGAGCGAGGTGAGCAGCCAACCGACGCTCATCGTCGACAGGCGCGCCGCGCTCGCGACGAGCAACGTGCCGGTCACGACGAAGCTGCCTCGAGCGAACAGTCGAGGTGCGCAGTTATCGCCGACAAGGTTGCGGCTTGCATAGGCGAAGACGGTCGTGGCAATCACGAGCACAGGCACCATCACCACAACAGCAAGCGGATCAGCCTCTGCGAACGGCCGGCTGACGGGACCAAGTGCTGGACGAGCGCCCATGGAGACATCGACGAGGAGAGCGATAGCCCCGAGGAGAGACACCCCGTGGGCGACCGTGACGACAAAACCACAGAGCGCTTCGAGCTGGCCAGGTTCTCCGATGTGCTGGAGCCAATGCTGCTGGAGCCGGTGCTCCTGGAGCCGGTGCTCCTGGAGCTCATGTGGATTGAGTCCCCGCTGGCGATGCGCGGCGGCGCCAGCGGCAAAACGCACGAGGATGGTCCCGAGTGCACCGACAAGCGGGCCGGCCAACGTGACAGTCAAGACAACACGCACGCCGACATAATACACGAAATACAATTCATGTATCGCAACAGACGAGAAGTAGATCGTGTTATCTAACCGCAACGCCGCAACGCCGCCAGTCGCTGCCCTGGTCGTGTCGAGAAAGGCCGTTACGACTTGGAGGTGATCCCCAGCGGAGTCACGCCGAGAGCAGCGAGCAGGCTGCCGACGCTGTGCTCAGCTTCGATCGGGTGCCGGAGAGCGACATCGGGGTCCAGCTCGTAGCGGTTCCGTCGTCCTTCGCGTGATTTGGTGACGTAGCCAGCCTCCACAAGGTCGGCCAGGATGGCTTGGGCGGAGCGCTCGGTGATCCCTACGCGTTCCGCGATGTCCCGACCTCGCAACATCGGGTCGGTGGCGATGCAGACGAGGACGTGCGCATGGTTGGTGAGAAACGTCCACGTAGGGCGCGCTGGACGAGAGCCCTCGGACACGGGCTCAGGCGCGGCCTGTCGCCTTGCCCGTGCGCCCGGCAATTGCCGACACGGTCTCGGCGACTTCCGTTCCGCTCAGCGCCCATGCGGTGACACCAGGGATCACGGCAGCCGTGGGGTCCCATGCTCCTTGGCCACCAAGGATGATGGGGACCTCGCTGTCCACGCTCCGAACCGCATCAACCACATCGCGTGCGGCCGGGACATGCTCAGCGGTGGTGATCCCGATGCCGACGGCTACGAGCCGAGCCGTGCGCTGCACCACGCTGGCAAAGGCGTCGGGAGGTGCATTGGCACCGAGCTCCAGCACACTGAAGCCCGCCAATCGGACAAGGTCAGCGGCTAGAGCTACCGGCAGGCTATGCAGCTCGCCGGACGGCGCTCCGAAGACGAGCACGCCACGCGAGCGCCCTGGCCGACGAAAGCGAGCGCCAAGACGTGCGACGATGCGGGTCGCAACAGCGGTCGCCAGAAACTGGTCGGCGATGCTCAGCTCACCATCCGCCCAGCGTGCACCGATCGACGAGAGCGACTTCGCAACCATGTCGACGTAGCAGTACTGCGGTGATCTGGCGGCGGCAAGTGCCGACTCGATGACTCGCCAGCTGGCGACCTCGTCGCCTGCGAGCAGGCACCGCTCGAGCCGGGCAGCCCACGAACCCCCGTCGATCTCGTCGAGCTCGTCGACTGCATCACGAAGGCCGGCAAGCGCAGTCGAGCTGACACGCCACTCGGTCCCGTCCCGCGTTGCGTCAAGGCGGCCCTGTCGGACGTATCGATAGACGGTCATGTAGTGGACGCCGAGCAGCGCTGCGGCCTGCTTCAGGTTGAGCAGAGGCTCCTCGGGATCGATCATTGTCCACGGCTTAGCACTGAACGAGTCGGCGCAGCTGGTCGAGGGCCGAGCATGACGAGCATTAGTACCGAAAGCTTGGTCGTTAGCACCGAATTCTCTGGGTTGTCCGAAGCAAATTCCACTGGTGTAGTTAACAACATCCGGTAGCTCGATGCCGGATGACCGCTACATCTAGTGGAGGCTAAGCGTGAGAACGCACATCAAGACGACGCACGGTGGGCCGGCGACAGCCACGCCGACAGCGACAGCGACAGCGACAGCCACACCGACGCCAATGGCGACACCGACAGCCACGCCGACGACGCCGCCGCCGACATCTCGCCCTGCGACCACCACGATGCGGGTCAAAAAGCGCGACGGCTCTCTCGAACCGGTGGATTTGTCGAAGATCGTCCGGGCGGTCGAGCGAGCAAGCGTCGGCATTGCGCACGTCGATCCGATGCGGGTCGTGACCCGCACGATCTCCGGGCTCTGCGATGGCGCGACGACCACAGAGCTGGACGAGCTGTCGATCCGCGCGGCCGCAGGATTTATCACCGAAGAGCCGGGCTACTCGCGCCTTGCTGCACGCCTGCTCGCAACGGTGATTGCGAAGGAAGTCCGCAATGTTGGTGTGACGAGCTTCACCGAATCGGTCGCGGCCTCCCACGCGGCTGGTCTTGTGTCCGACGAAGCTGCCGAGCTGGTGCGCCAGCAGGCCGCCACTCTCGACGCAGGCATTCGCCCCGAGCGCGACGAGCTCTTCGAGCTGTTCGGCCTACGTACCCTCTACGACCGCTACCTGCTCCGACACCCCGAGACTCGAGCCGTGCTCGAGACGCCGCAGTACTTCTTCCTTCGCGTTGCCTGCGGCCTGGCTGACGATGCCAGCGAGGCTCTCCAGCTGTATGAGAAGTTGTCGCTACTCGAGTACATGCTCTCAAGTCCGACGCTGTTCAACTCGGCAACTACCCATCCCCAAATGTCGTCGTGCTACCTCCTCGACTCGCCCGCTGACGAACTCGATGCGATCTACGCCCGCTACGGCGACGTCGCCAAGCTCTCGAAGCACGCTGGTGGTATCGGTGTTGCGTGGAGCCGGATCCGTTCACGGGGCTCGCTCATCCGAGGTACGAACGGCATGTCGAACGGCATTGTCCCGTTCTTGCGCACGCTCGACTCGTCGGTCGCCGCAGTCAACCAGGGAGGTAGGCGCAAGGGCGCGGCATGTGTCTACCTCGAGACCTGGCACGCCGATATCGAAGAGTTCCTCGAGCTGCGCGACTCCACGGGAGACGTCGCGCGCCGAACGCACAACATCAACCTCGCGCATTGGGTCCCGGACCTGTTCATGGAGCGGGTGGAGCAGGACGCGCTGTGGTCGCTGTTCGATCCGAAAGTCGTGCCGGAACTGTGCGACACCTATGGGGCAGAGTTTGCCGAGGTGTACGAGGAAGCCGAGCGGGCAGAGCTGTTCGAGCGCCAGGTACCGGCCCGCCAGCTCTACGGTTCGATGATGCGGACGCTCGCCCAGACGGGCAATGGCTGGATGACCTTCAAAGACCCGTCGAACTTGCGCTGCAACCAGACGGGAGAGCCTGGCAACGTCGTCCATCTTTCCAATCTGTGCACCGAAATCGTCGAGGTGACAAGTGGCGACGAGACGGCAGTGTGCAACCTCGGCTCGATCAACTTGGCGCGGCTCGTGGACGAGGATGGGTTTCGTTTTGACAGGTTGGGCGAGGTCGTCATGTTGGCCGTCACGTACCTCGACCGTGTGATCGACAGGAACTTCTATCCGACCGAAGCGGCAAAGCGTTCAAACGCACGCTGGCGGCCGGTAGGTCTCGGGGTGATGGGACTGCAGGACGTCTTCTTCCGGCTTCGCATGCCGTTCGACTCCGACGAGGCCCGAGCACTCTCCCGCAGGATCGCCGAGGAGATCTACTTCCACGCGCTGTGGCGGTCTACGGAGCTCGCCGAGGTTCATGGTCCGCACCCGGCCTTTGCCCAGACCCGAGCGGCTTCCGGCAAATTGCAGTGCGATCTGTGGGGAAGTGCGCCAAGGGACGTCCAGCGCTTCGATCGCCTGCGCAAGCGGGTTGCGCGCTTTGGCTTGCGCCATTCGCTGCTCATCGCCATCGCACCCACGGCCACGATCGCCTCGATCGCAGGATGTTATGAGTGCATCGAGCCCCAGGTCTCGAACCTGTTCAAGCGCGAGACGCTCTCCGGTGAGTTCTTGCAGGTGAACAGCTACCTTGTCGAGGATCTGCGCACACGAGGACTGTGGACCGACGAGATCATCCAGAAGCTGCGCCGTGCTGAGGGTTCACTCGCCGAGATCGCCGAGATCCCCGAGGATCTGCGCGCGCTCTACCGCACAGCGTGGGAGATCCCGATGCGCTCGCTCATCGACATGGCTGCTGATCGAGGACCGTGGATCGACCAGAGCCAGTCGCTCAATCTCTTCGTCGAGTCGCCGACGATCGGCAAGCTCTCGTCGATGTACCTCCATGCTTGGAAGCGTGGGCTGAAAACCACCTACTACCTGCGGTCCCGTCCCGCAACCCGCATCGCACAGACTGTTGCAGCGCCAGCGCCAGCGGGCTCGACCCAAGCAGCAGCGCCAGCGCCAGCGGACTCGACCCAAGCAGCAGTCGCCTGCTCGCTCGAGAACCCCGAGACCTGCGAGGCGTGCCAGTGATCCTCGACCCAGGCCTCGACCTCACGCTGCGCCCGATGCGGTATCCGGGCTTCTACGACCGCTATCGAGATGCCATTGCGAACACCTGGACGGTCGAGGAAGTCGACTTCTCCGACGATGTCACCGATCTCGCCGCAAACCTGCTCCCGTCGGAGCGCCACCTCGTCCGCCGTCTCGTTGCGTTCTTTGCAACAGGTGACACGATTGTTGCGAACAACCTCGTGCTCAATCTCTATCGGCACATCAATGCACCCGAAGCTCGGCTATTCCTCTCACGCCAGCTCTTCGAAGAAGCCCTGCACGTCCAGTTCTACTTGACGTTGCTCGATACCTACGTGCCCGATCACGACGAGCGTGCGGAGGCATTCGACGCGATCGAGCACGTCGCATCGATCCGAGCCAAGGCGGAGTTCTGCTTCAGGTGGATGGACACGGTCTCGGTGATGGATCGACTCGAGACGAGAGACGATCGCAGGAGGTTCCTCATGAATCTGATCTGCTTCGCCGGTTGCATCGAAGGGCTGTTCTTCTTTGCTGCCTTCGCCTACGTGTACTTCCTCCGGTCAAAGGGTCTGCTTCACGGTCTGGCATCGGGGACGAACTGGGTCTTTCGCGACGAGAGCGGGCACATGGATTTCGCCTTTGCCGTCGTGGACGTCGTCCGTGCCGAGGAGCCGGAGCTCTTCGACGACGGGCTCATCGCAGACATCGTGGCGATGATGGAGGATGCGGTAGAGGTCGAGACCCTCTTCGCTGCAGACCTGCTCTGCGAAGGCGTGCCGGGACTCTCGCTCGCGGACACACGCGCCTATCTCGAGCACGTCGCCGACCAGCGGCTCGCACGACTTGGCATCGAGAAGCGCTACGGCACGCCAAACCCGTTCCCGTTCATGGAGCTCCAAGACGTCCAAGAGCTGGCGAACTTTTTCGAACGTACGGTGTCGGCGTACCAGGTGGGGGTGTCCGGGTCGGTCGAGTTCGACATGGAGTTCTAGCGAGTCGACAGCTCGTGGGCGACTCTTGCGCTGACCGAGCGCGATCTCGTCAGTACGGACGTAACATGTCCCGCATGACAACCTGGGACATGTCTCCGTGGTGAAGAGGAAGAAGACTCGTCCAGAGGATTTGCTCAGTCCACTCGAGGGCGAGGTCATGGCTGTGGTGTGGAAGCATCCCGGCGTCGATGTCACCGATGCCACTGGCTTCGTCAACGACCAGCGTCCAAAGGTCCTGTCCGAGCGCACAATCGCCACCGTGCTGCGTCGGCTCGACGCCAAGGGGTACGTGACTCACGGCGCCAAGGGCCGAGCGTTTCTCTACACCGCAATCGTGCCGCAGCGTGAGTTCGTCATGTGGCACGGTCGGCGGGCCTATGAGGCCTTCGTCGAGCGATACGGCGACGAGATCGCCATCAGCGGCATTGTGGAACGGGCCAACGCCGACGACCAGACGCGAAAGCGTCTCGAAGAGCTGCTGGCTGAGGGACGCACGACCTAGAAGTCCTTCGACTGCGGTGAACCTCGCTACTGCGTGTGCGGTCTTCCCGATCATCTTCTTGGGCGAGCTTCCGGACAAGACGATGTTTGCCTCGCTGGTGTTGGCGACTCGAGGCAGGCCACTGTTGGTGTGGTTCGGTGCGGCTGGAGCGTTCGTGGTGCACGTCGCGATCGCGACGACCATCGGTGTGGCCTTGTTCCATCTGCTGGCTCACCGGGTGCTCGATGCCTTCGTGGCATTCATGTTCTTGTTGGGAGCGGGGCTCGCACTTCGCGAGGCACGCAAGGTCGACGACGATGAGGCCATTGTCGAGAACGAAGGGCAGTCGGGTCGCCGTGTCGTGACGACGGCGTTCGTCGTCATTTTCCTGGCCGAATGGGGAGACCTGACCCAGGTGCTCACTGCAGACCTCGCCGCCCGCTACCACGCGCCTCTTTCGGTTGGTGTAGGTGCTGTCCTTGCTGTGTGGTTGGTCGCCGCTGTCGCTGTTGTCGGCGGACAAGGACTCGTGCGCTTCGTCAACATCACGATCGTGCGCTATGTCACGGCGGTGATCTTGACGTTTCTCGCAGCGTTCGCGGGGTGGGACGCGCTCCGCTAGGACTGCTACTCGTCAGCGCTGCGTGAACACCGTCGAAATGACGGTGCCCGGTCGCCCTGCATGCAGCGCCGTATGGCACATCCCCGTCGCAATTGCCCTGTTCAGCGGGCGTTCATTCGCTCGTGGAGCAGGTGCGCAGCGGTCACGATCTCCGCTGGCCGGCCGGTGCGATCCGCGGCGGAGCTGGATCGAGAGCTCACCGGCTCGCCGGACAGCCGCACGCCGGCAAGTGCGGCGACCGTGGCGCCGGCACTGGCTCCGAGCGCTTCGAGGTCGTAGCCACCTTCGAGAAAAAAGATGCGTCGACCGGGAGGCGCAAGGGGAGCGATGCGCATGGTGAGATCGGCGAAGTCGCCGGCGGTGAGGGCCATGTCGGTCAAAGGGTCGGCTCGGTGTGCGTCGAAACCACACGAGACGAGGAGCCACGTCGGCGAGAACAGCTCTGCCGCTGGCACGATGACCTCATCGATGGCCATCCGGTAGGCGTCACCCGTCGTTCCCGCCGGAAACGGGATGTTGATCGTCGCACCCGTGCCGGCACCGTCACCGACCTCTGAGAGGGCACCCGTTCCCGGATAGTAGGGATATTGGTGCAAGGAGACGAACAGCACTTCGGATTCGTCATAGAAGCACGATTGGGTCCCGTTGCCATGGTGGGCGTCCCAGTCCACGATCAGCACGCGCTCGCCGCGTGCAACAAGTGCGGCAGCGGTGATCGCGATGTTGTTCAACAAGCAAAAGCCCATGGCACGTGTGCGAAGCGCATGATGACCTGGCGGGCGCACGACGAGAAATGCGGCGTCAGCCTCACCCCGGTCAAGTCGCTCGATGGCGTCAGGCCCCGCTCCGGCTGCGCGCAAAGCTGCCTCGAACGACTCTTCACCGACACCGGTATCGGGATCGAGCGAACCACCTCCTGAAAGGCAGCGCTCTTCGAGGTAGTCGAGATAGCCGACGTCATGGACCCGGCTCAGCTCGTCGCGCACCGCCCGACGAGGGGCGAAGCGCGCGATCTGATCGCCAACCCCAGCGGCGGCGATGCCCTCGAGTGCGGCACCGATGCGCTCGGGAGACTCCGCGTGTCCAGGTCCGGCGTCGTGGTCGACGAAGGCCTCGTGCGTGCCGAGAAGGACAACCACGGCTTTGACCCTAGCGGCGCAGGCAGATCACACCAGTAGAGTCATGTCGTGTCACCGGGAGAGGAGATGATCGGTCGCTTCGTGCCCCCCGCCTCGGTTGCCATGGTGGGCGGTGGTCAGCTCGCCCGCATGACCCACCAGGCTGCGATCGCACTCGGTGTGGAGCTGCATGTGCTCGCTCCCGGCGCACTCGAACCGGCCCTCGAAGCTGGTGCACACCACCACCTCGGGTCTCACCAGAGCTATGACGATCTTGTCGCCCTCGCCAAGCAGTGCGACGTGATCACCTTCGACCACGAGCAAGTTCCGCACGAGCTGCTCGTGGCGATGGAGGCCGCAGGACACGCGGTCCGACCGGGCGCTGGTGCACTTCGCTACGCACAGGACAAGTCGTATGCCAGGCGTGTGCTCGGTGACGCTGGTTTTGCCGTGCCAGTGCACGCAGGGGCGAAGCTCGCCGACCGCCAGACAATCTCGGACTTTGGCGACGCTCATGGCTGGCCGATCATCGTCAAGGCGCCTCTTGGCGGTTACGACGGGCGAGGCGTCTTCGAGCTGGCGGGCATTGATGCGTTCGAGTCGATTCCATGGGGCGATCCGGATGCCCCGGTGCTCCTCGAAGAGCGCGTGGCGATCGCTCGCGAGCTCGCCGTGATCGTCGCTCGACGACCTTCGGGTGATCGGGTCACCTATCCCGTCGTCGAAACTGTCCAGCGGCACGGAATCTGCCACGAGCTCGTCTTTCCCGCTCGCATCCCTGCGACCACGGCAGCGTCAGCGACATCGTTAGCAGAATCCATTGCCGACTTCATTGGTGTGACGGGCATCCTCGCCGTCGAGCTGTTCCTCACCATCGACGGCCATCTCGTGCTCAACGAAGTCGCAACCCGGCCGCACAACAGCGGCCATGTCACGATCGATGCGTCCCGGACGTCGCAGTTCGAGAATCACCTGCGCGCCGTGCTCGACTGGCCCCTCGGCTCGGCCGCATCGCTGGTTCCAGCGGCTGCGACGGTCAACCTTCTTGGCGGCCGCCACGCCACGGCCATGCGCGAGGCGCTACCACGAGCTTTGGAGGATCCCAACATCAAGGTGCACCTGTACGCCAAGAGCTACTCACCGGGCCGCAAGCTCGGTCATGTCACGGCACTGGCGGGCACGGCAGATGAAGCGCTGGGCGCAGCTCGCGTGGCGGCAGCGAGATTGACGGGGCCATGACTGCCGATCTGGCTGTTCGCGTCGGCATCGTGATGGGTAGTGACTCCGACCTCACCATTGCAGCTCCGGCGCGCGACATCCTCACCGAGCTCGGTGTCGGGTGTGAAGTACGCGTGCTCTCCGCCCACAGGACGCCGCACGATCTGCTTGCCTACGGTGGTGCGGCTTCAGGGAGGGGAATCGAGGTCCTGATTGGCGCCGCCGGGGGAGCAGCGCACCTTCCCGGCATGCTCGCCTCGGTGACCACGCTGCCCGTCATCGGCCTGCCGGTGCCGCTGGCCCGACTGGATGGGCTGGACTCACTGTTGTCGATCGTGCAGATGCCTGCAGGGATTCCGGTCGCCGCAGTGGCTATCGGGGCCGGGCTCAACGCGGGGCTACTGGCCGCCCGCATCATCGCCACGCACGACTCGGCGCTCGCTGTACGACTCACTGAGTACCAATCGGGTCTTGCTGCGACGTCGCGTGCCAAGGACGAGCGGGTCCAGCTGCCCCAGGAGTGACGTTTGCCGATCCCGTAGGTGAACAAGCTCGTCATCAAGGGTGAAATCGCCACGGTCGGGGTAGGAAGACCGAGCGAGACACCCATCGCCTACTGGGTGTTAACGTTGCGGAAACAAAATGCGTTCAGGCCGTAGGGCGCTCATGTAGGGCACTCACCAGCGAGGCATCACCGATGTTCAAACACATTCTGCTCGCCATCGACGACTCGGCCTCGGCCGCAATGGCGTGCAGCTTCACCGTTGCTCTTGCTACGAGCTCGGGGGGCGACGTCGAGGTGATCCACGTCCACGAGCTATCCGGCATCGGACGCGGCTATGCCACCGAGTCCGTTGTGGCGGCACGTAGCCGTCTGAGCACAGCCCTCGCCGACCTGCGCGAAGCTGGGATCTCGGCCTCAGGAGCAGTCGCCACTGCGAGTGCCGCAGCCGTGGTCCAGCGCATCGCTGCCGCAGCGGAACGCTGCGATGCCGACGTCATCGTCGTCGGTTCGAGTGCGCACCGACACTTCCATCGCTTGCGTCATCGCAAGACGCGCGAGCGGCTGTCGCGACTGACAACCTTGCCAGTCATCATCGCTCCGCCCCCGATGCCCATCCGCAGACACGCACGGCTGGACTACACCGAACTGCTCACGCCGAGGGGACGAGCGAATAGCTCGCTGCGAGCCTGACAGCGAGCTTCAAGAGCTCAGCGCGCCGGGAGGCCTCCGACGAAGTTGGTTGCCAGTGCAACAGCTCGCTCGGTGAGCAGCTCCAACAGGCGCTCACCTTTAGCCGCGGTGGCCGCTGTGGGGTCGCCGAGCACTCCTGATGGAGACAGCTCGTCGAAGCCAATCGGCGTCGACCCGAACGTCGGCGGTACATCCGGGTAGTACGCAGCGGCCAGGCCCATCTCGACGGATCCGGGTTCGAGCGCAAGGACCATCGACGTCTCGAGTTCGTCTGCGTGGTAGATGCCCGGACCTGCCGCAGGCGTGTCCAGCACGTCGATGGCGATCTCCGCGAGCCCTGGGTA
>Ga0116230_10005811_pt1 | contig 12114 bp, 4 predicted proteins | sample S1TSphfallax_3_FD_88678 | JGI IMG/M metagenome (GOLD analysis project Ga0116230, IMG submission 88678) | Host-associated microbial communities from peat moss isolated from Minnesota, USA - S1T2_Fd - Sphagnum fallax MG | ecosystem: Host-associated > Plants > Peat moss > Unclassified | place: USA...
AAAACCTGAAAGGAATACAATACCTACACCATATTGTGACAATATCCTAAACTAGGATACAAATGAAGGTATTCTCAAGTTGGTCACATTGATGATAAAAAATAATGAAACTATCATAAAAATGAAGGTATTGCAATTACATTTCAAAACTTTGTTGAATAAACCTTATACCATCAATGTGGCCAATTGGACAATACCCTCATGTACATTTAACCAACGATTTTGCATTGGTCCATTTATGAGTTTGAAAATGTCTTTCCACTATATTTAATGTTTATGTTAAAAAATAAATTAAGATATTATATATTCAGGAATGCAACAAATTTTTTAAATCCACACAATTTAATTAAGTAGAAATTTTTAAAAAATTATTCGTATGTCTCATTACCAATGGACTTATTAATAAAGTAATGAGCATATTATATTTACATTTCAACATTTTGTTCAATACCATCCATGTGACCAATTTTGCATGGATTAAATATGAAAAAAAACTCGATATTTTTCATGACATTATGAAAACAAAATGAGGGTAGTGCAGTTAAATTTATAAACTTTCTTCAAGTTAACCTTATACCATGAATGTGGCTAGTTTTACAATACCTTCATTCCAATTTACATTGGTCCATTAATGAATTATTATCATTTATGATGTTGAAAAGAACTTTAAACTATTATTTTTAATTAAAATATTACCAAGTTAAAATAATTAGGCAAATATTATATCTCTAGAAATGAAAAAATAAAATAAAATTCACATATTAATTAGTTAATTATAACATGATTTCAACTAAAATATTTTCAAAACTAAAAATTGATAGATAATGCACCATTTATATTTTTTGAATCATAAACAACCATTCATTTATTCAAATAAACTTCACATATGTTTAAGGTATAATAAAAGATGAAGAAAAAAATATTCTAATATATACAAAAGGGAATACAAATTGAAATGTGACAATTAATGATCATTACTGCCATTATTTAATATGTTATTCTTTAATTTCAATTGACATAGAGTAAACATGAAATTACATGCATTAATTAAATATACATCATTAATAAAATATCTTTTGGATAGGTTTTGGTAAGGTTATTCAATACCCCAAATAATGTAAAAAGATATGTGATTGACCCCAAAACATTTATGGGGTATCAAACAAAGGCATTGTAATTTAATTCCATCCTTCTAACCATGAACAATACCCTTTAGTTTTGTTAAGGGGGAAATGATTTAGCCCATGGTGTTTTAGGGAATACCCCAATTAGGGTATTGATCTCCCTTTAGATTTTTGGTAGAATTATGCAATACCTTGCTAATTGTCAAAATATATGTGATTATCCATTCACCATTTTTGAGATATTGTAGGAAGGGTATTGTCGCTTCACTCCATCCTTATGACCATGAGCAATACCTTTCTAATAACCTAAGCCAAAATGAATGAGCACATGGTGTTTTACAAAGTACCCCAATATAAGTATTACAATACCCTTCATAATGTCCAATGATAGTTGATTGCCCCAAAAACATTTTTTGGATACTTGAAAAGGGGTATTGCTTGTTTTTGGATTACACAATGTGGGTATTGCAATTGAACTAAATGTATATAAGCAAGAAATTTTCATTGTTTTGTGCATTACTTGGAGTTTTGGATTTCATTATTAATCGCATTTAATTGTGATTAACAATTATTCATTGATGCATATTGTTTACCAAATCATTTAGATATTACTTTAACGCATGTGTTGGAATTTTTTTCAATGAAAATTGTGCACCATTCAATTTTATTTGGTGAAAGGTGTAAAAGGTTAAATATAAATGAAAATTGAATCACACATATATTAAATCTGAATATGGGTACAAGTGACAAACCTTTATTTATTCCCTAGTCCTTTTTTTACAAGTATTTAAGTGTTCCATCAATTGTTTTGTGCCAATCTTTCATTTAATTGATTGAGTTCTTAAAACCATCATCTACCCAGGAAATACCATTCTTGGATGCATGGATTTGTTGACTTGAACCAAATGAAGGTGGTGAATGTTTGATCTAACTCCTCGAATAAGTGATGTTACATGGTTGCATAGTTTGACATTTGCACCCGAAGTACACTCCACGGTGATCTTAACCATTGTTTCAGGTAAGCGGGCCAGGGTTCAATCCATGGGTGTAGATGAACCTTTTGACACATTGAAATTGTCAAAACAACTATCCTCATCCATGGCCATAAGCCCCCCAATGTCAACAATGCCAACTTCATGGACCAGATCTTGGTTGTAATTTTCATCGTCGAATGCACCATCATCCAATTTTAAGTATGTCAGATCAACAAACATGCATTTCAAACCACCACGATGAGTTCCATAATACGTGCCGCAATATTCAATGATATTTTTCATTGTAAGGTCAATACATGTCAATAGAACAACAATTTAATGTTTGCAAAAGTTGCCTCGCAATGCCCATTTGCAAGTGCAACTTGCATACTTTTTGAAAGGGGCATAAATCTTGTAAATAACACCATGATGGTGTTGGCTTCACACCTGTTAAACATCGTCGCCATCATCCCTTTCAAATGTAGGTGAAATCACATCGGTGTGTGGAATCCAATTAACTTTGTCAACACTTGCAATCACAAGTTGTGCCATGACTTTGTTCTTTATGAACCCTTGCCTTTTCGTTTTGGCTTGGTGCATATAATGTCATGCCATAGTTGTGGTTAGCCTCCACACTAACCAATCGATGTGGCACCCCCTTAAACCCTTGGTCTCAAGAGAGAACCAACGTTTCAAAGTCGATCAAGTACAACATATTTGACCTTTGAATCCTTGATTTTTTCCATGGTGTGCGAGCGCCGTACTTTTAACACATGCCATGCGTAAAGAAAAATCAGGACGAAATTTTGACTCCACACAATCCTACCATGGTACACCCAACATCAATGTGTTTACCATGGCCCTTACCATGAATAATAAATATGTTATGGAATCCCAATGCTAACAATAGTACCAAAACATAATGTAATGCAACAAAAAATAAAAAATCAATGTACAACTTATTGCAATGCTTGGAATTCTTGTGGGGCATCACCCACAATGAAACATGATGGTTTCCAATTTGGCATATGCAATAGAAGTTTTGCTCGTAAGGCACTCAACCATTCCACCAAGTCTTCACATGTTTGTCGACTCATGATAACCCAAGCAACTAACACCCATGTGCAATGAAAATAAAATTCCATCAATAAGTGGTACTTCACATTGTTGGTGCCAAACATATCATCCATAGAAATAAGACCCATTGTGATTGAATTAGAACATGCCCTACATCTATGTAGGTGTCTAGATCCCTATGGTGAAAGGGACATGAATCCCATTTACCTCACCTACATCCTAGAAATAAAAAACATCATTAAGATGAGCGCAAACCCATGACTGAATGGAAAACGCCAAATTTGTGTGCCCTTTTTGTTCTTTCAGTCCAAGTAGGCAATATCTTGGAGTTGTAGGAAATCATCCTGGGTCATTCGCTCACCCTCATTCACCCATGGCCACCAAATTTCTTTGTGTTTGTCATAAATTTGCTTCACAATGTCCCCTAACCCTAATTGTGTCCATATAAACTCCTTCAACTTATGAAATACATGTGAAGCATATGCCGACATTCATGATGTGGACCCAAGGTCACACACATTGTGAGTAGAGATTTCCATTGGCCCGAATATGAGTCCAATGGTAAAAAGTGATTTCCACCACATTTGGCCATGTGTAAAGCTTCTTGATGGAAAAGTGAGCCAAACAACCATGCTTGATTGACCTCATGTGGTTGAGGTCTTTGGGGTGGTCTTCTAACCCATAACCACATTCATACCTATAAAACAAAATTTCCATTCAATCAAATCAAAAGACACAAGAGTGACCAACCTTAGAACTTGCAAAAATGACCAATGAAAGGGTTTATAGGTTTTGAAACCATACCAAGTATGTCCAAGGTGATTTTTTATCATCGGTCTTTTTACATCTTATTGAGGGGACAAATTCTTGGAGATGTTCCATTTGACTACAATTTGCATATCCCCTTGTTCACCCTATAAAAACTCAAAAATAGGAGCATGGGGGACGTATGTAGTTTCAATTGCCACCTTGTTTTGGCCTCCATGCCTAAACCCATCTTTCCACACCAAGTCCACATTTTAGAAATGTGACTTTGTTGGGTTATGGATCTTAATGGATTTGGACAATGAAGTTCGCCCCATGCTTTGAATTGCTGAAAGAATAACCCTATAATAGGAGTCCCTAATTTGTGAAAATCCATGGAATACTTTCACAAGTTTACAAATTGTAATAACCCTAATCAACAAAGCCATTAAACCCTAATTAACAAACCCCTAAACCTTACAAGTGAACCTTACCACAACCCATAAACAAGCAATAGTTTACAAATGGAAAAAAAATTCACCAACTATCTTATGGACATTTAGACTTACACCAAAAAAAAAATCCCTATCCTATTGGAGACAATCAATTGAATATATGTAAGGCTTTCAATCTAGATGTGCAACACCCACATGCAATTCATACTTCCATGACCATCCATATGCAAGGCAGAACAAAATACCTTAAGTAAAAACAAAAACAAAAAAAATCACTAATTAAACCTTAATTTGAAAAAACAAAATGAAAAAAATAAAATGAATAAAAGCCACGGTGTGTTTCTTCCCTTTTACTTTGCTCTTTGTTTGTGAACCTTTCTCCATTCTCTTTGAGAGAAAAAAAGAGGGGAAAAAAATGTATTATGGCATATATGTACAAATGCCAAATCCCCCCCAAAATCCATATTAAGTCTAATTTTTAATTAGGATTGAAAGGTGAAAAAAGTCATAAATAATTGTCTCCATAACCCAAAATTCTAAAACCCTAGTGCTAATATAAATAATTGTTAAATCTAATCCACATTGCTTAAATACATAATTAAAAACAAGCAAATGAAATTGTTTTATCTAGGCCCTATTGTTTGATTTAGGCCCCCCATGTGTACAACATGCATTAAATGTGTTGGCTTTGCAATACCCCCATCGTTGAAAACACTTATGGCATAAAATTTGTAGTATCCTAACTGGGGGGTTTCACATATTCCAAACTTTCAAAAGATTTTGTAATACCCTCATAACACACAAAAACTGCATGTTTACAACCAATTCCTATTTGCAATACCCTTACACAAGGGGATGACAATTATTTTAATCTTACCCTTATTAATTTTGTTCAACAAACAAGACCAAATTCCATGCAATACCTTCATTTTATTCTTTCCTAAATAATCATTTTCAACTATTGGGGGGTCTATTGGAGTGCCAATCGAGTAGTAGGTGTAACCATGTAGGTTGGGTTTGGTAGGTACTTACTTAAAATAAATTTTAAAATAGTTGGTAGGTAGAAAAATAGATGGGGGGTGGGAAGGTGGGTGGGGATGAAAGTATCACATTTTAAATTTATAGGTGAGTAGGTAGATGGGGAAGAGTCTACTTTTAATCTAAATGTATAGGTGCGTAGGTTGGTGGGGGACAATGGGGGGTAGTAGGTGGGTGACTAGGAAAAGTTTCCAAAAAAAATAAACGGGTGGGGGAGTAGGGTGGGCTCCATAACATATCTTTTGGAATTTGGAAGCATTTGCATAGCCCTAGCAAAACATTAAAACTACATGCATCATTTTGCGATAATATCATAAACCATGAAACAAAAAAACGTTTTAAAAACTATTTATTCCATGCTCACTATATGATGCTAGACATATTGATTTAAGAAAATGTGGGTATTGCAAAAAAAATCACATTGACATTAGAAGGTTTACCCGAACATAGTTATGGAGTTTAAATGTAATACTTACATCATCTTTGGATATTTTCATTCACTTTGAAACATGGAGGTGTATTGCATAACCATAGCAAAACCTAGAGTCCCAAGCAAGACCCTTCTTGGTTTGTCACTCAAACAAGATGTTTTTTGCATAAGGTTTTTTTTTGCAGTTCCATTCTTGTTTGCAATCAGGATGCAAGATGAATCTTTTGAGGAGAAGACCAGACAACAACAATGTTCAAAAAACACCCTGACACTTTTCATACTGGTGATGGCACGTTGACCTTTTGAAACTCGTTTGACTAGAGGCTCTTTTGCATGCCCAAATTTGTAAAAACATTTGTAAAAATGAAAAGTAAATTGAATGAATTTGGAATGGGTTGCCTTGAATGCATGTGTTGAGTGAGACCCTAAGGTTGTCAAGTTTCATTCAGTGGTTCCCAAGAGAAGCCAACAATGATATAGACATCAATGGTGCATTCTTCTTTTGTCATTTGACCCTTTTGGTTTGAAGTGAGTGGTGTCCAAACCTAAAGAAAACATTGTGGGTCATAAGAAAGAAAAAACCTTTCTTTAGATGGTTGACTTGTGTAACATTCCCACTTTTGATCAATATATGTTCAGACTACCTAACTTTTTTTTTTTGTCTATAAAGAATATTTCAACATATGTGAAGTAGATGTGTCAAGTTTAGGTTTTAAAGTTAGCTTTAGATTAGGTGGCTACATCTTTTGATTTTATTTTACATTGATTCTAATTTTTTGTGTTATAATGATTCTACAAAAGCCTATAAAGCCATTATCTTTTGTAGCATTTGGTGTTGGGCCCTGGTTGTGATTGGGCATGAATTTGGCCAAGTTAGAGATTTCTCTTTTTGTCCATTTTATGGTGACCAAATACAAGTAGCACTTCACCTTTTCAATTACAATTGCATAAATTACAAAATATTTGCATCATGTGCCAAGTTTGAATAATTCCATGCAAATTTCACTTTTGGAGATTTTTCATCTAGAGATAATATTTTGGGTGCTTTTATGTGTTTCAATGGTGATAATCAATCCCTAATACTCATGGCAACAAGCTTAAAGACATAACTAAGAAGGTGTAATTTGACTTCACTTTTTTTCATCAAGGGAACCAAAACAAGAATTGTTCTTCAAAACTAATATTGGTTTGCCACCAATTTGTTGCAGGTGGGAAAGTGTAAACAAGGACTTTTCATTGGCTCCATACGTCTTTTTGAAGTTAAAAAATGGCTACCAAATCCATGTGACACCCATTACTTGATGAAAAGAAAACCTTTTTCATTATTACCACCTTTTCAACATACATCCTAATGATGTAATTCTTATTGTATTTGCAACAAAACATTGTTGACATTGGCAACATAAGACATTTCAATTTAGCTTCATAACCTGCTAAGTTGGGTTTGAATAACACTTGTATTGTAATTCACAGATTTGGTTGCAACCATTGAGTTTTGAAATATTTTCTTAGTTGATGTGTTGATGTAACCATGGGGTTTGGTTCTTGGGTAATTTTTCATCCTCTTCATCTTTGAAAAAAATAATCAACACCATGGAATCATCTTTTTGATAAGAATGTTGTTCATTCTTACTTGTTAATTTGACCACCTTGCCATCATCATCATCCTCGTCCTTCTACTTGTAGTTTTCATCGATTACAATATCTTCTTTCTCAGTGTCATTATCATAATCATCTTTATCTACCTTGTCATTAACATTCAACATTGCTTCTATTGACCCAAGAACTTTCACAATGATACTAGATGGTGAGGTGATTGTGAAGAGGAGCTTGTTGTCAACTTTGAGCTCATTATCAACTGTAAATGCAGTCCATCCAATTGTAAAGTAGCCCTTGGAATTCTAAAAATGGGCACACCACCCATACTTTATCGGCCATTATTTACCACTTGGACATGTCATACTTACACCTTTTTGAAGAAAAGTTCCATGTTGCATGAAGTAACATGGAATTTGTTACAAATCAAGTAATATGCTTCTCAACATTAAGGTGAATAACAATCATGTTTTTGACTGTTTTGAAGCTCTTCATGTAAGTTCAAACATGTTTGACATTTGTAAACCCAATTGTCTAATATGTTATTTCATTCATGGTTTTCGTTGTTAATCATCAACATGTCCAAAAATTGCTCACCAGATATGATGAGTTCCTTGTAGAAAAATATATATTGAGCATGAATTGAAATAGTTTTTCATCATCTCTTTGGACCTAGAGGTCCTATTGTTGACATCATCAATACTACAACTTTGTGTTATTGCTTGCTGAACATGAGGTTGATCAAAGGCCATAGGTAGTTGTATTTTTTTCTTTGGAATTCCATTTGGTTGTTTGTGTTTTTGGCCCCAAACCTTGTTTTCCTTCTTGACTCCTCTGGTTCCATAAAAAACATACATGTGAAATTTTGAATGTGCCCTAAGGGAGGATGATATGGTCACCTTTCTCCAATCTAGTAACATGAATGACATCTTGCCAACCTTGTTAAAAAAAAACTCTGGAACATGTTGATCTTTCTATAACCTTTAAATGAATTAGCAATGATCGACCATTGGTAGCCTGAAGTGAATGTTTTCTCCAAACCTCCAAACCCATATTCTTGCAAAAAGATTACAAGGATCTCTTATAGGGATCCAAGAACATCCTTTCCTTCATGGTGGAGTGATTGGAAACAAGGATCTTCTGCATTTTCTAACAACACCTTCCATCCTTGTGGTGGATTGATTTATTTAAAAATTGACCCAAGGGACAAGATTGAATATTCAAGATTTGCAAAGAAAGTAATGTATAACAACTTTGAGAAAGAGAAGAACTCACAACTCTAGAGCATTGTCTTAATGTACCATCCATCCATGTTGGGGTTGGGAATCCACACAAAGGTCAAAGGGTCAAAGGTTGTTTTCTTTGCCCCACCCTCCTCTTCCATCAAATGTTCAATTAAAAATTCTACCAAGTTATAATTATGAAAACATTATATCTCTAGAAATGCACATATATATATAATTATTAAACTAAATATATCATCATGTAGTACATTGTAAACTAGAATTTACATAAAATTAATTTACAAGGACTAAACTTACATAATATTAATAACTTATATTTCAAACTTCAATGAAAATATTTCAATTTACATAGAAAAAATATTCAATTACATGCATTAATAAAATATACAACGTGGATAACTTATCTTTTGGAATTTTTTAATCTGATTAAAAATAAAATTTACAAAAAAATTGCACTATACATAACCATGGTATACATAATTAAAATTTAATATATGTATTTTTAATCAATTATCATCCTATTTAAAATAAATTTGAAAAAATAATTATATATTTAAATGAATCAACAATATAATTCCAGAATATCATTAATTATATATAATGTATCACTCAATATGTTATAATTAATAATTTCAGACCAATAGTTAAGCCAATATTATACATCATAAAAAATAAATTTTATATAAGGACTTGTGTTACATCTTTGTAAAATATAAAATATTACTAACCTATTATATAATTATTTTAGGCTATAAATTATTTAAAATATGTCAAATATAAATTAATAATTTTTCAATCATACATAGGATTAATATATGGGAGAGACCATTAAAAAAGTAGAAAGTCATGTGTTTTAATTAATTAAAAAAAATGCATTAAAATGTTATTAAATTAGAGACCTTATGTTTTTAGTTTTTGAAAGGAGTTTACAACTTTAAAAGGGAAAAACATAAATATGTACATCATTGAAAAAATGTTAAACATGACTTTTTAATTTTTTTCATTTTGACAAACTTTGTAACATGAAACCGTAAACCCTTGTACCATAAATGTGACTACTTTTCCGTTACTTTCATTTTTATATATGTTAAATCATATTGTAAGGTGAATAAATAAATTTGAAAACATGAATTTCATGATATATTAGAGGGGAATCAAATATTTAGAAAATATTCTTATGTTTCATGGTGAATGTAAATATCCCATGATGATGCAGGTACTGCATTTAAATTCCATAACTTGGTTCATGTGACTTTCTACCATCAATGTGAAGAACTTTGCAATACATTCATTTACTTGAATCAATATGTAAGGCATGTTATATTGAACATGGAATAAATAATTAAAAAAAATCCTTTTGTTTCATGGTTTAAAATATTATTGCAATATGATGCAAGTATTACTTTCCTTTTAGGTTTTGGTATGGCAAAACCCTTCCAAGTTTGAAAAGATATGTTATGGAGCCCATTATATTTATGGGATATTGCAAGTGTATTGTGTAGTTTTGAGCATGAATAATACCCCTCCAGTAGTGTAGACCCATGGTGTTTGAATATTGAATACTTAAATGACGATATTGGTTTCCTTGGAGGTTTTGGTAGGGCTATGGAATACCCCTGCATGTGTAAAAATAAATGTTATGGAGCCTAATGTAATTTTGGGATACCTTGAAAAGGGTAATGCATGTTCATTGAATATTCCTTGCCATAAACATTACCCCTTTGATAGTTTAAACTAAAATAATTTAGCCCATGGTTTTTATTGAATACCCTACGCAGGGCATTATTTTGCTTGTAGGTTTTGGTAGGGCTATGTAGTACCTTTCCACATTTCAAGTTATGGAGCCCAATGTATTTATGGGATAACCTAAGGGTATTGCTGGTGTATTGTGTAGTTTTGAGGATGAGTAATACCCCTCCAATAGTGTAAACCCATGGTGTTTAATTATTAAATACCCTAATGAGGGTAATAGTTTCAATGTAGGTTTTGGTAGGGTTATGGAATACCCATATGTGTGTCAAAAGATATTTTATGGAACCTAATGTATTTTTGGGATACCTTGGGAGGGGTAATGCACGTTCATCGAGTCTTTATGGGCATGAATAATACCCCTTTAATAGCCTAAACCAAAATAATTCAGCCCATGGTGTTTATAATGTAACTCACTAAGGGTATTGCATCCTTTATAAGTTTTGGTAGGGTTATGCAATATTCCTCCAAGTTTCAAAATATATGTTATGGAGCCCAATGTATTTCTAGGATACCTTGCAAGGGGTATTGCATGTTCATTGAGTCTTTTTGGGCATGAATAGTACCCCTCTAACGACCTTGACCAAAATAATTCAGCCCATGGCTTTATAGTGTAACTCAATGAGGGTAATGCATCCCTTTTAGGTTTTGGTAGGGCTATGCAATACTCCTCCAAGTTTCAAAATATATGTTATGGAACCCAATGTATTTTTAGGATACCTTGCGTGGGGGTATTGCAAGTGTATATAGTAGTTTTGGGCATGGGCAATACCCCTCTAAAAGTGACGTAGACCCTTGGTGTTCAATTACATAATATTTAATGAGGATATTGGTTTCATTTAGGGTTACACAATACCCCATCATGTGTCAAAAGATATGTTGTGGAACCTAATGTATTTTTGGGATACCTCGAGAGGGGTATTGTAGGTGTATTGAATAGTTTTGAGTATGAAAAATACCTCTCTAATAGCCTAGATCAAAATAATTTAGCCCATGGTGTTTACAGTGTAGCACAATGAGAGTATTGAAATCCTTTTAAGTTTTGGTAGGGCTATGCATTACCCCTTCACGTGTCAAAAGATATGTTATGGAGCTTAATGTATTTCTAGGATACCTTGAAAAGGGTATTGTCATGTGGCCAAATGAAAGTATTGTAGTGTAACCCAATGAGGGTATTGCATTCCTTCTAGGTTTTGTAGGGCTATGCAATACCCCTCGGATTGTCAAAAGATATGGTATGGAGCCCAAACTATTTTAAGGGTATGTAGAATGGGGTATTGCATGTTCATTGAATATTTTATTTTATGAACTTGAATACAACATGCATTAAATGCATCTAAATTGAACTAGAGTTCCATACCACTTTGATTATCCACTTGGTTTGCAATACCCCATGGAAAACACTTTCTAAGTAGAACTTGCAATACCCTTACATAGGGGTGTTAAATACTTTAATCATCCCCTTATTCGTTTGAATGAACAAGAACAAGCTTCATGCAATACTTTAATTTTATTCTTTCCTCATTGTTGTCGACCGTTCGAAGTCTATTGCACCAACAACCATGTAGGTAGGTTTAGCAATGTAGGTGGAGTTTGGTAGGTACCTATTTAAAATGTTGATAGGTAGGTTGGTGGTAGGGTGGGTAGGTGGGTGATGATGAGAGTAGCACATTTTAAATATAT
>Ga0116230_10005814_pt1 | contig 12111 bp, 10 predicted proteins | sample S1TSphfallax_3_FD_88678 | JGI IMG/M metagenome (GOLD analysis project Ga0116230, IMG submission 88678) | Host-associated microbial communities from peat moss isolated from Minnesota, USA - S1T2_Fd - Sphagnum fallax MG | ecosystem: Host-associated > Plants > Peat moss > Unclassified | place...
AGCTTTGATAAAGCTGATGCCATCCATTTCCGGCATGTTGAGGTCGGTGATGATGGCGCAAGGTTTCAGACCGGCATTGATCTTGGTAATACCCTCCTTGCCGTTGGTGCACGTCTCCGCTTCATAGCCAGCCTTTTTCAAGATGCGGGCCAGGCTCATGACCATGGTTGCAGAGTCATCGAGGATCAGGACTGCGGCCATGCTTCAGCTCTCGGTTTCGGTTGGGGGCGGAGGTGCGGTGAGCAAAAGCGGGGCTAGCCAGCGCGCCAGCTTGTCATCGGCGGGCGTACCGCGAACGCCAATTCCGGCCGCCAGAATGACCTGCACGCAGGCGGTGTGCAGAAAGGTGCAGCCGCTCCAGTCCAGCGCCGCCGCACCTTGCTGGATATGCTGCAACAGCGCCTCGGCGTCTTCCACCGGGCAGGCGCCTTCCAGGCGGATGATGTCCTCTTCGCGGTGAATCATATGATCAGTGCTTTCAGGTCGAGCACCAGCATGACCTTCCCGTCGCCGAGCAGGCAGGTGCCGGAATAGCCGGTCAAACGGGATAGGGTGCCATCCATGGGCTTCAGGATGACCTCCATTACCTCACCAAAAGCTGAAACACCGAGGCCGAAAACTTTCCCGGCAGCGCGCACGACCAGCACGGGGATTTCCTCCGGCGGAGCCGAGCTCTGCGGGAGCTCCAGGAGCGTTGCGAGATGGCGAAGCGGCACGATGCGGTCACGCAGCAGAAAAGCCTCGGCGGACTTGATTCGGGTGACATCGGAGCGCGCCAGTTTCACGGTCTCGAGCACGATATCCATCGGGATCCCGAACAGCCAGCGATCCTGCACCACCGTCATGACCCTGGTCACGGCCATGCTGAGCGGCAAGGTCAGGCGCAAGGTGGTGCCCTGACCCAGCGCACTGGCAAGGGTGATCTTGCCGCCTGCTTTCTCGACCGCCTCGCGCACAACATCCATCCCGACACCCCGGCCCGAAACATCCGATACGGTGGCGGCGGTCGAAAAACCCGCGGCGAAAACCAGCATCTGTGCGTCGTGATCATCCATCACGCTCAGCCTGTGCTCATCGATCAGGCCGCGTTCGTAGGCTTTTTGCTTGATGACGGCAGGATCGATGCCGCGGCCGTCATCGATAATCTCGATCACCACCTGGTCGCCATCCTGGCGGGCCAGAAGCTGCAGGATCGCGGTCTCCGGCTTGCCTGCCGCTAGCCGCTCGGCAGGCAGTTCGATGCCGTGGTCCAGGCTGTTGCGGACCATATGCATCAGCGGGTCGAACAGGCTTTCGATGATGTTCTTGTCGGCCTCGGTCTCCTCGCCGCCGATCACAAGCTCCACATGCTTTCCGAGTTTTCGCGCCAGGTCCCGTATCAGGCGCGGGAAGCGCTGAAACACCTGGCCGACCGGCATCATCCGCACCGCCATCACCGCGCCTTGCAGCTCCTGCGTGATGCGGTCGATGATCCCGTATTCGTCCTTGATTTCCCGCGCCAGCGCGCGGGCACCGAAGTGCTCGTCGGCCCGGCGCGAGAGAAACGGGAGGCTGTTCTTGGCGACGACCAGCTCGCCGACAAGGTTCATCAGCACGTCGATTTTTTCCTGGTCGACGCGCAGCACGCGGCGCCCGGCGCCCGCGCTTTGGTCGGTCACGCCTTTTTCGCCCAAACTTTTTTCGCCCAAACTTTTTTCGCCGGGGTCCTTTTCCACGACGGCCGGAGTCTCCGTCTCGTGGGTGGCGGCACTGGCGGAAGGCTCCGGCGCCGCCAGCCGTGCCGCCAGGGCATCGCGCAGGGCGCCCGGCGTGGCCGCGTCGATGTGCGGGTCCTCTCCGCAGGCGATGAGCGCGTGCCGCGCCACGGCCGCGGCGGCGGCCAGCCGCCCGGCCATTTCCAGCGCCGGCGCTTCCTGCCGGAGCATTTCTGCCTGCGTATGCAGCAAGTCCCGGACGATCGCCGGCAGTCCGGGCTGACCGCCGCCCCGCAGGGCCACGGCGGCGAAGCGCGTCAGGCTGACATTCGCCGTCACATAGCGGAACGTGGGCCCGAGTTCGGCGGCGCCGGCGGTCGAGATGGCATGAAAACGGAGATTGCACTGATAGGGGTCGAGCTGGTTCAGCCCCTCCCAAGCGGCCGAGGCCTCCAGCGCCAAGGCGGCCAGCCCAGGGATGTGCAAGGCGAGATAAAGCGGGTCCTCGCCCTTGAAGAAGCAGGACTCATCCGGCGCGTAGGAGATCAGGTGCAAATCCCCCGGTAGCGCGGCGCAGGCAGCGAGGGTCGCGGGCGGGAACCATGCGGCGAGCCCCGGCGGCGGCGAACCGGGCAGCACGGCCGCAGCGGGCTGGGCGTTGGCGGCCGGCGTTTCGGCCGGCTGAAAATGCGCCCGCAGAGCCTCCGCCAGGGCGCTGGCGCGCGGGCCGGCATCGGCGGGCAGAGCTTCCGTATGCTCCAGCACGTCGATCCATTTGCCGGTCTGGTCCAGCGCGGAGAGGGTGGCGTCAACCATCTCCGGCGTCAGAGCCAGACCGCGCTCGCGAACCGCCTGGAACAGATCCTCCCCGGCATGCAGCACCTGCGTCAGTGCCGGCATGTCGAACAGGCAAGACGAGCCTTTCAGCGTATGCACCGAGCGGAACAGCCGGTTGATGCGGGCCTTGTCGGCCGGCTCGCGCTCAAGCGCCAGCAGCTCCTCGCCGGCCTCCACCAACAGGTCCCGCGCCTCGGCGATGAATTGTTCAAGCAGATCGTCGTTCACGGGAGCGTCCGGCCCAGCATCGCGGCGGCATAGCCGCACAGGCTTTCACGCGGCACGGGTTTCACCAGGTAGCCATTGGCGCCGGCCTCCATCGCACGCGTCCGGTCCGGCGCCGCCGCCTCGGTCGAGATCATCAATGCGGGGATCGCGTTGATGCCCGCGGCGGCCCGAAGGCTGTGCAGGAAGGCATAGCCGTCCATCACCGGCATGTTCACATCCACGATGCAGAGATCGAACGTCTCCCGCGTCGCCATCTCCAGCGCCACCATGCCGTTTTCGGCCTCCGCGACCGCGTAGCCCGCTTGTTCCAGAATCTGGCGGTGGTAGAGACGCACGACCGGTGCGTCATCCACCACCAGAATCTTGGGGGTATCCGCCGTGCTCATCTTCGTTGACCCAGAGGTTTTTGGTAGACCATGGCCTGCGCAAATTGACGCAGCGAAAAGATCGATGAGATCCGGCTCATCGATTCCGAGTGGCCAAGGCAGATGAAGCCGCCCGGCGTCATGCAGTCGTAAAAACGCTGCACCGTGGCCAGACGTGACGCGTCATCAAAATAGATCAGCATGTTGCGGCAGAACAGGATGTCGATCTGCTTAAAGTTCCGCATGGCTGCGGCATCCGAGACATTGAGCTGGGAGAACCGGACGGAATCGCGAATCGAGTCCGAGAGCCGGAACTTCTGGCCCGGCAAAGTGGTAAAGTAGCGCGAGATGACGGCCTGCGAAAGCTCTTGCAAAGCCCGTGTGTCATAGACCGCCGTCTGCGCCGCTTGCAGTGCCCGGGTGTCGATATCCGAACCTATTATCTCTATGTCGTAATTATCAACCGAGGGCCAGTTCTCCAGAAGATACAGCGCAATTGAGTAGGGCTCCTCACCGGTGGAACAAGGGATCGACCAGATCCGTATCGTGCCGCCGCGCCGGCGCGTGGCGGTGAGTTCGGGGAGCATGCTCTCCACCATGCAGGCGAACTGGTAGGATTCTCGGTAGAAGTAGGTCTCGTTTACCGTCAGCAGGTTTGTGAGTTTCTCGATCTCTCCATCGGCGTTCGTGCGCGTCAGCTTAATGAAATACTGTGCAAAGGTTTCAGCGCCGGTTTTCTGTATGCGTTCGATCAGGCGTTTGTCGACGTAGTAGCGCTTCTTGTCACCGAAGGAGATACCAGTCCGGCTATAGAAATAAGCACAGAATTCTTGATAGTCCGACTCAAGGATGGCCGGCTCGCGGGCGACCGGCGTTGTAGCCATCTCATTCATGCTCCCGGGACTTTGACACCGCGTCGGCGGACCGGTTTTGGTTTGGCGGCTGCCTTGGCGGGAACGTTGGTGGCCAGAGGCGGCGCCACGGAAGCTGCCAGCCCTGGGCCGCCCGATGGCGACCACGGGGTCAACGCTGTTGTTGCGCAGTCAATGGAAAACTCCAGGAAGGCTTGTCCTGCAAAGCGCTTCCGGCAGAGGTCCAAAGCGGGCAGGAGACGGGCATCCCCGGCCGCCGTGGCAATATCCACGGAGACGCCGCAGACATTGATATGCTTCTCCTCGGTGAGCAAAACCTCCAGCCGAGGGCAAGCGAGGGAGGCGGGCCAGCTGCGCATCACCTCAACGGTCAGCAGCCGCACATCCGGGTCGGGGTCGCGCAGCAGCCGGTCCACCGCGCCGATCGCGGCATCGCCCAAGCGCTTCAGGGTCTCCAGCGCGCCATTGCGCAAAGCGGCATCCTCGGTGCGCAGAAAAGACCCCACCAATTCCGCGGTCTCTGCGCCCCCGATCTGGCTGAAGGCGAGAAAGACCGCCTCCCGCACCTCGATCTCGGTCTCGCCGCGCAGACGCTCCGCCAAGGCGACGGCGGCCTGCCGAGCTTGCTCCGTGCCGGGGGGCGTCTCGCCCAACAGGCCGGCCGCCTGCCGGCGCAGCTCTGCGCTATCGCTGTCCAGGAGTCTGATCGCCGCCGCGAGCGTGATGACAGGCGGTGGCGGCGTGGGGGCGCGGCGGATGAGCGGCATGATCAGAGAGCCCAGCGTGTCAATTGGTCTGCGATACGGGGCAGCGGCAGCACGATGCTCGCGCCGCCTCGCTTGACGAGCTCGCCCGGCATGCCCCAGACGACTGCCGTTTCGGCCGCTTCCGCGATGGTGCGTCCGCCGCCTGCCCGTAGCGCCGCCATCGCTTCCGCGCCGTCATCCCCCATGCCGGTCAGCATCACGCCCAGCAGATGAGCGGCTGGCATGTGTTCCAGGGCGGTCCTCACCAGGCGCTCGACGCTGGGATGCCAGTGATGGTTCTCCGATGCGGGAGCTGGCACGACTGAAAGCGTGCCGCCGCGCCGGCTGACCAGCAAATCCGCATCACCGCGTGCGATATAGACATTCCCCGCGCTGAGTGGGGTGGGCTTGGTCACTTCGCTCACCGACAGATTGCATAGCCCGTCGATACGGCGTGCGAACACGCCGGTGAAACTCTCCGGCATGTGCTGGGCGATTACCACCGGCCATGGAAAATGCCTGGACAGGCGTGGCAGAACGGTCTCGATCGCGCCAGGTCCGCCGGTAGATACGCCGATCAGAACCAGGCCGCGGATATCGCCCGGACCACCGGCCGCGCGCGCGCCCGGCCCCTCGTCAACGCCGCGGGTCTTCGCTGCAGCCGTGCCGCTGCTGGACCGGCGAACCCGTTCGAGCAGAAATTTGCTCGTGCGCAGCCGGGCCCGCGCCGCGGCCCGAACCTTGGCAACCAAAGCTGCGCGGATTTTGTCGATATGCAGCGACACCGTGCCATCCGGCTTGGGAATGAAATCCACCGCGCCAAGACCCAAAGCCTGCAAGGTGACCTCGGCATCCTGGCTGGTGAGCGAGGACACCATCACCACGGGCTTCGGGCATTCCACCATGATACGGCTCAGGCAGGTGATTCCATCCATCTCCGGCATGTTGACGTCGAGCGTGATGACATCGGGCTTGAAGCTCAGCGCGAGCTCGAGTGCCTCGGCACCATTGCGGGCCATGCAAAGTTCGAAGTCGCCTTCGCCCCGGAAGATATCACCCAAGTATTTGCGCATCAGCGCGGAATCGTCGGCAATCAGAATCTTGATCATGCTGCGATGGGCACCCGGTTATTCCAGTGTAAGGAAAGACGTCCTGAGTTCCTCCCCATCTAATGCCGTACGATCCCAGCCGCCTCCGAGACGGCGCCAAACTCCTCGCCTTCGAGCAATTGATCCACCGCGATGAGCAGAATGATCCTCTTTTGCGCCTCCAGATTTGCGACCCGCGAGATCAGCCGCGCCTGTTCGGCGGAGAGCACCGGCGCAGGGCCGATGGCGTTGCGCGGGATTTTCAGCACCTCGGAGACGGAGTCGATGATGAAGCCGGTGCGCACACCACCGATCGTGAAGACCATGATGCGCTGCCTATCGGTCCGCTCGGTCTCGGGCAAAGCAAAGCGACTCCTTTGATCGACAACGGGCAGCACCGCGCCGCGCAGATTGACCACACCCTTGATGAAATAAGGCGCTTTCGGGACGCGGGTCAGCGCCTCCGGCACCCGGACGATCTCCTGAACGGCGGCGATCGGCGCGCCATATTCCTCATTGGCCAGACGGAAGACGACGAACTGCTCCTCGGCCTCGCCGTCCGTCTGAGGCAGCGTGGATTGCATCTCGCTCTCTCCTGGTATCTGAGGCTGCGCCGTCACCTGGGCCAGTGCTTGTGCGATAGCGGGCGTGCTGAACAACGCGCTGGCGGAGAGGACCGAGACCAGACGCTTGCCGTCCTCCAGCCGGCAGATGCCGGTGAACTGCCCGCTGCCGCCATCCAGCAGGCTCGGCATCGGGTCGAGCCTGGTGCGACTGACGCGCAGCACCTCGCGCACCATATCCATCACGATCCCGACCGAACCGCCGCCGGGGAGTGGAACCACGACAATCTTGTTACGCTCATCGGCCTCCACCAAGGGCAGGCCGAACATCGCGCGCAGGCTGACCAGCGGGAGAAGTTTCTCGCGCAACGTCATGACGCCCAGCACATGGGCATCGGAGCGCGGCACAGCCGCGATGCGGCCCGGCAATTGCACGATCTCCTGGACATGCTCGATCGCGAGCGCATATTCCTGTCCCGCAACGTCGAAACTGACCAGTTGCAACTCATCCCCGGCCGGCTCGGGGCCGGCCACGGCGGGCGTGGCGGGCGGCGGGTCATCGTGGCGGTCCAGCCGAGTCGCGGGTTCCGCTTCCCCGCCACTCAGAAAGCGCGGGTCGAGGACCATGATCATGCCACGCCCGTCGCCCTGGCGGATGATGCCGCGCAGCAGCTCGCTGCGCACCGTCGCTTCGATCGTATCGGCCGGCTCGATATCGCTCTCTTGCGCCGTGACCACCGCCGCCATCCGGTCCACCACCAGCCCGGCTGCGATCCCCTGGTTGATCACGACCACGCGCGTTGCATCATCATGCGTTTGGTCGGGATAGGCGAAGATCCGCCGCAGGCTGGTCACGGCCATGACCGTCCCGCGAAGATTGGCAAGCCCTTCCAGGCTTGGCGGGCTGAGCGGAACTTGCACGATATCGGGCATACGGATGATCTCCTGCACGACCGCCAGCGGCACCGCGAACAATCCCTCGTCGATGTGAAATGTCACGAACTGCCCGCTCAAGCCGCTGTGGGCGGCCTCCGCCACTGAACTACTCATCCGCGCTCTCTCCTTGACAGCAGGTTAATCGCGCGAATTTTGGAGCTCGTCGGCGAGTGATGCGACTTCCTCGACCGCCGCCGCGAGTTCCTCGGCACCGCGCGATTGCTGGCGGGCCGCGCCGGCCGCTTCGGTCGACCCCCGATTGGATTGTTCGGCGGCGATCGAGATCTGCTGCGTGCCCTTCTGGGCCTCCTGGACGGCGGCCAGGATGATGTCTGCGCCCTTCAATATCTCCTCGTTCCCGGCTTGCACAAGCATCATCTCTTGCTCGACCAGCGCCAGTCTGGCGCTGATCTCCTGGTTCTTCTTGACCTCGATGCCGGCAGCGGTCGCGATCTGCTCGAGGTCGCGGCGCACCGCCACGATCTGGTCTTGTGTCGCCTTCACAACATCCTTGATCTGTTCCGCATTCTCAGCGGATTCGCGGGCTAGGTTGCGGATGTCGGTGGAGACAACCATGAAACCCTTGCCGAATTCGCCCGCCCGCGCGGCTTCGATGGAGCCATTGACCGCCAGCATGTTGGTCTGGATGGAGACCGTGGCGATCGCGTCGACGATCTTGTCGATCCGCCTGCTGACCTGTTCGAGCGTGACGATCAGCTGACCGGTCTTCACGCTTTCGTCCATGCCTTTCGCGACACCCTGGACCAGCTCCTCGATCGAGGTCCGGCTGCTGGCGACCAGATCGTTGATCGCCTTCCCAATGGCAAGCGCTTCGGTGCCGCGCCTCTGCGCAAGCGTGGCGCCCTTCTGAATTTCCGTGATGGCGGCGCTGGATTGCGCGGCCGCCGCGGCCGCCTGCGAGGAGCCGCGATTGATCTGATCGATCGCCACCATGATCTGCGCCGAGGCTGTGCTGATCTCCTGCACCGCGGCAGAGAGCTCTTCCGCCGCAGAGGCCACCTCCTCCGCGCTCTTGGAGATATCCGTGCTGTTCTTCAGCTCATCAGCGAGGGTGGAGAGCTCTTCCGAAGCGGTCTGGCTCTGCTCCAGCGCGGTCGTCTGCTGGCCGACGGTCTTCAGCGCCTCCTCGCAAGCGGCGGATTGCTCGGTGGCGGCCGCCGCGATTTGCTCCGCCCCCGATTGCGCCTCCTTTGCGGCGCGGTCCGCCTGCACAGCCGTCGTCGCGACTTCCTCGCTACTGCGGCTGATCTGGTTCATGTCATCGCCAACCCGCCGCAGCTGTATCGTGACCTCCTTGCCCTTCTCGACCTCCGCGCTGGCGGCTTCGGCCGCTGTGTTGATGCCGTCGGCGATGGTGGTCACATGGCTCTGAATCTGCCCCACCAGGGTCTGAATGTCGCGAGCACTCTTCTCCGACGTTTCGGCCAACGTGCGCACCTCATCGGCGACGACCGCAAAGCCCTTGCCGTGCTGACCGGCGCGCGCCGCCTCTATCGCCGCGTTCAGCGCCAGCAGATTGGTCTGATCCGCGATCCGGGCCACCGCCTTGACGATTTCGCCAATGCTGGCCGCCTGCTTCTCGAGCTCGACGACCATCTGCACAGAGGCGAACTGGCGCCCTGCGCTCGTGGATATGTTGGCGACCGAGCTTGCCACCTGCGCCACCAGCTCACCGAGCAGCCCTTGCAGCGTGCTGGTTTTCTGACGGCCTTGTTCAGCCTTCTCCTTGGCTTGCAGAATGCTGGAGGCGATGCTGGTGACCGCGCCCAATGCTTGCTGCGAGGCGCCGGCCGCTTCCTCGGCGCCGGTCGCGATCTGCTCCATCGACTTGCGCAGCTGCTCGGCTGCGGAGACCGACTGGCTGATGCCAGAGGCCATCTGCGTCGTGGCGGCTGAGACGCGCTCGGCAATTTTCTGCTGCCGTGCGAAAGTGCGGGCCCGTTTGCGTTGGATTTCCGCCTGAGCGGCTGCGCGGTTGCCGTTCGCCGTATTGGTCCCGTCCTCGGGACGCGGCTGTTGAACCTGAGACCGCTTCGCCAAGGCCATGAGTTTCCCCCGTCATAGATTTCGACGCCACAATATCGCCCATTGATTACTCAAAGGTTACGATAGGACAATCGCCGGCAATGCCCGTCACGGCTTGCGCCTAGCGCGATCGACCTGACTGCTTACTGAGACGTTAACCTTCATTGTTGCCGTTCGCGCCCGTGCGAACTTCTGTTGCGTTCAGCCTTTGCTAATCTTGCCGGGGTACACCATGCCGGTCACGTCATGAAAGTTGAGCCTTATGCTGGCTGCGCTGGCTTTGCGTCTCGCGGGACTTGGCATGACGTGGAAAGCCTGTGACGCCGCGCTGCTGCTGCTTGGGCTGATATGTCTGATGGCGCCGGGCGTGGTGCCGGAGCGGTGGCTCGGGGCCTGTGTCGTGGGTCTTGCCTGCTGCGTGGTGTTTCGCCGCCACCCCATGCCGGCAACGGTTCTCCCATCGGCGCCGGAGCCAGCCCCGCCGTTGCTTGCCAGTCCCGCGCCGGAATCGTCTGTCATACCGCCACGGGCCGTTCTGGAGGCACCGTCAGCCGGCACCGCGCAGGATATGCGAACCGCGCTTGGTCTCTTTGGCGCCGCAATTCTCGACCAGGTGGAAACCTCGGTGCGCACAGTACTGAGTGAAAACCAGCAGATGCGCGGTGTCGCCGAGGACTTGGCGACGGGGGCGTCGGAAGCGCAACAACAGTTCAAGGTGGCGATGTCACGCACCGACGACGCCGAAGCGGGCATCAGCCAATTAAACAGCGTAAGCGGTGATCTCGCCGCATCTATCCGCGTAATCGGAAATGCGGTCAGAGATTCGATCGCGACCGTTAAGGACGCGTCCACCCAGGCGGGCGGCACGTGCCGCCATGTCGAGGCGATGCAGACCCTTTCGGACGCGGTCTCGAATGCCCTGGAACTCATCGACCACATCGCCCGTCAGACCCGCATGCTGGCGATCAACGCGCTGATCGAGACGGCGCGAGCCGGGGAGGCGGGGAGGGGTTTCGCGGTGGTGGCGGGAGAGGTCCGCAACCTCGCCAGCCAGACCGCCTCCGCGACAAACACCATCGGTGAAAAAATCCGCGAAATGAATGGAATGGTCACGAAAAGCACGGAATCTCTGAAGCTCTTGGCGGGCACGATCGCACGTGTCGATTCCTCAAATGATTCCATCGCCGAGGCAATCCGCGCTCAGGAGGTCCTCGCCGATCAAGTCTCCACCAGCTCAAGGAGCATGCAGGACGCCATTCTGTGTGTCTCGAAGGAAATCCGCGAGGCCGCGCAGCTGGCCTCAAACAGCGGCATGCTGTCCGACATGGTTCTGGAGACCGCGAATTCAGTGGATGCTCATATGTCGGCGCTCAAGGGTAGCCTGCAGGAAATCGGTATCGGCATGGGTCCAGCTGCCGCATGGGATTTGTCCCAGGCGCCGGTCGTGACCGCTGATACAAACGCAACACCGGCCCGCGCGGCGACGGGCGTTCTCGTTTGACACGGGGAGCCATCACCCGGTCATGGCGCCCGACGTGTTGCGATTCCAAAAGGATAGCATCATGATGGCGGAAATTCTCGTAGTCGAAGACGTTCCGGCGGTGTTGTACTCGCTACGCATCATCCTGACCGGCGCCGGGTATCGGGTGAGTTGCGTTGCCGATGGCGCCGCGGGACTGGAAATGCTGAAAGCAGCCCAGTTTGACCTGATAATTTCGGATATCTGGATGCCCGGGATGAGCGGCACGGATGTTATCGCGCAGGGCCGCCGCCTCGCGCCCCGTGCCAGGTTTCTCGCGATCACGGGTGGCAACCCGAACAGCGGTGTGTTGCCGGATGACCTCATCGGCTCCGAATTTCGCGCCGATGCGGTCTTGCACAAGCCTTTTGAGAAGGACGACCTCATCGCCACGGTCAGCGCACTTCTGAAGGCCGCACCCAGCCATGGGTAGTGTGCCTGTGACGGACCTGTCGGAATGCGAGCGCGAGCCCATCCATGCTCCTGGGGCCGTCCAGTCTCACGGCGCCTTCCTGGCCGCCGATGTCCGCCATCGCGTCATTACCCATGCCAGCGCCAATCTGTGCACCATATTCGGCCGCGAAGCCGCCGCGGTCCTGGGCCAGCCTCTGGAATCGGTCATTGGCAGCCCCGCCTTCGCGTCGCTCGTCGAGCCGGTCAACCTGCCGTTTCCCGAGATGGGCTCGGTTCTCGCCCCGAACGGCTCGGAACTGCACCTGCATGCCTTTCACGCTTCCGGACTGCTCTGCATCGACATCGAGCCGATGGGCGAGGAAAGGCGCCTTGCGATCCTCAGGCTGCACGCCGTGTCCGAGGCGTTGAATAACGCCACGAGCAGTCATGAACTTTGCGATATCGCCGTGCGTGGCCTGCGCGACCTCACTGGCTATGACCGCGTCCTGGCCTATCGCTTCGCCGGAGATGGCCATGGCGAGGTGATCGCTGAGGCCCGCGCACCCGAGTCGGAGCCGTATCTTGGCCTGCACTATCCCGCCAGTGACATGCCGCCGCAGGCGCGGGTGCTTTACGCCGCCAAGACGGTAGGCGTCATTGCGGATACCGAAGCTCCACCTGTCCCCATTCTGGCCGACCCGGCTTGGGCAAACCGGCTGCCGCTCGATCTCACCTTGAGTGATCTGCGCAGCATCTCGCCGCGCCATTTGCAGTATATGCGCAACATGAACGTCGCCGCCGCGATGCGCATCGGGCTGACCCAT
>Ga0116230_10005817_pt1 | contig 12109 bp, 9 predicted proteins | sample S1TSphfallax_3_FD_88678 | JGI IMG/M metagenome (GOLD analysis project Ga0116230, IMG submission 88678) | Host-associated microbial communities from peat moss isolated from Minnesota, USA - S1T2_Fd - Sphagnum fallax MG | ecosystem: Host-associated > Plants > Peat moss > Unclassified | place: USA...
ACATAGTGACCGAGTTGCTTGGTGACACTATCAATCATACTGCTTTAAAATGTTGCATTTCTATCAAAAACAGCTCTAACAGAATTCTTTCATTCGTAACAGAACTGCTAGAACTGGAAAAGATAGAGTCTGGTGCCTTTAAACTCGATTATGAAAAGTTTTTCCTTAAGGAGCTAGTTGAACAGTGCATCGAATCAGTAATGGGCCTAGCTGAACAAAAAAACATCTATCTTATCGACAATTGCCAGGATACCAGCCTTACCGCAGACAAATCCGCCCTAGTCCATGTTCTGCTCAATTACTTATCCAACGCCATAAAATATTCGCCTCCGGGCTCAAAAGTAATAATTTCTTGTAAACAGCAAAACGATGACGCGATAACGATTGTTGTTACTGATCAGGGGCCGGGAATAGAAGAACAGCACCATAATGAACTCTTTGACAAATTTTACCAGGCAGAAGGTAAACGAAATGACAAAGCTGGTTTTGGCCTCGGTTTAGCAATTTGCAAAAAATTAGTTGAGAGTCACGGTGGCGAAGTCGGACTCAACTCAAACGTAGGCAAAGGCAGTCAATTTTGGTTTTCGATTCCCAACAAACCAATTGCCACAGCGTCGTTTGAAAGAAAAGATCAGCTTGAACGGCAGCGTGAGCTTCAGGGCAAAACGGTCAAGATTCGCAAGCGTAACTTTTTCAAGGCGGGGTTGATACAGCAAGGCCTGCTGTTGTTGTCGTTACCTATCCTCGCCCAAAGTATCTGGCTTTATGGCATTAACGCTCAGTTGTCGAAAGTGGAGCGGCTGGAGAGACTTGAGCGCAAACAATCAGATTTTATCATTGGTGCCAATCGCCTATGGTTCAGCATTTTTGAAGCAAATTCCAACGTTGCATTTTACATTATCAGCCGTAACAGCAAATATATAGACCTTTCTCAAATCTATTTTACTCACATTCAAGAAGCTATGAGAGTAATGGATGAACAGTCAAAAGATGATCCTGAGACGCTCAAAGCCTGGTCCAAAACTCGCTCACTGCTGACATACGAAATTCAGAGGCTTCAGTCATTACTTTCAAGCGATTCCGTTAATACAGAAAGCACTGACCTTGCAGGTCTATCCACAAGAATAGGACTACTTTTAAAAGAAGAGGATGCACTGGCAACGTTCGAGAAGCAAGAAGTTGGCAAGCTCTCAAAGATGAGAAGGGAACAAAGCAAACTGCTCCGGGTCGTATCAATCTTAATCTACGGTGCAATTGCTGCTAACTTGCTCATGTGCATTTGCCTATGGCTGCTGTTTGAGAATAAAGTACTTCGGCGCCTAAAAATTCTTGTAGAAGGTGCCCAGGCATTGCCTTTAAGAAAAAATCTCGACTTAAATTTAAACGGCTTTGATGAACTAGCATCAGTAGGTGCTCAGTTGCAGAAAGCTGCAGCCGACCTAAAAGAAGCAGATGAACAGAGACAGACGCTTATGAATATGGTCGCTCACGATATTCGTTCACCCTTAACGGCGGTCGAAATGGGTATCACAACCCTAGAACGCATGACGCCCAGTCTTCGTGCAGAGGAGAGGGCATCGGTTTCATCGAGTCTACGCGCGGCTCGAGGTAATGTTGAAAGAGTACTTACACTTGTAAACGACTTACTCACTCTCGACAAACTTGAAGCAGGCAAAATAGATCTGCAACTGACAAAGTGCAATCTTACCGACCTTGTGAATGATGCAATCGCGTCGATTGCGAGCATAGCAAAAAACAAAGCAATTCTTATCGAAACTGATTGCGATAACATATTTATGAGACTAGATAGAAGCCGGATAATCCAGGTGCTAGTCAACTTATTAAGCAATGCAATCAAATTTTCACCGACAGGCTCAACAATAACTGTCACAACAGCACTTTGCGAAAATGGTGCTCTCATAGAAGTATGTGACCAAGGTCCAGGTATGAATAAAGAAACTGCAGACAAAATATTCGACAAATTTTTTAAAAACACAGAGCAAAAAGAAGCAGCCTTTGGCCTGGGCCTTGCCATAGCAAAATTGATAGTAGATTGCCATGGGGGGTCAATTGGTGTGGAGACCAAACTCGGAGAAGGTAGCTCCTTTTGGATCTTTTTCCCCGACTCATAAGCGGCGCTGTTTGCACTCGTGCCTACAGGGTTTAAATCGATAGGCCAGGCCCTTAACAGCTTCCGCATCGTGAGACTTTATTGCAAATGGAAGATGAAACTAATTATGAGGCTGACGAGTCCAGCCTATGGCTAGAATATCTGCTTGACTCTCAAACTTACCGAGTGGACCAACTACTTTTGCCCGCTTCAAAGAAGCGACGATTGATCTTCTTTCAATAATCCGATGATTCGAAGCGTGATAAATCTCTTGCTGCAAAAGTTCAAAACGGTCCAATAATGGCTGATTAAAGTAAGCAAACTTTCGAAGGGCCGACTCCAAATCGGGATTTCGACAAAACAGCTCTGATAATTGATCATCTTCAGGATGGTTGACAAAATCAACCAAAATTTCTGAGACAATTTCATTGCAATGGTCTACATCTAAGCAATAAATACGACTTACAATCTGTTTCAACGCTGACTGAAGGCGACCTTTCTCAGATGCCTCATTGATCATAGGGATTTGCAAACTCGCCATTTCCGCTCTATTTTTGATAACGAGGTCAAAGTAGGCAGTGTCAACTTGGCCAAGAGCTTCCTCTAGTAACGTTAAAGCTTCCCTGGAAAGTGAACGGCGTCTATTAGTCAAAACAAATGTACTCAAAATTTCTTGCAAGCGCATAATCTTGGGACTTAAACTACAACAACCTATTTGCTTTTCTATTTGAAGGTCAAGTAGAGCACCGTTATCAGAAATATCGTCGGATATTTCCGAGACTTGCTGAGCAAAATCTATAAGAGCGTTAAGCTGGCATGTTGCCGGTCTTTCAGACTCCAGAGCTGAAGGACTATAAGACCCAAGCGCATGCAACTGAACTAAATTTGCCATTTCAACACCCCCTCAATCATCCTCAGACTGCGTGCGATTATGACCGGATCAACGCTAAACAGTCATAAAACGAACTTCGTAAGAACACTACTAACCAGGCTCTAAAAAAGAACATTGCACCGGACAAGGCCAAGGCAAGGCATCAAATAACCGTCAGAGAAGGAAGAGCTTCTCGTAAACTGCGGACTGCCTTTGGTTTTATAGCGCTATCGTTTATGTAGATAGTTCTAAGTTTAGAAAAATGCCTGAGGACATCTATAACCGGCAAAGTAGCGTCACGGGCGTCCAGTTGCAGCGACGTCAAATGAGGCATCTTCTTCAAGAGCAGAAGGTCGTTATCATTGAAATGACTACCAGATAAATCAAGCCGCTCTACATTTGCCAATTCAGCAAGGGCTGAACAATCGTGGGCTTGCAGCGGGCTGCTTTCAATAGTCAATCTTCTAAGACGCGGGGCGTTTTTTAGTTTTTTCAAGAGAGGTAAAATATTTTTTGTATGGTAAAGATACATTTGCTCCACCATAACCCAATCATTGATTTCAGCGAGAAATCCTCCATCAGTAGGCTCGCTGTGAGAGCCAATAAAAACCTTTATTTCATGGAAGTTTTTCAGCTTTTTTAGGGCTATCTTATCCAGATGTTTTGACTCCGCAAAATTGAGAAGTTGAACTTCAGACATCTCAAGAACGGCCGAAAGAGTTTTGGAATCTTCATCTTCACTATCAATCAGAATGCCATGTATATCAGTTTTTAGAAATCGCTCAAGACAGCGAGGGAATCGTCCTACAACACTGGCCGGAATAAAAGTGAGCTCATCAGACAAGCGAAAGCGTAAATTGCCACTGGCCCTATAGTAAAGAGGAGGATCCCCAGTGACGATTTGGCCTATAACTACATCGGTCGGAAATTTAAAGCAGCGCATCTTTTGGCCATCAACAATTCTAAATGTGCAATATGGGACTTTGATCAACAAAGAAGCACTTACTATTTGTGGCCCTGGCATCGGCATCCTTACCAAAGAACCGGCATTGTCAAATGAAGCGGGATCAGCAGATACTTTGCGCTCCTGAAGTTGAGACGCTGCGATCCGTGTAGATCCAGGAACGCCGACAGCAGAAGTCTGAATTACTTCACCCGTTTGAGCAGCCAGCCAATATGCATAAGCAAGAGCCGAGAGCAGACCGCACACGGAAAAAATGGCGAAAACCTTCAAAAATAGAGGAGACCGCTCATTATCGCTTTGAACTAAAGGGACAGGCTTATCAACCTCATCTTTTTCGATATTTGACACTGCCGGCGATGCCAATACGGAACGTCGTGCAATAGACAGCTCAGCTAGGGCGATATCTAAAAGCTCAATTGATTGGTAACGGTCAGAAGGTCGCTTAGCAAGCGCTTTGGTCAATACTTCTTGCAGCTGAGGCGTTATGTCCTTGTAGCCAGGAGCAGAATACAAATCCTGCGAATGGTGCAAGGCCATTGTCGCTAAAGGAGTGTCGCCTCGAAACGGAGGATAACCTGCTATAGATTCGTACAAAATACAGCCCAGAGAATATATATCAGAACGCGCATCAGGCTGTTCCCCGAGGCACTGCTCAGGGCTCAAGTAACAAGAAGCATTCAAATTGACATAAGAAGCAGATGTGCCAGAAGCAATATTGTTATTCACAGCATCCAAACGCCATAACGACTCAATGCCAAAATCCGCTACTTTCCAATTCTTGCCAGAGGGCGCGGTTGACTCGATATGAAATATACAGCTAGGTTTCAACTGAGAGTGAATGACGCCTTTGGCATGCGCATAACTAAGAGCACTAGAGACCTGCGAAACCATCACCAAGGCTTCCTTCATCTTAAGCGGCCCCTCACAACCTAAGAGCTCAGCCAGATCCAATCCAAGGACGAGCTCTGTCACGAAATATGGAAGCATTTGTTGGTGCAAACCAATGGCACGAAGTGAAACAATATTGGGGTTAGAAAAAGCTTTAACTGAATCGGATTCTCTTTGAAAATTTTGCCATGCAGCCTTGCTTATGACTTCTCGATCGATTACCTTCAACGCATATTCGCTTGTAGAATAGGCATCCCGGACTTTATAGAGGTCACCGGTGCGACCATGACCGAGATAGTCGAGGACCAGAAACCGATCATCGACAAGGTCATCAACATTGAGTACGCCCGGAAGTCTGCCAGATGCCGCCAAGAAAAAACATCTCCGTTTCAAATAATCCGCACGGATGCTATTACTAGGTCTTTATACCATTTGCGGCAGGATCAAAAGCAAATAACATTCCGTCAGTGCAAGAAAAAACGAAGCGCGTGCCTAAAACAAGGCGCAGTTGGATCGGTCTTGCATCTTTTGAGAGTATGCAGAGAAGGTCATTTCCTCAGCCACTCCAAACCCGCAGTCTATTGCCGGCATGGTTTGACAGCGATCCATCTTACGCCCCCGACCAGTGGCTTTAGACCTACTCGCCGAGGACAAAACTTCTCCAGTATCCAAAAACTTCTTACGCTCGTCCACAAGCCTCATGAAGGCATTTATTTCGGAGCAATGCAAATCAGACATGCGAGCCTCCTAAACACAATATGAATGGGTGATGATTTAGATCAGCCAGAATACACAGCAAAAAATTCGCGCCAGAAGTACAATAGCTGACCTTTAGTAAAAAATAGCTATAAACAAAGTTCAAGAGTGGTTCTATCGAACTCACTAAATCAAAATATCTTACAAAGCGCTAAATTCTCATAAAATTCAAGTGCTTAAAAACTCGTTTAAATCAATTGGCACCTAAATCAGTAGCTTTATAAAATTTGTATCGGACAAGCAGATCGCATTTAGCATTGGCCTTGGAGGCGCCCACGGTAGTAATTTGACAGATATTGTTCGCTTTCATGGCAGCAAGACTTTTTTTGCCCGCAGTATTATCCAGAACTGACCATTTATTTTGGATCAAAACATTCCTGTACCACTGCAAAACTACCGATGGATCCTCGTTAACAGAAAACTGCATCGTAGAGGAGGGGCCACCTTTGACATTAGCAAACATAGTACCGGTAACAAAACGGACATGGTCCCCGGAATATGCCGGAACGTCGGGAAGATCAAGCGCTTTCCTTAAACGTTGGGCCTTAAACTCCGGATTATCTCTATTTTTGCAATGTCCAGTCAATAATTGTTTTTGCGGTGCCAATGGCCAACTACCAACTAATCCTTGAGCATGAGCGGCTGAAGCAAAGCAGCACGAAGTCAAAATAAAGAGACTAAGAAATTTGGGTTTGATCATATCAACCTCCGATGGGCTGGTAAAAACCAGCAAAAAACAGTGATAATCGCTCAAGAAGAGGGCACTATGCCCACTATGGGTTCGCTATGCTGGGTTTGAATCGATACATTTGGGCCTATATTTAACATAGGGATAGAGGCAGGCAAAACCACACTTACCGAACAGCTCACACTGACGATACCAGCGGCGGTATTATCAAAACGAAGCAACTGCAAATTTAGACTCTGAAAAGTATTAGAGGCATGGTAATTAGTTTGTACTGCCGCAACGGCGGCTTGAGCGGCATTTAGACTAGCCGCGACGCTGGCGGCGCGAGCGGCCTGTTTTGCAAGATCGCCGGATAACTGACCACCTATTATCAAAACAGACAAATCCACAAGGCCCAAGGCGACAGGAACTAATACCAGACCGCAGAGCACTAATTCAATTACACATTGGCCTTTAAATGATCGCGTTTTCAACCTCTTTCTTCTCAAATTACTCATTGAACTTTTCTCCGAAAAACATTCCAAAACCTTTGTAAGCCGAGCTCATGAAGCACTTCCTGGCGGCACACTCTCTATCATCGAACGCCCGGTAAAAGAGAAGGTCACCGGTGCGTTTAAACCGGGCACAGATAGAGGCAGCGGAATAATTACAAAAGGTTTGCACTGACACGAAAGATTGACATGAATATACTCAGTGGGAGGAGAAGCATAAACATTTGCCGGAATCGAGCCCTCAGACAAATCGACAAAAGTCGAAAAAGACGGAATTGAATAGGTACAGGCGAATTGCCCAAAACCACTAATCCACTGATTAACCACATTGCTCAAATCACTCTGAAGTTTTTGATTGTCAGCTGTATTTTGGTCAATGCTCACTACCGCCGGAGTTTGGCTAGCATCAAGCACCACCGACTTTTCCATTGCAGCCTGTCTTAGGAGGAGCGCGTTTAAATAAAGACAATCAGAATATGTCAATGCCAAGCCGACCAAATCTATAAGTGGAAAAGCAAACATCACAAGTGTGACGAACAAAGTCGGAGTAAACTCAACGATGGCACTCCCTGCAGCATTTCTCCTAAATCTAGGCTTCGCAAAACAAGTATTCATTATCCCTCCCCAAATTTAGCTTATCGATTCAGAAGCCAGGTCCCCGTCTATCGAAATCAGACTCAATTAGGCGTATAAAATGCTCGCTGATACGATTCCGTACCGCAATCTGTAGTCACCGTGACCGTTCTGACGTTGACATCACTGCCGCCGCTTCCATAGCCGTAGCCACCGATAGAAACACTAGTCACATGACCTTGCCCTAAGGCTTTTATCTGCTGCAGAGCTTGATCATAGGCCGTAGTATCACTGATATTCAAATAGCCACCAAGTAGCGCCATGGCCTGATATGAATTTGGGAAAAGACCGTCGATATAGCTTTGGATAGCTGGCATGACGCTGCTACATGACGCTGAAACATCACCAGAGCTACTACCACCTGAGCTCAAGTCCCCAGAGCCACCGCCACCCGAACCACTACCTCCCGAGCCCAAACTATTCGCTGTTAAAACAACGGCTGTTCCGGAAATGTTCTCGCCAAATTGCAATTCGCCCAGAAGATTACTAGAGCCACAAGACGGAGTCCAAGTAACACTGTCCGAACCTAGATAATCGGTCTGCGGATTGGGCTGATCTGCAAAAAGTGTCTGATTGAAACCACACTCCCCAACAGGGTCAACTGAATAACCTATCGTCTGGTAGTTGTCAGACAGCTGCTGTGCACTGCCATCTGCTGTCGTAACGCTAGTTATGGCATCGTTGTGCCAGGTCGGCAAACTTTGTGTCATTCTAAAAGTATTGGTATCATCCACCCAAATATAGTATGTCTGTCCAAGATTTATCGTTTGACCTGTGCTTGTTGCATTACCAGAGCTATCCAGACCTAAAATTTCATTGATTTCATTCGCATTTGCGCTGGGCTTTATTTGTCTCATGCGCAGCTTTACCTGGGAGAGCAAAGAGCTGTAACCACTGGGTGAGACTTGCTGGCAAAGTTGGGCAATATTGCCAGGAGTTGTAAATTCTGGCGATTGTCCTTCCGCTACGGGATAGGCCTGGCTATGGTTAAAAAGGCGCAGACCGGTAGGTGCAACAGATGCAGGTGTACCGCCGGCCCCGGAGGCGTAAAGCTCCATCACCTCAGCTTTCAACTTCTCAACCGCTGTCAGAGTGCATCCATTTGCCCCTTGCGATTGCGACGAAGGATAGGCGGTTTCGAAGGCAGGCAACATCGCCGCAGCACCGGCAATAGCATTTGGCCCCTGCACATTTGTATAGTCGGCCATGACAGGAAATCCGTTGCCTCCGAGACCGGTGATACCATTCTGTTGCCCGGTAACTGGCTGTCCATTGACACTAAAGAGTCCAGCTGTAGTTGGGGCCTGACCGCTCTGACCGCCTGCGTTGTAATCCGCCCAGGCTTGTATCAATGATTCATCAGTTGAAAAAACACCATTGTTGGCTACAAATATGCCTGTAAAAAGTTGATTATTAAATATCGACTCTGGGCTGGGGAGAGGACTGCTGTCGGAATCTCCCGGACCATTTTGGATCACCAGATATCCATGAGGGATACAAGCAGGAAAATCTTGATTGAGAACTCCGCACACAGCACTCGATGTTGAAGCCAGCGTGCGTGCTAATTCTCCGTCTACAGCGGTTCCAACCGACCTAAAAGCATTTGGTGGCACAATAATATTTGGCACCGGCTGCTGAGTATGAGCATTAAAATCAGCATTTGCTACCAGATGCGGCGGCTGCATCGGCTGCATGGACACTCCACTCAAAATCTCGCCAATTGGTGCAAACGCTATATTTTGGTAGCCCGAAACATATGGAAATCCGGAGGAAGCTTTGGTATTGCTCAGCGTGTTTGCTGGCAAACTCGCTCCATTTGGAACAATCGTGCTATCAAGAAAGACATTAGTAAGGCCAGATGGATACATGTAACCAACTGAGTATGAGCCTTCTTGCGGGGTGACGGAACCGGTGCTTAAAAGACCAACGGCATTACTATTAGCCAGGTGGTTAAAGTATGGATCCATATTTTGCGGACTACTCAGTACAGATAGCAAGCGCTGACCGATACAGCTATTGCCAGTTTGCAAAAGAGCCAGCACTGCACTGCTATTTGTCTTCGCCTGTGCTGTATTTTCAGCTTCAGCATTTAACGCTACCAGCAGGCACTGCCCGACAATTCGGTTGTAGGATACAAGATCTACCTGATTGTTTGAATTTAGTAGACCAGAAAAATTACTCTGCTCTCCACCCGCCTGAAGATTTATCCCGAGCTGATTAGCGGCACTACGAGCAACGCTGAGATTGCCTGAGTCGGTAGCATTTTGCAGTTCTCGACCACCACCAAGTAAAGTGACCAACTTCGTGGCGCATAGACCGATTAAAGTGATGAGAACGAGAAGAGAGACACCCAGAGCGAGTGAAGCCCCAGATTCTTCTCGACATTTTATACCTGAAGATGATTGCATTGTAGTTCTCCTGATAGATAGCAGGTCAAAATAGTCTCCACTCAAACGAGCTCAAGAAAGTAGCGACATAGTAACGAGGCCCCACCCAAATCAGCGTTTAAACTGAACGGAAAGAGTCGGCAGCGGACTTGGTAATTAGATCAACAGGCTTCAAAACAAGCCACGAATTAACAATATGCGAGACGCCATTAAATCGTCGTCAAACTTGTGCCACTTTTCTTACTGATTTGATAGACGGTCACCGAGAGAAGGATTTTTCGGTTAGAACAAAAGTCGCCGATCAAAATTAAGCAGTGGATTGACTTAAAACCTATTCTATTAAGTCAGTGATTATACTAAACGGCATACAGCAATTATGCTCGCAAAAAGGTTGAATGCTGACGGCAGCAACCGCCCAGTCTTAGCAAAAACTGCAGAAAGTAAGCCATCTCGCCTCCATTACTTCAGTCTGCGAGGCCATGATGGAGACGATCAGGGCATCTGTCGGATCATGTTCATAGATTTACGAATATCACTCATTCTGAATAATGCAGCCTGCTCACAGCTGAAAGCGCAGTTGCTTGATTGGATCAATGCGGTAGGGATTAGTTTGCGCAACGCCGTTAATCAATTTTGCCGCGCTACTACGCCTGGAGCAACTTATAAATCTATCCATTGAAACAGGCATCGGGGTTGAAGCGGGCTTGATATTGCACATTTGCAAAAGCTGGGCCATATCTTGCCGATCAGCGCCGTTAACCGACCGAGAAGGCTGCGAACAACCAAGATTTGATAAACTGGTGGCAGACTCAAAGTTTTTGTCAGTCCTAAAGTTAGCAACGATTCGACTATCGGAATGCCTCGTTATATAATTTTTCAAGGATTTTTCGCAGGCAATATCCGAGGCAAGAGGATTGATACCAATCACACACCCTTCCAATACGTAGAGTACGCATATGGCATTGCCTGATGCATCCAGAACCACCACTGAGCCCAACTGAGCTAATTTTCGAGTCTTTTCTAAGTAATGTTCCAGACACTTAACTAAAGAACCTTCCGTAGTCAGAGCCACCGGATCACCATGAAACATTGCAGCGGCGGCTGTCACTACCTGAACTGGCAGATTGTACCCTTTGACGTCAGCATCAATAGAACCGAAGTCTACAAGCATTTTTTCATAAGCATGCTGACCGAAGATCTGGTCAGGCTCACGCTTACAACCATAAACAGCTGCTACGAGCTTCCCCCTGTCAATCAACATCGCAGACCTGGACTTAAGATTTTCAGACTCCAGCTTTATGCAACCTGAAAGCATCTGAGCTTCTATACGCACAATCTGGGAGAGTAAAGGAAACTTGTTTGATATATTTAGCTCATCAGAATGCTCTTTTGCCAGGTGCGGACCTGGAAAAAATGCAACAGCTCTTCTATTTAAACCCTCAAAGCCATTACCGGTATTTTTGGCACTGTTGAAAAAATGCCGACTTTTGACACTAGATAACATGATTACGCTCCTCTCCTCTAATCTGCCTCCTGCCGATCACAGCTATAGCGCTGGCAGGCTTAGCCCGAAGAAAATGTTTGGGTAATAAATATGGCCTTAGTGGGATTGGCGGATTTCCTCATAGGCCTCAGCAAGACGTTCAGAAATATAATTTTTGTTAGAGAACCGATAATAATCATCAAGCGTAGAAAAAGCTTTGAAACACTCTGGGCTATCGGATGAATGCAACAATACTGCTTTTACCAAACATAGTTGAATGGACAAGACAGGCTCATAAAGGTCAGCCGTGAGCCAGACATTTTGAACCAGCAGATCAAACTCTTTGTAATGGACAAACATGCCACCATTTGATTTCGCATAAAGGTGCTTAAAACCAGCATCAAGCAATTTGAATGCATCGAGAAACATGTGCTGTTGCAATAAATTTAGGCCGGCACGGCCATAAACAGCGAGGTTAGAACTTATCAGTGCATGGGCCGTATCTGCGAACCGCCCTCTGGTATTAACCAATCTGAAATTGACCTTTTCGGCTTCAGCAAGCAAGTCAGAGAACTGTTGGACTTCTGCACTGCCAGACAACGGCACACTCTGATGCAAGTTTAATTTGCTCATTGGGAGCTCCTTTTGAGATTCTAATAGTAAGTGTTGGACCACAATCAAAGGCATCAAGTCTTCGATTGCTTCGCACCAAAATTGGTAATTGCATTTTGCAATAGATGACGCTAAATCGTCATCAAATGGGAATGCCGCATTTTTGATAGCACCGATATTAATTGCCGGCTTTTCAGCCAAGTGAAAGAACTCTATGCCTAACCCG
>Ga0116230_10005819_pt1 | contig 12104 bp, 10 predicted proteins | sample S1TSphfallax_3_FD_88678 | JGI IMG/M metagenome (GOLD analysis project Ga0116230, IMG submission 88678) | Host-associated microbial communities from peat moss isolated from Minnesota, USA - S1T2_Fd - Sphagnum fallax MG | ecosystem: Host-associated > Plants > Peat moss > Unclassified | place...
AAAAGAACCAGAATCCTTCTATATTCTTGTCTACCTACTGGAACTTATCATAAAAAACTGGGGAATTTGGGTCATTTTTTCATAAGAAACCCCTTGTATAAGTCAAAATCAAAATTTTCAGGTAAAAAAAAGCTGTCTCCCAGAGTGGAAGAAAACGCCCAAAACATAGAAGATCACGCTGTGAGGTGGAAAGAAGCGCTCCAAGAATGACCCACCCCCTAAGGTGTTCATATGATGGTTTTTTCCATTTTTTTGTTGTAAAAATTTGATTGATTTTTCCCTTTAAATAACAAATTTAGTTGAATTTACACTAGGAGTAAAACTCCAAAAACATATTTGTGGCAACCTACAAAATTTACCAATAAAACAACACTGGTTAGTATACTTGTGATCTTCCTGTAATATTTCTGTTTTCAATTTTTGATGGTATGAACATGTCATAAGGGGCAGAGCCTTGAGAAGTGTGAAGGCAGTGAGAAGCTTGTTAAGAATTGTTTGCTGATTAAGTTTATTTGTTTATAGGTTTCAAGTTACAATGGAATTGTCCAATGATTAAGTATACTTGCGTATCAGTTTGGGATACAATGCTGATATCTCCTACCTTGCTACCAGTATCAATACCAGTTTTGATACTAAGGTGCCTGCCAATATACCAGACCAACACTGGTCTATCACCTAATACATATACAATTGGAAGACTCTACATATTTACAGCATCATTTACCTAGTCTTTCAAGTTTGTGAACTGGACTCACATCAGATATACACAAAGACACTCGTGTGGATGCTGTAAACAAAAACACGTTGTGAAAACCTGAGGTGAGAAGATAACAAACCTCACAGGTGTGAAGTATGACAAAAGCTGTCTGCACCATCATTTTTATCATTGTTCTCTTGCTATGTACAGCAATGTGGATTGCTATCTCACTATCTGAGGAATCAGCCACCACAATGATCTCACAGTTGCAGACATCAAAGGAATTAATAATGCCTTGTTCAAACATGACACAAGTAGTCTTACTGAAGTGAACAGAAGACAGCCCCGCACACAAAAAATAAGCCTGAATCTACTGAAAACTATGTTGTATTCTTCTCTAGGAAATCAGTTGATTACATCCTCGAGCTTCAGAGTATTGCAAAGTTGCTTGCAAGTAACTATCACTTTTTGCAAGAGAAGTCAATGCCCGTTGGAGAAGTCTGCTACAAAGAGTGTTCAACTCCTCGTCCACCTGTGGAAACAGAGTTTGCACAACAATCTATTATGCTGAGATCCTCACATCATCCACACCTTTAACCTTTCTAGCTTTTCTCTCTTTCCATCTCCCTCTTCACACAATCCACCAGATGTACAATAAACATGTAAAAAGAAAACATCATTAAGGTTGCAGTGAAAACTCCATAACAATAAGAAAACAGACAAACTAGTTTTCCAACAGTTGCCAGAGCCTTCACATACATTTTACCACTCCCAAGAGATTCACATAATCTGTCTTACTTCGAAAGAGGAAAAATATTAACAGCCTCATTTCTAAGTTTCTGTTCCTAACCAAAAAGCTTAAAGAACATGCATGGTCTTAGTCATCCATTGAACAGGTTTCAAGTGATGTACATCAGACAACAATTTTAGCAGACATCACTATGAAGTCAAAAAAGAGACAGGACTTTAGGACAGAAATAGTGTACATTGAAGGTGGTGAGAAAAGCATTGCAAACATCAAGAGCTTGGTAAGCACCTTGGACCTACACAAACACACACCACAAGAAGTCAAAAAAACATCCTTGAAAACAGTTCTGATGCAATCCGGACTGTAAGTTGCAATACAACATGTGATATTGCAACAACTTCACAGTTTGTTAGGGCTTTGAAAATTATATTCACTCTTGTTAACATTTAACTTTCAGCTTGTTGAATAGAAAGTACCTCTCCAGATTGACCTCATATTACAGCACGCATGTCTGGTGTGGGACCTTACCTTGTCAGCAGCTTGATCCAGTAAAGTAACGAGCATATTCACTACCATGGTGGTAATGTCTGCCAGGTCTTTGTGGAATAAGGTGTCTCCAAAATACAGTGTATCATCGCTGTCCACCTTGTCCTCCCACAAAATTACATAGTTTAACATGTAGAAACATTCCCTCAGGAATAGAATGACTGCTCTGTACTACCAAAATGCAGAGAGAAAGCCAAGACCAGGAAACGAAGCTGAAGGCTAAAGGTGACAACAGAAAAGAAAAGGAAAGAAATTACCTGTTGATTACCAACATGGAATGGTAGCTGCTCTTGACCAATTGCACATAGGAGGCATAAAATTCCACACAGCAATCGTACTTTTCGTCGTCCAGATATCAATCTAGCAGTGATCCCAATGTGTTAGACGTAATAGAACCTCACTATTGTGATGGTTGCAAACTCATATAGCTGAAGGTTAGCTCATTATTCAATTCTGGAAGGAAATGCGAGATCTATCTTGGCTCTCTGCTACATCCAAACTGCATCCTACATCCTACACTGGTAACAATGCTTAGATTATGTTTTAAGTTAATCCAGAAACATACCTTGATTGAGATTCAATGAGATTAAGAAGTCCCCTCAGGATGTAGAAGGCACCAAGCTCTGGGTGGCCTGCCAACATAAAAGTCATCTATCAACTGGCATACTTGACTCCACATCACTACCATTAAGGTTATGAATGCCCATCAACAGAAAATCTTTCAAAACCCAGTGAACATCATATGCCAACCTGGAACCACTACAAGAAATGATGATAGCTCGTGCAAGAAGCTGGAGATGCCCTCTTCAAACTCCTTTGCTTTCAGATCTGCAAACAGAGGATAGAAGTTTGAGCAAGACCTTCAAGAAAGAGTTCAAATTGTGGTCATGTTTGTCATAATTCATACAATATGATTTGGGATTTCTATAAACAGGAATTGACCTGCCCTGGTTATGTCAGAGTGCCAGGGAATGCAACCCAAGGTAAGTCATAAAACATACATTCAACTTCAAGAAAACAACAGGGACATAAACACAGAGGCATACCCCTACTGCTTGGAACATCTTGTAAGCAGGCAAGTGCAGCCTTTAGCAGCCCCTCTGTGTGTGACATCATTGCATTCATGAGAGCTGCCTGCAATATCAGAGAACAATGACAAGCTTACTAAGAACTGTACCCAGGTTTCAGAAGACATTAGACAAACTATCCTGTTTCTTTGTCACCCTGCTCCATTCCTCACCCAGTGTGATAATGCAATGCTTCAAATGAAGTAACTCCAGTCCTGGAACAAGCAGCTAGTATTTAGCCTTTCCCTTAATGCTAAATCGAGGCAGAACATGTACACAAGAAAAAAGATATTAAAGGAAAAGGAGCTTGCCTCTTTTCCTCTCTACCTCTCTCTTTCTCCATCCAAAATGTGCCCCTGAAGGCTACAGCTAGCAGTCTATGAGTTCTTGCCCTGAAACTTGCATTTGCACAACTCTTTGTGTTGTTTAAAAATCCATACAGACGAATATAACTCTTTCAAGCCCAGGTTCATTACCTGAGCTGTCTCCAGAAAGAGATGAATGCGGGGCACCACACTGGTGATGGAAGGGATTGAAATCTCATTGAATGTTATGCATGCCTTCACAAATTCCCTTGTCCGCTTGCTGTGTGAGCCCTTCGCCATTTGTAGGGCTGTGATAGCCAACCGATTGCTGGCATGAACTACTGTTTCCTGTTTCATAGCCCCCCATTCACAACCACGTTGAAAATTATGCTAAGGGGTTCAAACTGACAGCTTCAATAACTTCTGTTCAAAGGTCATTTATAAGGGCAATGGCCACATTAATACCACCATTCAGGATGCAGACAGAATACTGAAGAATCCATATTGCTCTTTTCACTGATAAGCCATCCCAAAATATGATAGCAATCAATTGGTAGCAAGAGAATATACATAAATGAGGTCCATGTTGCCAAAAGCAGCCCGACAATCCACAAGGAATGCAAGATGCTGCTCCAAATCATGACCAAAATCTACCTGAATGACAGAGAAACCCCAATGTCCATAGAGTTGTTAAGGACAACTTGTCTGCAGATATAGCTTAAGCACAACAAACACAGAAAAATATGCTTCTGCATAACAAGGCATACATGCACAACCATCAATCCTAATACCCCATACTTTATGTATCTTAGAATCTGAGCTACAGAATAGATATAGACCATGGAGAATGACTAGCCAAGAATTACTCTCCTCTTTCCTAAATTCATCCAATTGAAGAAGGGGCAGATCAGTCAATTTTGAAACAACTAAGCCTTTCATGATAAAAATCATCTACTGTCTTCAAAAGCTGACGTAGCCAGCTTTGTAGAAAGTGAAACTGACAATTGAAGACCCTCCATCTGATCTGAACCGATACACCATCAAATAAACAGACTTCTAAGACTACAAAGATAAGTAAAGGCAAGAGCAAGTCAAGTTTAGTGGAACAGTTTTAACAATCAAGCACATGAACTACAAACACAATTGTAGATCCAGTACAGTACAGTCAAACATGACAAATCTTTGTATAAAATACTTCTAATAAAATACCAGCTGCACAAATCGAGCAATGAGAAGAGTGGTTTGGCGGCAGTCATCATCACTGCTCAAGCTATCCAGTGAGTCATGCAGAACTTGTGCCTGCTCAAAGAGAAAGTGTCGAGTCACTGGATCTTGTACTTTCTGGTTGGTCCTGAACTCACACAAATGACTGTAAACAATCAATACATGCATATTGACACATGACATTGAAGATGCATCCCTTCAAATAAGGTTGCAGAAATGCAAAGAATGAAGAAAACACAAGATTAGACAGAGCATGACATGATCAGAGCACCTGCCTAGAGATGGATGTTAAAATTTGCTTGTAGACTGAAAGGCGGGTGTCACCATAAAATATGTCCAGCAATTCGACAAAATGTTTCTGTTCTCAATGATGTGTAGGCATCAGACAAAAAGAGAGAGTTTATCAGTAACCCAAAAGGCATTTGCTCCAGTCACAGATCTATGAGATTGCAGAGAAATTTTCACAATGACATGTTGAAGGTAGCATGACAATTAGTGCGGCCATAACCTTATGAGAGTTGCTCACAAAGCGTCAGACCAGCACCATCACAAATAGGAGTGACAAATGCCACCAATACACAATGACTTGCTCACAACCATGGGTGTAGATAAGTATACAACATCCCACCCAAGATTTTGGGCAACCCTTTCCACAAAATCTGCAGCATAACACATTTCTGCAAGCATCTAGTCTAGTCACAGGCTGTAGCAGCCTTGCTGCCAAGACCATGGCAACAATGATGGAGGACAATCAGTACACCATGCAAGGACCACAGCAATGCAGTGCAAGGTACTAACCACATTCAACACTTCAGTAAGGTCTTTATAATGCATAAGCAGCTTGGACACAATGGCTTCAAGTGATGCCAGCACAGAATCTGTAACATCACCCTGGTGTAAATGCCGCAGAATGTCTCCCAACATTGTAATCATTTCCACTTCCTGCAATTGAAGGCAAAAGTGAGTTTCGACCTTTCAGATTAGACAATTGTCAAGCTCCCTCCCTCACTCACCATTTCTGTGATTATGCATAGTCTCTTTTGCTTCATATTTTAGCAATAAGACAATCTTTATATACTTGTACATCAGGACTCCAATGGGTTCCATTGAGCTAAAGGTCCACAATGGATGATGTAAAGTTCATCCTATTGTCTCTCACCTCCAGACAGCTAACAAAACCAACCCCAAGGACAAGCTTTCTGCATGCCCTTGTGCTCAACATAGAACTCCACCCCCAAAAGAACATTTTCGGGACTGCCATGTTCTGGGACCACTATTACTACTCTTGCTCCCTTCAACCTCTTTATCACCCATGACCTTCATTCACACAGGAAACCAGCACATATACTTTTGCCCAATATATGAAGAAAAAACACCATCACTGAAGCATTGTACCTGTGACGAAATGCATCCAACTAGAAAAACATTTGCAGTCAATTTTAGAATCTGTTACAATGAAGTAACAGGAAACCACACTTACTGAGCAGTTTTGGAGTATGTAATCCAGAAACACATCAGCAACTGCCAAGTATTCAACCAGATCCCCATACTTCATAACCACCTGCAGACCATGTCCAGGTGTTACATGTCTGATACAAATTTTTTTGAGGAAAGAAAAACCAAGAGATAGTAGTTCACATGAGAAAGATAGCATTTCATGAGTTTTTTCCACACAGATTGAACATTTGAACCTACATTACTTCCCAGAACAAAACAGGTACTACTGTAATGACATTTACTTCATCTCCAGCAATAATACTCAAAAGTGTGCATGACCATGATCCAGACATCACCTCAAATCCCTAACTAGACATCAATTAAATGAAGCTGCCTTTAGCTCTACATTGCAAAATTAACTGCTCAGATAACAATATACTTCCAAGATTTGTAACCACACACTGATGGAACTTTCAATATTTGGGTCTGGTCAGTGCACCTTCCAAACATCATTGAGGACTGCAAGCCGCATTTCTTGTGGTGGATTGCACTCACAGATGATTGCCCCTAAAAGTCGATAGTTCAGATGCTGCCACATAGTAAACACACAAAGAAAGGGAATGAATAAAAGAAGCAGACACCATTAGCAGACACTTGTGCCTCCACATTTGCAGCACCTCAAACCTAGGAACTGAGCCATTGCCACATAAGCAAGAGAAACATCAGCTTCCCTCTCCTCTCCTTGAGTTGCACAACAGTGGCAGTGTCACATTTTTCCTTTCGATACTGGACTGAGACTTCACTAGCTGTGGCAAGACTTCATTGGATGAGAACATTGGCGCCTTGCTGCAACCCATAGCTATGCAGTGCAAGACTTCAGATATGCTAATTACATGCAAAAGAGAACTTCCGTATGATGAGGTCTCACTTGGGGTAGTGAGATGTCATATGAGCTTTTGATCATCCGTGAGAGATCTAAAGCATTGTTTCCAACATATGCCGCAGGTAACTGCTTCAGCAGATAGTGCACCACAACAGAAACTGGATCTAAACCTTCTTCCACACCCTTCAAAGCTCCTGGTCTAAGAGTGACAGGTTGGCGCTCTCCAAAAGCATGCCACACATATGCCATTTCTTCCTGCCCACCACAAACCATATTACAGAATCAGTGGCCGACATCCACATTCACATCAAAGTCATAGTAAGTTCTAGCAAAAGTGAAGGCTTGCATATTGCAAGAGACATCTAACTCTGGAAAACTACAAATTTCTCTGAGAGCAAGGAGAAAGCCACAATAACACTTTGAAGGCAACCACTATGTCAGTTCCAGCCAAACTAAAACAAACACAACAAGAATGAGTGCGGTCACATGAGTGTCACTCACAATCTGTGTAATCTGGAAACATTAGACATTTCAAGTATGAGACCAAGCATGCTTATATGGAGTAAGCTCAGTGGACACATAGAAGTTGATGAAGAAACAATGTGGGCTATTCATCCCCCATAACAGATAACAATGTAAAACAGGCACAACTATTCCAAAAAAAGAGACACAGATGGGCTGTATAAGATATCAACACAATTATGCATGCACACCTGTAAGAGTGTGCTACTGCACCTGATTTGAATTCTTTAAAATGCACTGCATAATCCACTCAATAACAGGCTCCACCAATGACACATATAAACGACGATCCACCCCAGATAAGGTTATGTGCTTGTCAAACTCCCCAGAAAGAACGCGCCGAAATAGGACCAGAAAGTCATTCAAACCACTGATCAAGTAACCTGTAACACCTAAAGTTAGGTAATTCAACAATGCAGCATCTCAAGCCTAGCCAAATTTCTCCATTAATGAAAGTACAATTCCCCATCTATAATTACAAACAAATGCTTCAATAATAATTATCCCAGAAGCAACTAGTAGAACTGGCAAGATAGCTAAAGATAGTGAAACTGTTCAGCAAGGTAGGTTCCATCCCGAAGAGCAAAATTGCGACCTCTGCTCTGTGGGATTGAAGCAGGTACAGGTAATTGTAGAAAGCTTATGAGTGCTCCATAACTTTTAAGCGCATCAGATGGACCTGGACACATGGCCACATGTTTTGGTTAAATTTGGCATTAGCAGCATTGGCACAAATTCCAGGCTTTCCTTCACAAGCAGGAAATGAGGCCCAAAAGATCCAAGGGAGTGATGTTATAGGAAAATCAAGAATTTGAGCACAATGGGGAAAAGCTTTCTACATCTGGTATACTCAATGATGGAATGTACCATGTGGAATAAGCTGCTACAAGAGGACACATTTCAGAAGAATTTCAAGAGTGAAAATCCATAGTGTCAGTGGTACATTGTATGCAGAACCAAGTGGCAGGGGTTGAGAAAGTGACAGCAAAACCTGTATCTGAAGGAAGAAGAGCTTGGCCATGGCGAGCCAGATAGAGATGTGCATACGCAGAAGCCAATGGATCTGACAAGCCCCGCATCATCATTGTTAACCGTTGGAATGAGGCCAGAGGGGGGTCCTTTTCCAAAAAATGCATGCACCTCAATATTGCAATCTCCAGATAACTGCACAAAAAAGAAGTCTCATGCTTCAGAGTATCAAAATCTGTATATCCAGGCATTATGGTGTACAGAAACTGCTTCTGGACTGGAGCTGGATGTCAGATGCTTTGCTTTTGGATGAATGAAAGCACAAAAACAAGAAAGACCAAAACTACTGAACTAATCACTGCGGGCCTGTCAGGAGAGCAGACCATGTAAAAGGAACACCGTACTTGTAGATTTGACCATGGACCCCAGGGCAAAGAAAAGCTCCCAGAATACAAGCAATCAAAATTTCTAAGAGTGATGTCCAATTAAGAGCAAGTCAGTAATCACAAAATGCACATGTTGCACAATACTTCATTGAAATGTAACCACCAGGTGACTCACATGCGAGGAAGGAGCTCACGGATGCAGCCAATTTTGTAAAACCAGTTGTTGCATGTGTCCTTTGCCTCTTGCCGAACATCATCTGATGTGAAATCCACTGCAGCACACAGTACCCAAAAAAACTATGACCTCACACCACTGAAATCTAGAATTGAGAACTCAAGGTGAGACTTGTTTGAAAAGCATGAAGGTGTTCACATCTTGTACTGAAAGCATGTGCAATCTATAGCAAATGAATGCATGAACGTGGCCACCTTTTTAAAGTGGACCGTTTTGGATTCCTGTAAGTTGGGCTAAGCATTTGCCCAATCTACCTCTGAATGCCTTTGAACTGGGATGCCAACAATGGTTCTTGCATGTTTGCACACAAAAAAGACTTGCAGGTAATCAGATGCCCTGCTTCTAGGCTTTGTAGTTCCCTAAAAATGGATATCAGTCAACAAGTCACACCAGTTCCTGTTCCAAAAACAAAAGCTGGCTTACATGGCACAAATCAACATACAAATGATGACTACATGATTCTTATCCAATTATTTTTCATTCCTTTGCATTGATTATATTCCAGACTCAGTCCCACTCCAGTTAAACTGGTGCGGCACCTGGTAATATGGCTATCGAGTTGCCAGCATCATCAATCTCAGCCTTCTTCTTGATTCGAATCCACACCAAGTTGCCTACTGTATCCATGACATCTGTGACCAGAACAAAAAGAGTAGGATAAAATTGTGGAACTGATGTGTCCATCAAAAGCCTGGCAACCTGTCAGCAAGTCATTATGCAAGTCTCAGTCAATTGACTCCAGGGCAGAAATTTAGAACCACAAAATTTCAGTTAGCCCCAGTATGGCTGAGGACACTACTAACATGAGTGCTCTCTGCCTGCAATGAACAAAATTCTTTCCAGAGACTGGAGGGTCTGACTACCTTGATTGACAGTCGCAGGGCTGACACACGCTCGTTGTTAAGCCACGCATGGGCAATCTCATTGTTCAGTTCACGCAACCTTGTTACATACTCTTGCTGTGATATTATCTTGGTTTCTTCACGAGCCTCTTTCTCTGGATCTTCAAGCTCCTCTAAGTGTGCAGCCATCACTGACTTCTTCTGGCCTACAGCAATCGTGTACAGTGAGAAAAACAGAACTGCAACAAGAGTAATCCATAGTTGATTGAGAGGTACCAACCCACATTCGCTTGGAAGCTTAGGGAGCTGACAGATCAAACACTGCAATAACAGAAATTCACCTCAACATAAACTACACGAACCAAACAGATTTAGGGTTCTGGATTGCAAACAATTTAATAGCATCAACCTAGAACAACCATACTTTTTCCAAAAACTGCAAGTTCAAAAGTATAGAAGAAATTGGACAACCTTTTGGCTCCTTGGAGATGATATCGAATGTCTGCAAAACAAAAACCAAACAAGAAGCTATGAAAGATCATGCTTCAAACTTTACACCCTTTCAAATTGCAAGCCAGTGGCATGTGCTAAAATGGCAGGAGTGGAAAATACAACAAGGAGAAGATCAGCTGATTCACAAATTCAAAGCTGAGATGTGTTCTACGACCAACTCATGACGTCACTTGGCAAATACAGATGAACAATCTTCCTTACACAAGAAACCCTAGTAGAACACACAACTTGTAACACCTGCAAGTGCATAATAAAACAATATGCAACTTTGATGGCTGCATCAACAGTGGACAGAGAAGAAGAGCGAACAACCTATTTAGCAAATGGTTTCAGGAATCATGGAATGGCATTACTCTTAACAGAATGGGACAAACAGATCATGGATGGTTGAGATACTTCACAAAACAAAAAACAAAAGAATGAGACAATCTCTGTGTCATTTCTTTGGTGAACAATCAGGAACCAAATATGCATAATAACTACTCATGACCAGCAATTATACAAAGAATAATATCCTGCTAATAAGAATGAACTCAGTGAGAGTTCAGGGGGTTATCAGAAAGAGGATTCTTACAGTGGAAACAGTGATGGTACCAGTGGATGCAAATCGTTGCATGATAGAAGCTTTGTACAAATCCCATTCTGAGGCCACTGAATCAGCAAACTCTTCGCTGGTCTTTTTGGTCGAATGCCGGGAAGCTCTAGTTTTGGGCATCAATAAGTCTTCAGGTGGGCTTTGAACTGATACTGCCCTCAGAGGGTCATCAATTGCAAAAAAATTCTCCTGCACCCTTCCATTGTCCTGCAGCCTTGTGCATCAGTGAAATCCGTCAATATATCTCCATCCTCCAGCACTCTAAACTTCAACTAAAACACCTGTGAGCATTCCAAAAAACCATCCTAGGGCTTGGGGGAATCTGCAAAAATGCTGATTTGAAATTGCCGTCAATTCACATCAGATGGAGTGAAACCACAAAGCTAGAATAAGAATTCAGACAGCATGAAATCGGCATGCCAATTCAATCTGGCTCCCAAATCAGCCACCAAGACCTACATGCACACAAACAAACTTAGGGTTTTCACTTACAGCAGCTCCTGCATTTGATGTTGGAGCTATATCGATGTTTCGATCTCCTCCGTCCCTGTTCTTTTTGTCACTGATGCTTGAAGCCGCTCTAAGAGGATGCTCCCAGGCCGTCGCGGAGTGCCTAGACAAGGAGAACTCCAGCTCATCGCGCTTGTAATCCCGCTTGCGGAACTTCATGATTCCAACAACGCTGCTGCTACTGCAAAACCAACGAACACACCTCCACACAGCACCACGACGACGACGAAGTACATAGGGACCAGCGAAGAAGGGTTAACGTCGAAATGATACCGACCACATAATATACGTACGTACTACGATGTATTGGATACGTATATGTAATTTAAACGGGGGATTTTCTTTTTTTTTAATTCACACTTCAGTTTGAACACCTAATATTTCCTCCTTGCCCAATGCCTTCTCTCATAATTATAACTAGTGGGTACCTGTGAACTTCGGACACTGTGAAGTCCCCCGTTTTCTTTAAACCCCGGTTCATGTTTTAGTTTTTTTTAGAAATTTTTATCTTTTTTATTTTTTATTTTAATGTGTTTTCTGTTTTTATTATTATTTTGTATAATAAAAATAAAGTGTTTCTTTTTCACTTTTGTATTTTTGTTTATTTGGATGCAAGTTTGAAGTT
>Ga0116230_10005822_pt1 | contig 12103 bp, 16 predicted proteins | sample S1TSphfallax_3_FD_88678 | JGI IMG/M metagenome (GOLD analysis project Ga0116230, IMG submission 88678) | Host-associated microbial communities from peat moss isolated from Minnesota, USA - S1T2_Fd - Sphagnum fallax MG | ecosystem: Host-associated > Plants > Peat moss > Unclassified | place...
TCCCGTCGCACGGCATGCCCGGTCTCGTCTCGGCCCCGCGGTCCAATCAGGACTGACCGCCGCAGGAGCAGACTCCTTGATTGGGCGAACGCTTGACGCGGCGCGTTAAATGATGGTTCTTGCTCATCCTGGACGTCACCTTTTCAATGGACCTAGGCTGGGCGAAGCACCGCGAGGACGGCGCTCGGTTTGGGTGCATTCGCCGGTGACATGGCATCCGAGGCTGGAACAGTCCCCCAAAAAGATGCCGCATTGGAAGTGGCTCATGGTGCTTCCGCCTCGGACTGCGCCGACCAGGGCTTGATCTTCGCAAGCTTTCTCGCGAGGGTAATCCGTGCGCGGCGCGTGTCATAGTCGCTGCAGCCGCAACCACCAGGCGCTGGTGAGTCCAAAGAAGCGGCACAGTCGCAGACCCGTATCCGCCGAGATGCCCCGCTTACCCGCGATGATGTCGCCGATGCGCTGCGCCGGCGACGTTACCCCTTTCTCAGTAGCGTTGGGCTTTGGAGTCTTCCGGTATTGTAACGACCTTTCTGGCCAACTGCTTTGCGTACTGGCTGGGAGTGATTCCTCCCAGCGATTTCTTCGGTCTCTCGTCGTTGTATTCCCTTCGCCATCTCTCGATCACGACCCGCGCATGCTCGATGCTCGTGAACCAGTGCTCGTTCAGACACTCGTCCCGAAATCTCCCGTTGAACGATTCGACATAGGCGTTCTGGTTCGGCTTGCCGGGCTCGATCAATCGCAGCGATATCCCTTGGCGATGTGCCCAGGTCAGCATCGACTTGCCCGTGAACTCTGGCCCGTTGTCTGTACGAATCATCGAGGGCTTGCCGCGTTTGGAACAGATCTCGTCGAGAATACGAGTCAGGTGATCGCCGCCGATCGTGTGCTCCGCGACAATGGCAACTGATTCATGCGTTGCGTCATCGACGATGACCAGGTTTTTGATCGTGCGACCCGAGGCGATCCGGTCGAATACGAAGTCCATGGACCAGATCTCGTTCGGACCACCCGGACGAACCAGGGGCTGTCGATCTGTGACAGGGATCTTCTTGCGCCGGCGACGCTTGATATTGAGCTTCTCGAGCCCGTATAGCCGCTCGACCCGCTTGTGGTTGATGAGTTCGCCGGCCTGGCGCAGCTTCAGATAGATCATCGGCGAGCCGTACCGCCGGTGGCGCTGTGCCAAAGCGACTATCCGCGCTCTCAGCGCAACGTTCTGATCCGCCCGGGGCTCGTAGCGCAACGAGCTCGCACTCATGCCTACGACCGCCAGAGCCCGCCGCTCGCTCAGTCCTCGCGTTCCCATCCACCGCACCAGCTCGCGACGCGCCGGGGCGGTTACCATTTTTTTCGAAGCGCCTCTTTGGTTACTTCATTCTCCAGCATGGCGTCCGCCAAGAGCCGCTTCAGTCGAGCGTTCTCCGCTTCCAACGCCTTGAGCCGTTTGGCGTCCGAAACATCCATGCCGCCGTACTTGCTCCGCCACAGGTAATAACTCGCCTCTGAGAACCCGTGCTTGCGGCACAGTTCCTTCAGGGCAATCCCCTTATCCGCCTCCCGCAGGAACCCAATGATCTGTTCTTCGCTAAATCGCTTCTTCAAGTCCAACCTCCTGGCCGGGGTTAGACTCTAAACCCAAACGCTACTCAGGACGGGGGTAACGTCGGTACATCAAAAGAAGATCCCGTGAGGCGTGTCAAGCTCAGCGTTTCTAATTTGGCTGGAACCGAGCTAAGCGCGGGTAGTTGGGCCCGACTACCCGCGCCTGGTGACTTAACGAACCGAAAGATCGGTGGGACGCTCTTCTTCAAGATCGCTATTCAAGAGAACAGGCAATTCTTCAGTAGCCGCATTCGCAACGGATACGGCGTTTACATTGGTGCTGAGGCTGTGCCCGGCGATGGTGGCATGGACTGCGCCACTAGAAGATTGCCCGGAGGTGCCGGTCTTGACGGCGCCGCTCGAGGACTGACCTGAAACGCCGGTCTCGATCGAACCGCTCGAGGACTGGCCCGAAACGCTGGTCTCGATCGAACCGCTCGAGGACTGGCCCGATAGACCGGTCTTGACCGCGCCGCTCGAGGACTGACCCGAAACGCTGGTCTCGATCGAACCGCTCGATGACTGCCCAGAGAGGCCGGTCTTGACCGCCCCGCTCGAGGACTGCCCCGCAACGCTGGTCTCGATCGCACCGCTCGACGACTGCCCGGAGAGGCTGGCATGGAGAGCGCCACTCGAAGACTGACCGAAGAGGTTGGTATGAATAGCACCACTCGAGGACTGCCCCGCTGTCATCGGACGGACTCCGGCATTCGCGGACACCGACACCAAAGCTAGTGCCACTACTGACAAGGACACACTCAAGGTCTTACGAGTAACTACCAAAGAACTATTTAACATCGCTGTCTCCCTTCAAATTAAATGACTTCAGATATGCTTCGCGGTCTTCATCGTTTTCCACATAGTGATAAAGACCAATGCCTGTCCTAATAGGCCCCTGTCTGTCTTTGTTCGAATATTCGCTCAGCCGTGTGTCAATCTCGTCCGCAAAAGACTGTGCACGTGCCCGAAAAAACGTATTAAATTTTTGTAGATCATCTGCATTCACACCAAAATCCGCCCAAACAATCTGTTCGTAAAGACCGGTGCCGTGCACTTCAGTTTGTAAATTGACAGCGAGCGTACCGATCAAGTTATGAACAACAGTCGCAAACCGCTGAATATTCTCGGGACTCAATCGCAGCGGTCTGTACGATCTTGCTGAGCAGCGCAACACTCCGTCGCCCACCTCAACTACGTTGCCGGTCTTCAAAAGCTCCTCCAACACCACTCGGGCAGAAACATTCGGGCCTGCGTACTTCGCAACGAGCGTCTCGAAACTTCTGATGCCAAGACCAGGGCTGCCGGCTCGCAACGGAATATCAAGCAGCAATCCGTATGGTCCGGCGTAATCGCGATCCGCATTCCACCCTGCCAAAACCTCTTGTGCCGAAAACGAGAAATTCTTTACACCCGTGCCTGAGACTTCAGTCGTCTTTGAAGTTCTGATTTGCTCAATTGTTAACCCTGATATCTGAGCAACCTCTTCATCCGAGGCATCCTCAATCCCAGCGGATTTCAGTTCTGCAGCGGACGCGCGCACTAACGCATCGTTGATCGCCTTAGTAAGGTCGCCCGAAGTAATCCCGTTCCTGACCGCTATGCGACATAACGGCACCAGAATATACCGCAACGCAGCAATGAGGTTTTCTTTGACAGAATTCATAGCCGTTGAACATGTTACAAGAATATACGTGTTCTACGTCACACTTCAACGTTCGGAAATTGATTTCCGCATGAATTTTAGGTTTCGCGGACCAGATTTTGTCAAATTGAGGGTGTCCCCCAGGACCGATTGAAGTTATTGCCGATCACTTCGACGACGAAGCTAGTAAGTAGATGGAGTGTGGTGGTCTAAATTGGAACGGGCGGCGAATTGAATAATGATCCGCTCTAAGAAAAAGGCCCTGACGGCCTCTAAAGGCACACGAGTGGTCTAAGGTATCGCGTCGGAGTTAGCAGTTTTGGTGCTGGTGTTAGCCGGGAGCGCCCAAAGACTTTGAGTTGAGATTGGGGGGCGAGACGAAACGCTGTGAGTCATTTCTTAAATAAAAGCGCCAAAGCCACTTTTGCACGCTCAATTTCGGACTGGTTCATTCCGAAGTAGGCGCCGACTCTCGGCTTAAAGTGATCACAAAAGTTGGCTTCTGTTTTCTTGCGAACTTCCTCGGCTGTAGGTTCGCGGCAATGGTTCGGATAGCCGGTATGGTAATCGACACACAGCTTGCATACATGAAGCTCAGCGTTGCAGGCCTTGCAAGTGTCTAGGCGTCGCAAAGGCATGCTCAAGCTCACTAGCGAACCACCACAGTTCCAACATACAAGCGAATCTGACTCGCGTTTAGCCAACATTCCCTCGTCGCTCGATTCCGAGAAACCGCCGGTAATCTTAATCCTTTTTACCAATCGTAATTCTAAACGGAGCCGATTGATTTATCGAGCACAATCGCAGCAGCATGACTAGGTCAATCGAGGTGTAAAGCAGGGCGCATCTCGATTGCGACTCAAAATGACATTCCCTTTTTGTTCGCGGAGGCGGTTCATAATATCGAGAATATTTCCTCGACTAGTCGCAGGGCCGCGCCAAAAGGTGCGCATCAGACCATTGACGATTGATCGCTAAGACGAGAACATCATTACTAAGCGGGTAAACGGCAAAGTGTCGCCGATCTTCGGAAATGGAGTTTCGCCCTGAATACACTGCGAGCCCTGCCCGGAAAACTTTCTCGCTCCGCGAAGCATGCGATCGAGGGCAATCCGAGTTTACGCATCGTTTCATTCGACGAACTCGCGACTGATCTAATGGAATTATTTTCGGAACTTGGATTAGCACCCGCAAAAGACGGGGTTTTTGCACGCGATTCGAGCCACTCGTTGAAGGCTCTTTTCGCTGACTGGCGCCAATTTCCTAATACGCTCGCAATCAGTGACTTGCTGACGCTGTGGCATCAAGACGTTAATTACCTCGACTCTGCAGGCAAGCCTTTGCCGTTGAGAATGCGTTCCCGGCGCCAATCATTCCGTAGTCTCGCCAGCAAAGCTGTTCCAAACATGACGGCCACACAATTGCTTGCTGAACTTAAGCGGCTGAAGGCAGTGCGCGTAGATAAGAAAGGGCTGATACACGTCCGTCAGCGCTCACTAAGAATCTACAAGGATAGGCGCCATCGAGTAATTCATACGCTGAACTCTCTGCGCGCATTCATCAATACTCTTCGGAATAACCTCAACACCGGCCCGGACAAATCAAAGCAACTTTTCCATCGCGTAGCATGGAATACTGAATTTGACATCGCTCAAATTCCACATCTTAAAATTTGGTTGAGCAGACACGGCCAATCGTTGCTCGAGGCAGCAGATAGTTGGATGCTCAAAAACTCAATGAAATCAGGTCGGGCTGTCAATAAAACAAGGTGCTCCACCGAAGTTTCCATAGGAGTTTATCTTTCGGTGTCAAATCACTAGTCTAAATTCTATGCTTGGATAAGCGACGAAGATTTCGCCGCAGTTCCATCGATTCGCTCTCAACCCCCGCGGGAAGACCTTCTTTGTAGATGATCGTTAAACTTATTGACCGCCGACCACCTGCCCCCCTAGCCTTAGGCGATACTTCGTCACTTGTCAGATTATCGCGCATCGCCGAGATGAAATCTGCCGTTCGAGCAACCACTTCCCGCCTAAAAATTGGTAGCTGACTGGTCTCAATAACCGCTTCCGAAATCCCCGAGAGGAAGTCATGTCTTTGTGGGTGTCCCGTGGTCGAAAATACCGACAAAAGCTGAGCGGCCACTTCGGAAAAATTATCCATTTCCCTAGGGCCCATTTCATTGCGAATTGATGAAAATGAGCTAGCGCGAACCCTTTGCGTACCAACAAAACTCGACACCCCCACCCGCACCAACTCATCGAGTACGGCGCGCACCGGGAGGCCGGCGCCGTGGCTGCTGACCAACGCCTCGAAACTGGGCGCGGGACCGAAGACGCGCAGATCCAAGGGCTGGCCGTTCTTCTTCTGATAGCCCGGCTCTTCGTGCCAGGCCGCAAGAATCCGGTTGATCGGCGACGGCGCGATCGGCCGGGTCGCGGCGCCGCGTTTCGCGGCCTGCAGGATCTGGGAGATCTCCGCGCGCGGGATCCCCGTGGTCGCGGCGATGCCCGAGATGTTGACGCGCTGACCGCTCGCGCGCTGCCGCGCGGCGACGCTGTGCACGGCGGCGCTGCGGAATAGAACCTCGAGTTCGCGGACGCTGAGGCCGCTGTCGAGCACGAAGCCGGCGAGCGCTTGGAGCAAGGGCTCGAGCGCCGCGGTGGCGGCGGCCTGCACCGCGGCGGCTCGTCGCCGGCCCGAAGTGCCGCGGGGTTTCGTCGCCAACGGAGGCGCTGCCCCTGTCCCGTCGTCAGGGCTTGGCGGGCCGGGTCGCCACCGCCGTGATCTCGAAGTGCGCGCCGCGCACGAGGCGGCTCACGCCGATGAAGGCGCGTGCCGGAAAATGGCCGTGGAAATAGCCGCGGTAAATCGCATTGAAGCCGTCGTAGAGGTCGAGATCGGTGCAATAGATCGTGACCGAGACCAGATCGTCCATGTGCAGCCCCGCGGCCTCGACCGCCTCCTTGGTGGCATCCAGGACCGCGCGCGCTTCTCCATCGACGTTGGCGACGGCTTGCTGGGTCTTCGGATCGAGTCCGATGTGGCCGGCGACATAGAGCGTGTCGCCGACGAGCACGGCCTGGCTGAACGGGGGTGCGGCGGGGTTGCCGGCGGCATCGCCGAAGTATTGGCGGCCGGAATCCGCCGCGTTCGCGGGCGCGCCCATGAACCAGACCAGCGCGGCGGCAAACAGCAATCGATCAGTCATCGGCGTTCCCCTCTCCATCCCTAGACCCGCAGGCAATTTACACCGCGCGCCGCGAAATATCGACGGGGCGCGCGATGCTCTACACTAGTCCGCGAAGACTTAGGCTGCCAAGGAGACGCCGATGCTCAACCGCTGCTATGGATTTGCACTGTGCCTGCTGCTCGCCGCCCCGGTGCTGGCGAACGACGCGCCGCCGAGCGACGAGTCGATCAAGACCCTGCTGGAACTGTCCGATGCGCGCAAGCTCCTCGAGGGCATGCACGGTCAGCTCGATGCGATGATGAACCGCGTGATGCAACAGTCGATCGACCAGGCGAGCAAGGGCAAGGCCCTGACGGCGCGACAACAGGCGATCATCGACGAAATGAAGGCGAAGATGACCACGGTCATCGACGAGATGTTGAGCTGGGACAAGCTGCAGCCCCTGTATTTTCGGCTCTACCGGCAAACCTTCACCCAGGACGACGTCGATGGGATCACCGCCTTCTATCGCACGCCGGCGGGGCAGGCCTTGCTGCAGAAAATGCCCTTGCTGATGACCAACATGATGCAGGAGTACGCCGGCATGATGCAGCCGATGCAGCAGCGCATCATGGAGATTGCGCGCGACGCGGTGCGCGAGCTGCAAGAGCCGGACGCCACGCCGGCGACCCACAGCGGCTGACCGCCATGGAACTGCGCCTGCTCGCCTGGACGGTGGCCTTCGGACTCCTGCAGGTCTTCGTCGCCGCGGGCTTCGCGACCGCGCAGCGGGGCCTCAAGTGGAATGCGAGCAATCGCGACGGCGAGACGAAACCCCTGACGGGCGCCGCCGCCCGGGCCGTGCGCGCGAATGCAAACTTCCTCGAGACCTTTCCGTTCTTCGCCGCGGCCGTGCTCGGCGTGGTGCTGGCGGCGAAGGCGACCGCCCACACCACCCTGGGCTGCGAGGTCTATCTCGGCGCGCGCCTGGCCTATCTGCCGATCTACCTCCTCGGCATCCCGTACCTGCGCACCCTGGTCTACGGCGTCTCGATCTGGGGCTTGCTGCAGGTGCTCGAAGCCCTGTTCTGACGCTTCGTGTCACAATGGCCGTCTTCCGGTCCCGAGGAGTGGCGATGAACGAGTCGGATCTACAGGAACAGCTGGCCCATCTCCATGCCGAGCTCGAGCGGGCACCGCGTCTGGGGGCGGAGTCGAACCGGCTTCTCGACGAGATCCGTGCCGACATCGCGCGCTTGCGCGCGCGGGCGGCGGCCGAGGAGACGCCCGTCGATCGCTCGCTGCCCGACCGGCTGGAGCTCGGGGCCGTGCACTTCCAGATCGATCATCCGACGCTCGCCGCGAGTTTACGCCGGCTCGTCGACTTGCTCGGCAAGGTCGGGCTCTAGCGCCTAGTCCTCGCCCATGCGCGCGCGGTTCGCCCGCGCCGTGAGCGCCGCCGCGAAGCGCTGGATCTCGGCCGGGTTCGACCACAGATGCGCATGCGGCATGAAGTCGATGTCCGCGCCCAGGCGCGTCGGGGCGACCAGGCGGATCGTGAGCCGGCCGAACTGGGCGAAGCTCGTGCCGCTGACGCCGCGAATCGTGGCGAAGGGAATGTTCTCGCGAATCTGCCCCCGGCGCACTTCGAGATAATCGCCGCAATCGAGCACCTGATCGGCGAGCGCGTGAATGCGCGCCCACCAGAGTCCCAGGAACAGCAGCGCCGCCAAGGCGCAGAGGCCGCCGAGCGCGGGACCCGCGTCCTCGCCGAGATGGCCGGCGACGATCTGCGGGGTCGCGACGACGACGAGGATCCCGGCGGCGCCGAACCAGATGGCGAGCTTGGCCATGGCGGTGTTGCGATAGGAAATGAGTCTCATGCGTTCTCTTTCGAGCCGGCGCGGGTCGTGCGCGCCGGCGCATCCTCGGGTTCGTGATACCAATCGGCATGCGCCGAAAACTGTCGGCAGACATGGCAGCTCGTGATGATCCAATGCCAGGAACACCGCGGACAGATGCCACCGGTCGCAAACGTGTCCCAAATCTTCCCGCAGCCGCCGATCTCGGGGCTGCAGACCCATCGGGCGTCGGGCGGCGGCTTCCAGCGGCACCGCGGGCAGTGGATTTCCGTGCGAGCCATCGGCGCGATCCTAAACCGGGCCCGGCGGCGGCGGCAATCGCCTCCCGGAGCACGACCGCCGCGGCAGGATACCGCGCCTCCGCAGCGAGGCTTCACGAGGGAACCGGTCCCGGTCACGCACGGGGGTCCCCGCCTCAGTCCGTGCACTCGCAAATGGCGCTGGCGAAGCCCGGCGCATCGATGAGCGACTGGGTCGCATGATCGAGCGCCTCGTTGAGCGTCTCGCGATAATTCTCGACGCTGCCCGCGTACCCGTAGTTGCCGCCCTGCCCGGCGAGCGACGCGGACCAGCAGACGCGGCCCGCCGGCGTCCTCAAGGCCGCATGCAAATCGATGCGCGCGTCGTAGCCGGCGCGATGCCAGACGCTCTCGCTGGTCTTGAGGTTGCGCAGCTCGATCGCGAGCGCGGGCCCCGCGCCGCCGGTGCTGAAGCCCTCGCGGCCGAACAGCGCCTGCACGCCGTCGCGCACCCAGGCCGAAGGATCGTTGCTGAGGCTCACGTCGGCCTGCATCGGCTTGCCCTCGAGGCTGCGCACGCCGAGCAGCGGGCTCGTGCGCACGTCCTGGACCTCGACCGGCCCCAGGACCGGACAGCGGTGCGCCGGCGTCAAGGGCAGGCGCTCCGAGGACGGCGCATACGCGAGCGGCACGCTCAGGGGTTCGACCGCGCTGACGGCGCAGCCCGTGAGACCGAGGACCAGGCAGGCAAGGAGGGGGTTTTTCATGCCCGCATCATAGACCAGGTGGGCCCCCAGACGCAGCGCGCGCCCGGGGGCCGGGGCCGTCGCCGCTCAGGCCTTGGCGGCGGGCTTGGTCGGCTTGAACAAATAATAGGCGCCGCCGACGACGAACAGCGCCGCGAACACGAGACTCAAGACCTGCGCGCCCGCGAGCGGCGCCGGACCATGGCGCAGATACGCATGCACCAACAGAAATCCGCCCCAGCCGATGCCCGCCGCGCCGATGAGTCGATCGCGCATGGGCGCTCCTCAGCCGCTCTCGCCGCGCACGCGGCGGCCGGTCGAGCGGCGCCCCGTCGCGCCCGGGGCGGCGCCGGCGAGCCGGTCGAGCTCGCCGCGCAGCTGCGCGGTCGCCCCGCTGCTGATCGCGCCGAGGCGCGCCTCGATGGTCGCCAGATCCGGTTTCGGTCCGCGCACATGCCCTTCGAGCGCCGCGCGCATGACCCGCAGGTGATCCGGCGAGGTGCCGCAGCATCCGCCGATGATGCGCGCGCCCGCGTCGAGCGACAGGCGCGCGTACTCGGCCATGAGCTCGGGCGTGCCGCTGAAGCGGATCGCGCCATCGACGTATTGCGGGATGCCGCAGTTCGCCTTGGCGACGAGGATCGCGTTCGGGTCCGCGGCGTTGGCGAGGTTGACGACGCAGGCGACCATCTCCGAGGGACCCGTGCCGCAGTTGCTGCCGCAGGCATGCAGCGCGTGCTTGCGCTGCAGCCCGGCGAGGTCCGCCGGCGTCACGCCCATCATCGTGCGGCCGTTGGTGTCGAAACTCAGGGTCGCCACGACCGGCAGGCCCGTCGTGCGCGCCCCCGCGATCGCCGCCTCGGTTTCCTCGACCGAGGACATCGTTTCGATCCAGAGGATGTCGGCGCCGCCCCGCGCGAGCGCGGCGGCCTGTTCCGCGAAGGCCGCCCGCGCATCCGCGAGGCTCAAGGGTCCCAAGGGTTCGAGGATCTCGCCCGTGGGTCCGATGCTGCCGCCGACCAGCACGGTGCGCCCGGCCCGATCCGCCTCGGCGCGCGAGATCCGCGCCGCCGCCTCGTTGAGTTCGCCGACCCGGCTCTCCGCCTTGTGCAGCTTGAGCCGGTAACGCGTGCCGCCGAAGCTGTTGGTCAGAATGATGTCGGCACCGGCCGCGACGAAGGCCCGCTGCAGATCCGCGATGCGGTCCGGGTGCTCGGTGTTCCAGAGCTCCGGCGCATCGCCCGACAAGAGGCCCCGCTCGAACAGATTGCTGCCGGTGGCCCCATCGGCGAGCAGCCAGGGACGTTCGGCCAGGAGCGGGGTCAATCGATCGGTCATGAGAGGCCTTCGGGTCGGTAGGGTGGCCCGAGAGCTTAACACGCGCGCTTTTTTTTCAGGATCCGTGCCTGGCGCGCTGTTAGGATCGGGAATCATCTCAGGGAGAGAGCCGGTGAAGAAAGTCCTGATCGCGGTCGTCTTGGCGCTGCTGTGCTATCCGCTAATTCCCTGGGTTTTGGGCCGCACGATCGAGCAGCGCGTGGGCGCCTACACCGACCAACTGCAGGAACGGCTCCCCTACGTCCGCATCGAGCAGACCCGCTACACGCGCGGTTGGTACCGCTCGGAGCAAGACCTCAGGATCGGCGGCGCGACGCCGGCCCTCGGACTCTCGGGCGCCTCGGTGACGATCCACAACGTGATCCACCATGGGCTTTGGTGTGGCCTCACGTGCGTCGGGCTCGCGCGCATCGAGACGCATCTCGAGTTCCCCGCCGCGACCCAGGCCAGCCTCGTCAAACTCTTCGGCAAGACCGAACCCCTGTCGGTCCAAACGCGGCTGCACCTGTTCGGCGGCCTGACGACGACCCTGACGAGCCCGCCCCTGCCCGACGTCGCCCTGGACGACGGCACCCACGTCGCGAGTTCGGGCGGCGCGTTCTCGATCGACCAGGGCGCGCATGCGGACCGGCTCGCGATGCGCGGCCATCTGCTGCGCCTGAGCGTGCACGGCCGCGGCGCGCTGCGCGTCGAGCTGGGCGACGCCTTGTTCGAGAGCCACGCCGAGCGCCTGCTGCGCTCGCTCTACGTCGGCGACGGCGCCTTCACGCTCGCCGAGTGTACGCTCGCGGGACTGCCCCCGGGCACGGTGCGCGTCACCGACCTGCACGCGACCTCGAAGACCAGCGCCGAGGCCGGCTTCGCCACCGTGGCGATCCGCTTCGGCACGGGGCAGATCACCTCCAAGCCCCTGACGCTCGCCGCCACCGACTTCGATTTTTCGTATGGGCATTTGAATGCGGAGGCGCTCGAATCCTTGACCGCGGGTCTCGTCGCCGTCAACCGCGACACGACGCTGCCGGCGGCCGCGCACGGCGCGCAGCTCGCGGCGGTGCTGCGCGACAAGGCCCCCGCCCTGCTGGCGCAAGATCCGGTCTTCACCGTCGACCGGATCCGCCTGCGCAATGCCGCCGGCGCCCTGCTCGTCACCGGTAAAATCCGGCTGCCCGGCTTCGTGGCCGCGGACCTCGGTGCCGATGCCGATCCGAAGGCCCTGGTGCAGAAGCTGCAAGTGGCCTTCGACTTATCGGTGGACCAAGCCTTCCTCGCCTCCGTGCCGAATGGCGCGGCCTTGACGGCGCAGCTGGACAACTTCGTGCAGCAGGGGCTCGCGACGCTCGATCACGGTCAGTTCCACAGCCAGTTCGCCTTCGCGGGCGGCAAGGCCACGTTCAACGGGCGGTCCGCGCCCACGGCGGCGACGGCACCGGTGGCGCCGGCGACGACGGCACCTTAGAGCACCGCGCCGAGGCGGCATCCCGCTGGCACGGGGCGCA
>Ga0116230_10005824_pt1 | contig 12101 bp, 3 predicted proteins | sample S1TSphfallax_3_FD_88678 | JGI IMG/M metagenome (GOLD analysis project Ga0116230, IMG submission 88678) | Host-associated microbial communities from peat moss isolated from Minnesota, USA - S1T2_Fd - Sphagnum fallax MG | ecosystem: Host-associated > Plants > Peat moss > Unclassified | place: USA...
GAAAAAAATTCCAGGATGCTCAAAATATTTTGGGCAGTTTTGGAATTTTTAGGCTGCCTGAGAAGATTATAAAGGTTGAAAAAAAAATCTCATTGCTGCCCTTTAATTTTGGGCACTCTGAAAGATCTTGATGCTCAAAAAATTTGTGAAGTTATGGTGCCAAACAATGCTCAGGCATCTTATCAAGGCTGAAGAAAGTTTTCATTTATGCGCAGACATAATATTGGGCACTCTGGAAATACCCTACTCTCAAAACATTTCAGACAATTTGGGAATTATTATGTGGCCTGCTAATTTCGGACAGATTAGAAAGGTTGAGATTATTTTTTGTTTCTGCTCGCCATTCTGGGTTCACATGGTCTATGTTGGCAAGAACAACATTAGAAGCTCTTGTGAACATTTAGAGGGGGTATTTTTAACCCTTTGAAATCAAGGGGGTCAAACTAACCTCCTTCTTCCACCTTAACTTGATCACAAATCTAAAAAAATTGAAGATATTCATTTATGGGTAAAAAAGATTTCCAAGCACATCTATCTCCCTCTCAACCCCCATGCCATGTCATTTGGCAAGTCAGTTCTTATGGCTTTTGTGCGAATGGGGTAGCATTAGTGTTATAGTTTACTTTCTTAGTTTATTCCTTTTACCACCTCCATGTGAATCCAGCGAAAGAAACAGAGGTTCAAAAAATGTCATCAAAATTGTTGCGTGCTGCTGGATCCACTCTCAACACTGTGGCCTTGCCATTTACATTAAAAAAGTGTCTTAATGCAAAAGAAGAATTATGAAAACTCAAATATTTCACCATGCAAAAATATAATCTTCAAAAACTTCTTTAAAAGAAACCAAAATCCTCCAAGATATTATAACTCTAGAACTAATCTCAAGTTTCAACACGAGACAAATATCATCTTTAAAAATCCTCATATAAAAATAGACCTATTACCTAGGGGCGAAAATCCCTTAAGCTACTACTATACTCTATAATGAATCTAAACACAATATCCTTCCTTGCTGTGGTAGGCAAGACCAACAAAGCCAGTGGCCAGCAGGGTTTTTTTCCAGTTTTGTGAGGTCAGTTGAAGTGACAACACAAGTCAAAAAATCAGCAAATCTAGTCAAAAGGTGCACAGAAAAATCAGAAACTTCCAAGTTTTTTTGTGTCATCATAGTGTGAAAATGCGGAAAATAAGAAACATCACTGGTCACACATATAAAAGCAAGCACAATGATGTTTTGAGCTTTCAAAGACTTGCAGATAAAACCTCAAAACACTTTTTGAATTTTCTGATCTTGCATCATTGGTTAGCATCCCAAGAAAGATTTAGGATTAAACGATGACAAGCCTTTACAACTTGTGTAAATAATTAAAGAACTAGTTTGAAAATGGTACCAAATGAGAATCAGAGTCCAAATGTGACGACTTTTAGAAAAATGTAATTTTGTGACAGAATATTATTCTCTCTCGTTTTTTTTTTTTTTATTTACATTTGGCCAAATTTGAAATTTGAAAAGAAAAAAAAAAGGTTGGTTCCAAAAATTTTAAAAAAAAAATAAAAAAAAAAAGAAACAAAAAGAAAATAAAAATAAAAATAAAAAAAATTTTAAAAAAATTTAATTTTGGGAAAGAATATTATTCTCTCTCGTTTTTTTTTTTTGCATGACGATTGGCGAAATTTGACACTTGGAAAGAAAAAAAAAAGGCTGGTTCCCAAGAGTTTGAAATAACAACTATAAAGAAAACTACATTCAGCAATAAATATACATGACAAGGTACCCACCACTTAAGGGTCAAATTCATTGCCTGACCCTATTAATGGACTTAGCCTCCAGGCCACATGGAAAGGGCACATAGTCTTTAGGTTTTATCTCTGGCAAGGACCAAGTTGCAAAATGAAGAAGTTCATTTACTAGGCTTGGAACAGGTAATAATATATACTACTACAATGTCAGATTCGGGATGCCTTGTCTCTTGTGAACTAACTGGTGATGTGCATAGTCAAGGAGGAACAGCCGCAGCAGGTTACCAAAGTGCAAGACAATCTACAACAAAATCATGGTAGCAAAATTGTTATGCAGGAGGAGCAGGTTCCTGACAGGGCAGGAAAATTTTAACCCATCTCAAGGCGGGCTGTAACTGTAGGGGAAGGTTCTTCTAGGCTTGGAGTTTTATCAGACTTACCTCCCCTTTCTTTAGTTGATATGCTTCATGCGACTGCTGGAAGTTTCAGTACTTAGAGTGGTTCATTAGCTCGTGGGCTGTTTACTTGCCTGGACTTTGGTCCAGGCCCTTTGTTTCTTTTTCTCTCCCTTTGTTGGGTGCTTTCTTTTTATGATGTTTGGCAGGGTTTCATCATTTTAGTTGAAATAGGCCCTTTTTCCCATCACATATGGAGCCCAGTTTCTCACTCAGAAAACTTGAAGCTGCATAGGTAGTTGTTTGCAGAGATCAATCTTACACATCAAGAATATATGGAGGTAGGCCTTATCATATAACTTCCAGCGTTGAGCACTTATCTGATTTTTACAAATAACTCTGGTTCTAGTTTTCTGAAAATTCTCCAAATAAAGGAAGTTCTAGTTTCAGGTTTTTCAAAAGAAAGCGTCATAGAACCGGCGGGTTATAAAATAGCCAACAAAAAACCAACCAGCAGTTCTGCTGGACTGGGTCTCAGGTTTTGTTTGGATACTTATGGATCAATCCCCAGATTTTCTGAGAACCTTGGTTATATATGAGAACCGGTTTTTGGACTTTGACAGACATATCATTTATTTATTTTTGAGAACTCCCAGTTACTACTTTCCACATCTGGAAATTTCGACTTGTCAATATGTAATGAGCAAGCATGGGAAAACATGGTGCGGGGTAGTTGGCCACCATAAAGATAGTGCCCAGTATTGTTCCCAAGTAACTTAGTGCAAAACTTTGAGAACCAATTGCTCTAGTAGCTTTAATGGATTGCAATAATGATACCTCATCACTTTAAATAGCACTGAAAAAAATGGAATGAGTGCTGCAAATCTACACTGGTTGCTATGATTCGTATTTAAGAAAAAATAAGGTTGCCTTTCCCATTGGATCACCATGGATTGGAAACCCATTATGACTGCTTTGTGGCTAGATCGAGTACAAATGTCACCATGGTTCCACCTTGGTGACCTATTCTATAAGCCCGTCTATTTCCCACTCAAACTACCTAATATGTAGGTAATTACCTAAGTATCATAGGTAAAGGGTAGGCCACACTTAGAGGTAGGCTCAATTTTAGTTTTTCCCCTAACATTGTTGATAGTGACTTGGTGATAGAAGGACCTGTGTTAACACTAACTTAACATGATTTTATTTTATTTTATTTTATTTTATCACTTTCTATCCATACCATTGATGTTACAAACGATGCATTGAAGGTACAAAGCTTTTGACCACTTTCAACCATTTTTGTACATATCAGAATTTAAAGATACATATATATTTTTTAAATCATGCTTGAAATCTTTTTGTGAATTTATCCATGTTTTCAGTTTTTTTTTGTTTCCTCTTCAATGCTTGCAATGAAAGGACATAACTTTTCTCCATCCTCAACAATGCATGTTTTATGTTATTAGTTTCTTTTTGGAGGACTATAAATGTTTTCTAAGCACCAAAGAAAAACTGCAAGGAAGAAAATGCAAGAAGAGAAGGAAAAGGATTCTAATATTATGTTTCAAAAATTTTGAATTTCTTAAAACCCTTTTTAAATTTTAAATCTCATATCTTCTTCATCCTTTAACCAAATTGAACAATTTTTATGTCATTGAAAACAAAAACTGAAGGACTACAAATGTTCTTTAAAGATCAAAAGCAAAGGAACATGAAAGAAAACACAATAAGAGAAAGAAGAAGACAATGATATTTTTTTTCAAAAGCTTTTAAGGGAACACTTTAAACCTTTTCTAGTTTCAACCTCATATCTTCTTCATTTTTAGTATATTTTGAGTAATATAAAACCTATGGGTGTGCCAGCTAGGGATCTACAAAAATTTATTATATTGCAAAAACAATGAAACAACGACTAAAGAATATAACCTCAAAATCCAAATTGTTTTTAAATGCACACCATAAAACATACACCCCCTTACATAAAACAACTCATGTATTCTTCATTCCTTGACCAAATCAAACTTTTTTGTGGCATTGGAATCACTAGGTGGAAGGTTACAAATAATCTTGGAACAAATGTTAGAAACAAAGGAGAGATGTATGAAAATTCAATCTCTTTTGAGTTATTAAGTGTATGATGGTTGGTTTGTTTACCTTATATAATGTTGTGGTTCCTTTTCATTAAGGTGTATACCATATCATTGTTAGCAAGTTTAATTTTGTAAAGTATATAAGTAGGTGAAAAGAATGGACATTTCATGGTTTGCACTTTAAACATTCAAAATGTATGAACCAATTAAGAAGGCTCGTACCATTGACATAAATCTAAGATCTTACCTACTTACTTAAATTTATTTACATTCACATACCTATCTTAAGCCTAATTACCCACTTGCCTAACCTATGTTAGGTTGCTTATTCTAACGTTCTAGCTTACATTAGGATAGTTGTCTACCTTGATTTAGCTTAGCCTAGATTAGGAAGTTGTCCTAGTAAAAAAAAGTAGAAAATATGTGAATATAAATATAGGGTGTAATATATTGCTTGTTGGCTAAAAGTTATAATTTTAGTTTTTTTTAAATGTACATTTTATTCAAATAATCAATTTAATTATAATATAAGGTATGTAATAATCTAAAATAATGAATTTTAATTAATATAGGGTGGTTTTAATATGTATATATTAGAAAATTAGATAATAATAAGGTGATAAAAAATTAGGTTGGACAATTATCTAATGCCCCTTTAAAAATGATCATTTGACACACGTAGATCCCAAATTTTACACTAAGTGTCCCCCAAAGCAAGATTAAAGGTATAATCACAATTTTCATTTAGGTCCATGAAATCTCAAGAGTGTGTTGGTTCAAAGATAAGCTTGTTGCTCATAAATGCATCAATCATCTCATAGATCACTTTGTTGAACATTCTCGGTAAATTCAATGCCATTTTATTTAGAGGAATGATGTTTCAATGGTCTTGATTGTGACCTATTCCTACCATGTAACCTTGAATGTTTTTATAGTTACCATAGATGGTGATTCATTTCTTCTTACAAGCAGGCCCATTATTCATATGTGTGCTTTGGCCAAACCCCACCACAAATGTCAAGATTTTTTCCCATTTCATGACTATGTTTTCAAAGCAATCTTTATAATCATTCACATCTAATGAACCTATGTCTTCATTTTTTTTGGCTTGGACTAGGGATATAAAGAGTTGATACTCCTAGTTGGGTTTGCCTAGGTTTCTTGATTGACCTTACTTCATTTGGAATGCCATTAAAACCTTGTGTTTTTTTTGGCCTCTCTTTAATTTGTTGTTTTTAAAATTACATGTTGTTCAATAGAATTGTCATTATCAACTTCACAAATGTTTGTGCAATTTGTATGGATTGTAATTTTTTATGTTTTTCAAATGATTTTTTGGTTATTTTTCTTTGAATTGTTTTTGCATGCAAATTTTGTCCCAAATCTATGAATTGGAAAGGGGGATGGAATTGTGAAACATGTTTGGCATGTTCGACAATTGATCATGTTGTTGTATGCACCTTTGTCAACCATTTTCCATGTTGTTTTTATTATGTGACTTTGCAACAACCTTCATTGTGATTTTGCAACAACTTTTACTACAAAGTTTGTTGTGATTGTGTAGTGTAAACCTTTGTTGTGATCCTACCACAACTTTTGATTTGCAAGTTTTGCAATGGTGCAATGATGTTCTTGTTAACATGGTGTTCTTGTTGTCACAAGCATTATGAAAAGTTTTACTATTACAAAATGCATTCATGCTTGTTGCCTAAGGTTGTAAGAGCAAGGTGTGTAAGCTTGTGTGAATTGCCCAAGGAAAGGTATAATAAATTGCTATTGATTTAAGTGGTTTTTTTTTAGTTGTTTCGTTGGCATTTTGGTCATCCTTCACTACTACAAAATGTGAGTGTAGTTCACTAGTCCCCGTTCACGAGATTAGTGAATTCATTCAAAATCCAATGAAATGACTTGGTGTATAGGGACACCTTTTATTGTAGTGTTCCAAAATCTACAAATTTGTTAGATTACACATTAGCTACCTTTGTTCTTATCTTTTAGGTAACTTTGAAATAACTTTGCATGCCACATAAACATCCATGTCACATTTGAAGGTACATAACATCGCAAGTGTGACCACAACTTTGAATTCATATTTCCTAATTTTGAATCATTATGACTTACCTTTAATTGTGGCCTACCTTTCAATAGGTTGGAAATGTAAATTTTATTATATAATGTAAGTATGACACTTGGTGGTTACTAGACACCTAGTGCCCAACCATTACAACCATACAATTTGCACAAATATTTGTTACCAACCATGCACAAGTGCATGTTGTAATGTAAGTATGACATTTGGTTGGTACATAATTAACCACTTAGGTTAGCCATGGGATAGGATTTAAGAATAAAATTAAAAAATGTTTCTTGTGCACCTAGCATCATCCATCTTACATGGTGGGCTAGTAGATGTTGGGTCACTTATATATCAATTTCAACCAAATGGGTGAATGCATCCCAACAAGGTGATTAATCATTCATGATAACAAACAAATTCATTAAAATGCCTTTAGAGAAAAAATATTAGCAAAATGTATTTGGAAAATTTATATGTATAATAACATTATTTGCAAAGTGAAAGAAACATAATTTTAATACCTTCCATTTGGTCATTAAAAGGTAAGACCATTTTAAAAGCAATAAAATACATTACATTTGGTATGGTGAAACTCAAATTATATTTAACTTTTGAACTAAATTTTGTGATAATTTGAGTTTTATCACATTTTTTTTTCTTGAATGCCTACCCTGCTACATTTATTGTTGCCATAGTTATTTTGAATCTTGTGCATTAGATAATGTGGTACTAAGTTTCACCCCTAATTCAATAAAATTCCTTCACTTTATGCATAGCAAAGTTTGAAGTTGAAGTGGGGGTATAGGGTGAAAGGAGGACCAAGGTCATTTTACATATTTCTCTAATGAAATACATTTTTTCTTGCTTGGAATGCATACAATACATAATTCTTTCTAAACAAGGTGAAAAAAATACACATGAAGGAAAACATCAAATTACTAGCATGGTTTCATAGTCCAAGATGGTATACTTCAAAATAATGTTATTCAATTTTTGCAATGTAACTTTAACTAGGGTTGTTTTCATTTATCATTTTTTGTGAACAAGGAGAATGTTCCCAAAGGTGGTTAATTTCACAACACTTTTTTTGGAATTTTGTCCAGGAGTAGAATATAACAAAAGTCAAGAGGAAATACACCACAAAATAATGAAAAAAATATAATGTAGTTATTGTTGGAGCTCATATTTCTAGATCTTTTTTAGTCACTTCCAAAAATGCAATTTGTGCCTTAGATAATGCAAACATAGGCATACATTTGTGAGCAAATAAAATAAAGTTTTATACATTTTTAGTACAGAGAAGAAACCTGCTATTGTGGTGGAATTGGGTGGTGTAGTTCAAGACAAGTCATTGATTAATTAGCCTTTCTCAACTTTTTAGGTTACCTTTGTGGTTGGGTGTTTGTTTGGTTTGTTTGATACCCTAGTTTAAATGTACATTTTAGCAAATTAAAAATTGTTAATCTGGAAAGTGTGAAATACCATAGTGCCTTAGTAGCTTTTGACAATAATTTTATTATTTCTAGAAATGTTGAAAATTTCAAAAACTATTTTTTCCCAAGGAACACAATTTTGAGAATGGAAATAGAAAATCTTTTTAAAATTTCAGGACTAGTTAATTTACTTTCAACATGGAATCTTCAAAATTAATTAAGTATTATTCAACATAATAGATGAGTGTTCAAGTTGCCATGTATTAGGTTATGGAAATCAAATTATAAAAGTTTAAAAATGCTTAAAATTTAAACAATTAAAAAAATAAAAAATGTGTTTACAAATATAATAATTCACAACATATGTTTCTATAAAGAAAATGATTTTAATCAATGTCATTATCTACTTGAAAACCACAATGTTGAGAATGAGACTCATTCACCTGGGAAAAATGGAGGTTGTAAACTTGAAACTCCTCACTTAACCTAATCCCCTACCCCCATTTCTTCAACATGCCCTCAACCTCCACTTAAAGTCTTGTGTCCCACCTATGGGTGCCAATTTATTAATCGAAGGTTAATTCGTCATCAATGTTCTTGTCAAACATCTAATTAATCTAATCCAAACCCTTGTGATCATCCTAGCCCAATACCTTCCCTTATTCTCATTTCATTTGCATCGGCTTGGATTTGTGTTTCAACATTAGATGTCCTCGAGTCCTTTCATGTAAGCCTTTGTCGTCCTCATTTGTATAATTGCATCCCCACTATTCTATGGCGTGATGTACAAGTGCCATTTCATTTTCCATTGGATAAATTAGCGTAAGACCCATATAATGTGGCAGCTTGACATTTGCTCCTTTTGCTACCCCAATGGTGTTTTGCTTTGCCTCCTCATAGCAGGGTGATAGGGCATAAGGGAACACGGATTTGATTCAAGTTCTTTCTAGAAGGTGATGGGGAAAATTTACAAGTTGAGGTTTTTTTGCAGGCCCAAGCTTTGTCAGCTAATTTGAGCTCAATCTATTTTCCCCAACATGATTCTCCAACTCACAAACATTTGTTCCACATTTTAACCCTTAGTTGTGCATGGGAATACTTTTGCGCAATTTGCGCTTTGGCACCATTTTTTCCCACATCCACGTCCATTGATACCACCTTAATTCTCACCACATTACACCTTAAATTAAATGGTTAATTCATGCTTTTCCTCAAAGACTATGAGCCAAACCACGACTTCGAACTTTTTTTTCAATTCCTTTAAGTTGGCATTCTAACGCATGTCACATTTTTTTTGGGGATGGTTTTTGAACATTTTTGAGATTTTTTCCACACTGAAGATTCAACGAATGGATTCCCTCAATTGTTCCAACTTTGTTTTCATATTGCACAAGGTCACAATCCACCCCAAATTGCACATGTCCTTGGAACGATCTATTTTTTAACCATGACCAAGCCTTTATTTAGGTGGAGTTTGTCCCATTGCAATGGGGGAAACATTATATCAACTCATAAGTTGTGTTTAATGTCTTCAATTTTGTGAAGCTTTTGCAACACATTTTTCTCCACACCAATTTGGAGTTGTAACTAAGGGTGGATGTGAAGCAATAATCCATGGCATCAAATGCACCTTGGACCTTCACCCTAATTGGTTTGTTCTTCAACTTGACGTGGCAAACACCTTCAATTCAGTGTCAAAAGGGGTCATATTTCAAGAACTTTGTACAACAAGTGGGGATATCATACAACTCATCCCCTTTGTTCAAACATTTTATGCATTCAAGTTTCCTTTGTTTTACAATCATCATAATTGTGAAGGTGATGTCATAATCATCCCATTTGCCATGGGGACTCGTTAAAGTGATCCTTGGGGGGGGGCATTATTTGTTTTAGCCCATTTTAAGGCTTTACATTTTATAACTAGTCATTTCCCCTCTTGTTTATTTCCATCCATTGTGTATGATATTCGCGTCATAAGTTCCTTTTTAATTGTATCATTTGTTTATGAACATTTCTAAATTGAACTTTGTGTAATAAGTCTTTCCATCCCACCTCAGAATTACGTTGCATGGTCACCTTTTGGCTTGCAACTAGACTTCAACACCCCATCTTAATTTACCACCCCATTTGAGGGGATTAAAATCATGGGGGATGTGTTGGGCATCTTAACTTTCACATCATCTTTCATTAAAGATGCCCTACAAAAGGATGCTCAACATGTGGACTTTTTCCTTAGAATGGGTGATGTTTAGGTGGCCTTTCAAATTCTAATTCATTGTTTCGTGTAACACCCATTGTATATTTTATGATGCACACCTTCATAAAGTCCTTTATTTCTTTTGACTCTTCCCTCCATAAAGTGTTTGGACGCCATTTGGGTCTAGGATCCTTTGATAACTTATAAGGACCTTTAGCTTGTAAATAAACTTCCCTTCTAATAATTTTTAGCGGTGTTGAACTCATATCAACATCCACCGTCGCCCCAACAACCTATTTAAGGAGTTGGGCCCTTGTCATCTTAATCATAACTACTAGGTTTATGGTTGATCAATGTCCTTTCCTTCTTGAAGCCTTAACATGAGTCAACAACAACACATTTCATTTCTAGTAACACCTCAAGGTGACATGTGATATTTTTACCACCCTTAACATGTGTGTGTATTTTTCCATTTGAACAACTCATCAAACATCAAATGGTTCAACTTCAAGATTCCATCTTGGAGCGTTTACACCATCATACCCTTTTCAACATGCTCTCTGATGGGATTTTGAGGCCTATCGTGCCCGAATTTTTTCATGTTCTGGCTTAGGGGTAGGCACTTGGTTTAAAGTTTGACTAATTTTCCTAGCCTTTGGATTATCTTCCCCAATTTTTTGCACAACATTTCGTACACAACTTGGACTACCCCATCCTTCAATTGTAGGCATCTTTTGATGTGTGTGCACACATCCCATCGACCTTATGGGTATCCACTTTTTACGTTGTGTTCATGGCAACAAATGCACTAGAACCCATGATGCAATTTGTGACACCTTTGATGTCATTACGTGAGATGTTGGTTTCCAAATGGGATGAGAATAATTACATTCACTTCCTTCAACCAGATTCAACTCCTCTCGTTCATGAGTCGAAATTGTGCTTACCAAAGATGGCATTTGCACCTTAGCTGACATTGTCATTGCTAACCCAACACGAACGGATTTATTTCTCTGATCTTGTGCAACTTAGCATTTGCTACCTTTGATGTAGCTCAAGCCAAGGAAAGAAACTATCGCAATTGACACCCCATTGATCAATTCCTCCCTTAAAAAATTGAGGTATTTGGTTGTTTACACAAACATGCTGATGTGTTTTTACATGACTATGCCAATGTTATTTGGAGCTTGAATGGGATAGAAGCCCTTCATTTTTTTACCTTGGTCGCTTTTCCTTTGTAAAAAAGTTTTGATCACATTACAAAGGATGCAAATGTCTTCCATTTTTAATTTGAGTGATAGTCGTAGGCTTAACTACTTCTCAACTTCCACCCCTTCAAGACACACCTCCCATTACCAAGATGATTTATTGCAAGCCGTTGGTTTTTGACATGTAAATATGGCCGACCTTCCAAATGCGGTTGATTATGAACATGCATAGAATTTCATAGCAACTTTGAACCAACTTGACGTCTTGTCACTTTTCCTTTTTCTTTTATTTTACTCCTTTGTACATTTTTTTAATCTAGAGTGTGTTTCTTAATAAAGATTTATAGGTCTTTAACAATCCTTTGCCAAGGCAGAGACAATTAAAAGCCCTAAAGTGCTCCATCTCATCGAAGCCAAGTCTTTCAAATAATTCCAAATTAGAAAAGTTGATTATGTTAATACCTAGGTACATATACATTGGCCAGAATGAACCAACATCCATGTTGGTACCTTCACTTGTTTGAGTGAGGCCTCTTAGTGGCCATATTAAGCCCAAAAAACATTAGATGTGAACTAAGAGACCGTGATTTAGTCTAGCAATGAAATACTTGTAATATTAAGAAATAATTTAAATGAATTTTGGGGTTTTTGATCTTTCAAATTGTGGCGCTTCATGCCACGCTCTTGATATCTTTGGAAAGCTCTCAGTGAGTGAGTAGGGGTGCATTGACTTGGTTTGACACTCTTTGGAGCTACAGTGTGAAAGTTATTGATTATTGAACCATTTTTTCAATGAAAACTAAACAAAATTGAAACTGAAAACTGTATTGAAATTTGGGGGAGTTCTTGCTGTTGTTGGAAAGCCCTCAGCAAGTAAGATTTAATAGAGTTTATTTCACAACTTTCAGAGATAAGGTGTGGAAGATATTGATTTTTGAGTGGATTTTGTTGCTGAAAA
>Ga0116230_10005825_pt1 | contig 12100 bp, 8 predicted proteins | sample S1TSphfallax_3_FD_88678 | JGI IMG/M metagenome (GOLD analysis project Ga0116230, IMG submission 88678) | Host-associated microbial communities from peat moss isolated from Minnesota, USA - S1T2_Fd - Sphagnum fallax MG | ecosystem: Host-associated > Plants > Peat moss > Unclassified | place: USA...
GATCGACTGTAAGAGTCTAGCTCTGGTACTACTTTGTACCTGTGAATTGTGCAGTTCTTGGATGAGGTCAAGAGCATGCTCGGTGCTGTTCTCGTGTTGAGGAACCGGACGACCGAAGGAGTGGAAGTAGGTGTGAAGCTCCGCAGGCGGACCTCCGTAGACTTTTTGGCCGAATGCCAGCAGTATGAGACGGTCCACCAGACCCAGGATGCGAAAACTGGGTTGATGGATCGACAGTATCACGATGCTTCCTGTCTTGGCAATCTTTTGAAGCGTTCGCACCTGCTTGCATGCATCCATGCAAGTAGATCAAGAAATCACCCAACAAGAAAATAATGAAACATAATGGATTTGCATAAAGTTTTGAGCATTGAAATGTTTTCAAGTAATGGAAGTTATTCTGAAAATCAAATTGACAATCATACTTGGAGCGAGAGAGAGAGAGAGAGAGAGAGAGAGAGAGAGGGGGGCGCGACTATGAAGAAGAAAGAGTGTGCACGGACGGACAGACGTACCACCATGTAAGCACTGGTGGAGTCGAGACCAGAGGTAGGCTCGTCCAGAAAGAGCAACAAGGGGTCGTGGATGATGTCGATTCCTATGGAAACGCGTCGTCTCTCGCCACCCGACACACCACGACGAGCTTCATCGCCGATGATGGTGTCGGCCACCTGCACCAAGCCCAGCTGATCCAACAAGTGCATTACTCGAGCCCTTTTCTTGGCTGTGGATTGAGTCCTCGGCATTCGAAAAAGCGCGGAAAACATCAGCGTTTCCTTCACTGTCAGCATGGGAAACAGCAGATCGTCCTGTAAATGTCACCCAAGAAAGAGTGTGTGCATCATCATTGTTTCGTGATTTGTTGGCTCTACCCTTCATGGTACTTCAGGGTAGAGACATTGTCATGCACCCAGAAACAGGCCAAAGTTTGATATCCCTCATCATCATCATCATCATCATCATCATTGTATCGTGGTTTGTTGGCTCTACCCCTTCAGGGTACTTCAGGGTAGAGACATTGTTATGCACCCAAAAACAGGCCAAAGTTTGATATCCCTACATTCTAAGATCGTCCTTTCAATACCACCCAAGAGTGTGATCATCGTCATTGTCGTGATTTGTTGGCTCTACCCTTCAGGGTACTTCAGGGTAGAGACATTGTGATGCACCCAGAAACAGGCCAAAGTGCGATCTGCGTGAAGAAGAAGAAGAAGAAGAACAACAACAACAACAAGGCATGAGAAGACAGACAGATACACAAGAGGATCGATCGATCTGCATCCAAGTTTGTACCTGCATGACATACGCCGAGATGCTGCGAAGGAGACTATTGCTGACATGGGTACTGTTGAGGGTGATGCGACCCTCCAAGCTCTCGATTCTTTGAGCGAGAGCGTCGATGAGAGTGGATTTGCCTGATCCACTTGGCCCCATGACAGCCAGAATCTCTCCATCTCTGGCCTCGCCTGAGACATGATCAAGTAGCAAGCGAGAGTGTGGTGGTGGTGGTGGTGCCATCGCCATAGCTGCCGCTGTTGCAGAAGACGCGGAAACAGCAGCAGAAGAAGCGACTACTGCAGTTGGCTTGCGAAAGCATCGTCTCCATCTTGATATTTTCTTGTGCACAGTGTAGGTAAGATCCGAGAACTGCAACACCAGGAGTGGTGGTTCTTCTTGTTGCATCATCATCGAGCCTTGTTGTTCTTCCAGTGATTTCGTCTCCAGCACGTTGACAAATGTGGGTTCATGATCAGATAGCAGCTTCATTGGCACCACCGGATCGAGATTCAGAACTACGTGATCCATTGTGTCAAGAGTTGAAGGAAATGAACCTGCTACATTGATATCAAGATCGAGATCTGGGATACCAGGACTCGGGGAAGAAAAAGAACCAAGTTCTGGTATCTCGATGTCGCTGTTGTCTTCCAATGTGGAGACCTGCTCTCTCTTGTGGAGACCTGCTTCCCCAATTCGTGATGCAGGAGGAGGAGGAGGAGTTGCTGCTGCAGGATCAAATGGATCGTTGTCCTCAATAGCAGAAAGCCCATTGATTCCAGCACCCTCAGGAGCTCTCTCCATTGAAGTCCATGAAGTTCCTTTGAACTCAGACCCACTCGAGACATGTTCTTGGTATGCAAGAGATGATGGTTCAGCAGCAGTAGCAGATGTCTCAGATCTTCTTCTCTGCTTCTTTGCAGCTTCCAAGGATTTGAAGCTTTCCAGCAGTTCTCTTCTGCTGGGAGGTCTGGGTTTACGACCTAAGTTGGTGGTTCTAGTGGCCATTGTGCAATGCAGATCCTGAAGTCTGAATTTCCCTTTGAGACACTACACCTTCAAGTTTGCAAATGCAGATCGATATCCAAACTCTAATACCTTGCACTCCACGTTCAATCTTGCAATGCTGATGATCCCAAGTGTCGAATTCCTCAGTTGCATTCCACGTTCAATCTTGCAATGCAGATCCTCCAAGTGTCCAATTCCTTGGTTGCACTCCACCTTCTTCAGCCACTGATGTCCCTGGAATCAAACTGCAAAAACTTCTGCAGCTCTGACAACAAACAGCTTCAGCGCTTTGCTGCTCTCTCCCTCTCTCAGTGCATTTCAAGGAAAAATCCATGATGCATTCATATTCTTTTCTGTGATCTGGGTTTTTCATCTCTCTCCTTGAACCCCTTTTCTTTTAGCTGCAATCTTTGAATGTGTTTGAATGTCTTGAATCTTGAATGAACAAGGTTGGAGCTCTTTAGCAAGGAAATGCAGACCATGATCTTTCACTGAACAGTTTCAATGCTGTTTTTATGATTACTATAGTGTTCCCTCAAGAGCATAAAAAGTGGTTTGCATCAAATCATCTTCTGTTCAAGCACAAGCAAAGAAGGATGTGGTGGTGCAGCACAAGAGTGTTCTGATTCTTGAATGACTGAGGAGCAATCCGGTTGAATCTGCAAACCTCCAGATACTTCACTAATGTTCAACCACTTCCATGAGTTGATGGGAAGTGAAGAATTTCTTACACCTTCTTGAGGTTGCTGCTGCTGTTGTTACTTCTTTTTTTGGGTTTCAAAGAGATTTCGCCCTCATCAACAAATTGTGGAAACCTCAACTGGATCATTATCAGCTGATGCTACTACTGGATCTCAAGACAAGAGAAGTGTAAGAGGGATTTTTTCTGCAGCTGTTATGCTGATCAATATCTGCATAGAATGGAGGCATTGTGTGCCCATGGATCAATAAAGAAATTCCAAGGCAGCAAAGAAGGTATGTGTCTGCAGTAATTATGGGAAACAATTTGGGTGTTATGAGGAAAAAAAAGCCCGGAGACAAAGAGACACTGTGATACTTGGGAGAGAGATTGGAGGGGCAAAAACTCATGGGTGCGTGAATTGAAAGCTGGATTTCAAAGCTCCCTGTTTGGATTCTGGAGATCCATGGAAACATGAAGGGGGTTGAAGAGCTAAAGTGGGCTACACAAGTGAAAACATGGTTTAGAAAAAGCTAGAATTTGCAACAAAAATGGTCAAGAAAAGCTGTAATTTGATTGCTGGGACAAAAATAGAACCTGTGGAATCTGCAACAATGGGCAAGAAAAAGTAGCTGGAATATTTTGCAACAATGCTGAAGAAAAAAACTGGAATTTGCAGCAACCTCTCAGATCTGTACCGCCCTTTTCTCACCCTTGTGACTGGAATGATTCTTCATGCACTCACTTCTACTCAAGGTTATATGCCTACCTCTGTACTACACCAAAGCAACTGTACAGATCATATTAGTTGCCTAGAATATAAGATGGTCAAGCTGCACCTCTTTCTATATACTACTGCTCCTGCATACCATCATTGCAAACTGTCACCATACTTTGTACCTTCCTTCAACATCACAAAAGTTCCTTGACTGATGGTTAGTACTTCCTTGCGCACTTTTGGTGGTAGCTCAAGGTAGCTGGAATCCTTTTCCCAAATTTGTTTGGTTTTCAGGGGTTTGCTGCTTCAATGATGTGGTTGCGATGATAATCTTGATAACAGTTTTGTTTGCATGGGTTGGTTATACAGGTGCAGGGAAAAATCTGGTGAAGAGTTAGTTGGATATACCCTTTCTTTCTTGCTTCCTTTTCTTGGTCATTTTTCTTCTTTCTTGTTGTGTTCTCTTGTCATGAAAGTTTTGCCCAGTTTATATCATTTTTATTTTTGTTTTTTCACGTCTACTGTTTCTAATTTCATAGAAGTATGACCATGCTTTTGATCAAGTAAGATTTTCCAGGTTGGTTTTTTCACAATTGTGTTTTTCTTTCCCCAAAAAGGAATCCAAAAGCCTCTCTTTGGCCAGAATGGATGCATGACACATTTGTCCATGCCAGATATGATGGATTTAAGATGCTTCCAAAATCAAGGTCAGTAAATTGTTCAGTATTCTTTCCAAAAGGTAGCAGATAATTTTCAGTCCAAACTTTGCAAAGAACTATTAAACCGACCCCTTCTACAAAATTTATGTAGGAAGTAGGCCCAATCCCTATAGGTTCAAAACTATCCCAAATTTGCAAGATTGTTGCAAACCCATTTCTATTTCTATTATTGACAATGTCATTTTCCATTGGTTCAACTTTTAAGAGTCTCAACAAATTACTTTCAACACTGGGTTGGTTAGGTCTCTGCCTTCTTGCCATTTTGGAGCATGCCACTCGTCCATATATATCAAGATCAAAGGTACAACCAACACAACCTTCAACTCTATGAGCTTTGCCATCTTGAAAACAAAATGAATCTTTTTGGATTGGACTACCAATCACAATGGTTCTCACAAATTGCAAAGACATTATGACTTCCTATCAGCCAAAGTTAAAAGAACTGGTTCTGGAAGAGTTCTGGTGGTTCACACTTCATACTTGCCTATACATATTATAACAAAATCTATGATTCTGTAAGGTAGAAAGTTAGAAAGGAGTTTCCAAGTTTTTTCTAGAAGAGTAGTAACAATCACAAATTTCTGGAAAGAGTCACACAAATTGCAAAGTCCATCTGACCATCATCATTGCATGATGATATCAGCAAATTAAATAAGTGTGTGCAATGTTTTGGAAGAATAGCAATTAGTGTGGATTGTCCACACTAATTGCAAGTCATCAGATTGTAATTCATTAACAAACACCAATTATGTATGAGAGGAGTAACCTGCAAGTTGCAAAGGAAGGAATTGAAGGAAAATCATCAGGAGCTTGTAATTCAATAGGTGTTTTGGGTTAGGTCTTGGGAAAAGAAGGTGGTTGAACAAGTGCGGAATATGTGGTGGATTGCTTTGTTGATTCACTTGATTTAAACTACCTCAATGATCCCATTACTTTGTATGTAAATGAGAGGTGACAATACAAAAACACCCATGATTCAGATTGAACTTATGGACCAACTTAGAGCATCGTCATCCATAGCCTCTACACTATATGTTTGGTCAAGTATAGCCATCAAATAGCAAGAAACTCACTTTGGGTTTATAAAGATGCTCATGATATAATGCTCTCCTAGAGGGAAATGACTGTCTTTTATTGGCCAACTATACTGACAATTGGCACAAGTGGTGTCATTTTAGTAGTCTCTTGATTTTCTAGTGTCCATTTTTTCATGTTTATGGGTGGGGATGGAGGAATAATTAACACTCCCAAAGTTGGATGTGATAAACATTGATAGAGGCCGAAATAGAGAGTGTGGGTGGAGATGCTCATTTGTAGGTGAGAATGTCCATGAACTCAAATTATCGAGTTGCAAATCCAAAAAACTTCCCATCATCCAAAATGTGATTTATTTTACAAAAAGCATGTGAGAAGTTCAAAATTTCAAGTATATAACATGAACTGGAATTTGAACCCAAGTCACCTCCAGTCAACTAGCTGCAGTTGTACATGATCATCCTTGCACAATATTTTTGCATAATCTTTCATATCATCATCCTTGGATGATTCCAAAGAAATAATTGCCTCGCTTCCAAGCTTAACTACCTCACTCCTTTTCCTTACACACCAAAATGGATATGAATATGAAAATGCACATTAACATGTGCCTTTTCATGTCTATGATATATATATATATATATTATTCTAAATTAAATTTGACATTGGCATAAATAATGACAAACTATTGAAAACCATATATGAGAACATAATTGTAGATGATTGGAAATTTGGCAACGGCCACATCACCCCACATTTTGAGCCTTTTAGAAAAGTTGGATGGGTGTAAGCATTTACCCATTCTAAACCTATTAGGATATACTCTTTTGTTGAAACCTAAATTTAATATTGCTGAAAAGAGATTTAATTATAAAAATAAAATGAAATGGTTAGCAAGTTGTTGCAAGGTGCCATTATTTTTGGTACATACTAAAACTTTAGATTTTGAAATAACATGCTATCCATTGGATGGAATGGTTTTTTAAATGAAATTGAGTAATATGAAAGAACCAAATGATCAACATCAAGCTAATAATGCTTTGACGGCTAGGATTTTCTATCAATACCTTGTAAGTATAACATTATCAATGATCTCCTTGCTCAATATTGCCCATTAATGAAGGCAGCCTAACATGGTGAGTGGGTAAGCTAATCTTCCAAAAATGTGGGAATCACTTAGCATTCTTTAAGTCACTAGGAAAGGAAAAATTGAGGCAAGCAAGCAATGTTGCTTGCGTTAGGTGGTTAGAAATAGTTTATCTTTCAAAACTTCGACCATGCATGGTTGGCAATATGCATACAATTATTCTTAAGTGCTCATTTCAATGCAAAACAATAATTTCTAGACCAATTTGTCATCATGATGCAATTGAAAGATAAAATTGTTAGTCATTTAGATGAATTTATCATGAATTGCCAAACTTGTGTGTTATAAAACAATTGCATGTTTACACCATATTTACATGATTCAATAACCAAAGATTTGAAACAATTGAAGTTGAATTATTTGTATGCCCAAGGATTTTCAAATTGTGTTGATGGTATTTTGGATGAATGATAAAATAACCTTGAGATGGGGTTGGTTGTGTGGGATTAACCTTGTATCACACATATCATATTGAATTGGGTCACCTTCAAAAACTTTGGTTTCCCATTGTACTCCTTAATCACCCCATGTTGTATATTGATCCCTTTCAATCCCCTTTTGACAACTTTCCTCGTCAAAGATGTGTTGCACAATGGCCATCAACAACTAGAAAAGCATATATGTCATTTTTCTAAATGTAAACATTAAGCAATATTGAATTCCTACTTACACTAAAGTTGGATTGGTAGGCCAAAGGCCATCATATAATTACTTTTGGATGTGAGGCACTTGTCCCAAAATCCATGCAAAGTTTAAAAGTTAAAAACATAGATTGTTAATGTCTCCATGTCTTTTTCTAAGTTATAGGATGTGCTTGGGACACATGACATTTCATCCTTCATGCCCATGACATTAGTAGGCTGATGACACTTCTCTTTCTTCAAATCTTGAAGTTTCCTTCTTTTGAAGGGATTTGTTAATATATCTATTCCATTTGTATCTACTATTATTATATGTATGTATAGTTCTACTACTACTATGTATCCCTCCTAATATAATGCTCCCATATTTGTGGGAACATGTGGGAACATTGTGAAAGGTCAATATCTCTAGATTAACCTCTTTGTTTTCCCATGATAGTAGACCTTCACGTGCTTTGTTTGTGTGTGGAATACATGATTATCTATAAACTTGATAGTGTAATCTTTGGTAGTTGTAACTAACAACTACACTTGTTTTACTTGCTATTTTTAATCTCATGTGAGTCATTTGCCAACCTAGATATAATCATATTGTTTCCTTTGGGCCCTTTAAAGCCAAAGCTCTCTATGTAAACTTTATTGAGGACAAGTTTGGAGTATGTCTTTTTGCTAGACAATGTGAATGGTGTTCCTTCAAATGTGAAGATGTTTGTTGAATTAGTGTTTATGTAACCTTTGAGCTTTGTGTTGGCTTTGCATGTCGATAAAATTTAATGTGTTGGTCTTGATATAACAAACTTTGATAAATTTTGTTGAGTTTTAAGTGTGGAACTTGGGCTACTACCATGAACCTTGACATCGCCCCTACAAGAAATGTGATATTGGATCTTATATGTGCTCGGTAGATGAGCTCCATGATTAATTTCTTATGTAATGTACAAGGTTAGCATGTAGATGTTGCATGCCAATTAACAATTTAAGAATTGCAAGTCCTTAGTCATATGATAAGGATTGCAATTCAACATATAAGGGTTATAATTAATCCTTTAATATACATATTCTTCTTAAGAAATGATTTCCTCTTCTAGGTGAATGAAGTATTTACTCAAATATCTTTTAATTCTAATTTTGTTTATCGTTTTGAGAGAAATTCCATTGAAATTTGAATCACAATTTTTTTTCCTTGTTGTTGATTGTAACTAGAAGATTGTCTCTAAACAAGACTAAAAAATTACAAATTTTCCATTGTTTATTACACAATAAATGTCCCAATCTAAATGTGTTATCAAATGATTATTTCCATGAAAATATTATGATCAATCAATATTTTAATACCAACCTTGAGGAACTTGATGTAGATCATAAGAAGCTTTAAACAATTTACATATTGTCTATTCCATCCCAACTTCAACAAATCCTTTTGGCTAGGTGACATCAACATCTTGAGTTCGCCATGTGTAAAGATGTTATTTCAATGGCTAGGTGAAATACATCCCTTGTGCATTTGCATTGGGAAATTGTGATTGCATGGATGGTGCCACATTTAACACCCAATGAAAAAATCTTGTCATAATATATGCCTTGTTTCTATTCAAAGCCAAGAACAACTAGTAAGTGTTTATGTTTTTGGTTGTTCCATGTTTGTTGCACATGCCTTCAACTTATATAATCAAGGAGCTCATCTATCTAGCAAATACAAGACCCCATATTAATGCATATATAGGAGTGAAACCAATATCCACACAATGAAAATAATTTTTGATGTTTTTGAAGTGAAGAAACAATTTTCTAAGGAAGAAATTGTTGAGGCATCATTTGGGTCTAATATTTGTGTTAAATGGGTATAGTCAAAAAAGTTTTTGTAAATTTTTTAATATTTCAGATATAGTTTTTAATTTTAGTGATGATGATTCATTGGAGTTAGTTTAGAAAGGAAAATTTTAAGTTCCATAAGTCATAAGTTGTCATTTGAATAGTCCCACACTAAAATGATTTATTTAATCCATTCCCAAATCAAAAGGCATGGAAAGGTGTATTTTTAAATTTGTGCATTTTTAAAAGTTTTTATTTCCAACATAATATCATTTTAATAAAAAAAATTATATGTTGGTTTTTAAGATTGAATTTTTATCATAATAAACGCATGACAAATTTGGCTATAATGAAAACAAACTACTTGTTCAACCACAAAGTTGACTAAGTCTATTGTGACTAAGTGTTTAGTTAAGTCAAACTAGGCATGTCCATTATGACTATAATGTCTAGTAATTCCATTGATGTGGATGGAAAATGGCATGTCCATTTTGATTAATCATACTAGTATACTAAATGAGCTCGATTCCAATTGGTGTATTATTGTGACTAAGTTGTTTACAAATTTAGTTAATGTGGTGCCAAATTGCATGCCATTTTGATTGAGATGTCTAATGATTATGTTGATGTATATGACAAATATTATGTCAAGTTTTACTCAGATGTCTATTTTTTTGTTGCCTTAGGTACCAAATGGCACATTATTGTGACTAAGTTGTTTATGTTTTTCTTGACACTGGTGCCAAATAGCATGTTCATTTTGATTAAAATGTTTAATCCTCTAATTATTGTAGGTGCCAAATGGCATGTTTGTTTGACTAAGATGTCTAACATATGACTTTCTATATGGTTACATGGCATGCTAGATGTCTATAATGTATTTGTTAACAAGATCTGACCTAGTTACCTTCCAGTTTAAATCCTAGTGTTATTTCCTACATATAAAAGCCTACATTGCACACATAGATTATTTAATTTGAAATACATGTACACATCCACACAACCTACATATTATTCATTGAAAGCACACACCCAATTACAAACATATACACGCATGCAAAGATGCAAGTTGCAACCTAATATGTAAATAAAAATTCAAAGTCATCAAGTTAGAATATATGATGATATGAATATCATGTAACAACAATTTTCACATGAAAAAAAACCTCTTCACATATATAATGTGGTTTAATTTTAGGGTTGAAGTGTTATATACACTATAGCTTTGTTTATAATGCAAAGTGGGGGATCATGGCCAACCTCTAGAATTGGCAAATTAACACCCACTAACAAACATGATGTAATGCTGATATATATGAATTCTTTTAGCATGTTGCTATTGTGATGAAGAGTTATCCCACCTCCAAACTTGACAAAATTGCTAATTGCTACATCTTTCCCTTCCACAAAAGTTTGGAATAGAATGCAGTCCTTTCTCTAATATGAAAAAAAAAACAAAAAAATGAATAAAATTCCAACTAGAAATCAAATTAAAAAAAGACTAAATATAAAGCAAATTAAAAATACCAAACTAGAAACAAACAAGCAATCTACTAATGTACTACAATTAACAATTTTTTCCATAGAAACATAAAAAATAAAATGTCAAATGCAACTTAGGGGCCATCAACAATCCAATGCAAATAGACCATTAAACTTCAATTTGTCAACATACTACCATCACCGATTTTAATTCTAATTGTATTTCAACATACATTGAAATTTGGAAAATGGAATTGAAAACTATAAACAAATTCAAATTGATGAACTTTAGGTTGATAAAATTCAAATTTTGCACAAGCTTCCATTTTAATAAAAACATGCTACAATATTTCAACTTGTATTAATTGCACAAAAAAAATCTAACAAAACATTGTTTAAATTATAAACCATCAATATTTAAAGCATAAATTAACCCAATCAAAACATGTTCATGATTTATAGTTTGGTGGGTGCTTTCCATGTCTATAATTGTAATCTCCTTTGCTTGCGACCTTAAAGCCTTCTTATAGCCTACATAATCTCATATTGATGTACATTTGTTTGACAAGATTAGTGCACCCAATACCTTGTTCACCTATAGATTCCCAAAAGTTGATTAAACAATCAAGACATTAAATTTTATACCTATCAAACTTCTACTTGAATTGCAAATGGAAAGGAAAGGGGCTACCAATCACCCATGGCTTTGGATACCATGCAAACTTTACTATAACTTTTCATTGTGGGTTCAATTTTGTAAGTTTTTGCCCATGTGGATTTCACTCCACATACCCATAGGTACTTGGAGCCTTAACAATCCAACAAGGTAAGGCCATAAATTGTTTAGTAGATAGTTAGTTCATACTTCATTGTTGAAGGGATAGGACAAAATGTAAGAAAATGTGGGATTTCCCATACACTTATATGGACTGTCATTTATCAACAAACTATTCCTAGGACATAATTGCTTATAATTTAAACCAAGTTCATCAAACACCCTCTCCACATTTTTCAACACAAGATACCATTATGGATGTAGTGGATGTCTATTGTGGGTCTCCAAACAATTGTTGACCTTTATGAAGACAACAATTGGATCCAATTTTTTTTTTGTAGAATGTAAATGTTTTGGGTATTTTTGAATCCCCTTACAATGGATCTCACTATCATGTACAATTTAAATTCTAACAACACATGGAATTGAATCATTCAAACATCAAATTTTGAATGCTTAAAACTAATTGTGTCAATCTCACTACAAGAAATTGTGTATGTGAAAACCTCACTACCTTGCAACTAGAGCTTCAAAACAACTAATCCACAACTAGATTGCAACTATCCCATGGAAATACAAATATATATTTTTTTAAATCATCTCAAAAATTTATGGAGTTCTATTGTGATTACATATTAGTCCGAAGATAAACCTCTATATGCATGAACGTACACATCATATATATTGTTCTGGTCAACTATTTTTGGTTTTGTTAACAAATTGCACCAAAATCGCATATGACAACTATAATATAATTAAAATAAATGAGACATTCATTAGCAATTTTTTTTAAATTAATAATAATAATA
>Ga0116230_10005826_pt1 | contig 12098 bp, 9 predicted proteins | sample S1TSphfallax_3_FD_88678 | JGI IMG/M metagenome (GOLD analysis project Ga0116230, IMG submission 88678) | Host-associated microbial communities from peat moss isolated from Minnesota, USA - S1T2_Fd - Sphagnum fallax MG | ecosystem: Host-associated > Plants > Peat moss > Unclassified | place: USA...
AATCGGTGAGCGGCTGATGGCCTTCATCACGCGGAGCTGGCCACGCTCAATGCGCTTGGCGATTTCGACTTCTCCCTCGCGGGTTAGCAACGGAACCGTACCCATCTCACGCAAATACATGCGGACAGGGTCGTTGGTCTTTTCCAGCGTGCCCGGTGTCAGATCAAGTTCGACATCGTCGCTCTCTTCACCGGCTTCGGGCTCAAATTTATCACCACCTCCAAACTTTGGCTCGCCACCAAGCACGTCAATGCCCTGCGTGTTGATGGTGGTCAACAGGTCGTCGAGATCGTCTGCCGACGTGAGATCTCCGGGGATAAGGTCGTTGACTTCGCCGTAGGTCAGGTAGCCCTTTTCCTTGCCTGCGTCGATTAATTTATCTAGTTCGTCTTCGTATTTTTCAATTTCTTCAGCCACAATTGGTCGCGCTCCTGCGCTCGGCATTGAGGACAAAAATGTCCCCACCGTATATGTTGGGATATTAGGCAGGGAGCAGATACGGTTTATACCGCGTTGGCAAGCCACACGACCTGACCGGATTTGTAGGCACTCTAGGCCATCGGTGGTCGGGGCATTCAAAGGCACACGTCCCCAGCAAAACATAGTCTAACACATACTGGACGCGGAGTGAAAGAAAAGGATGCGGAGGATAAGGAAATTAGGTGCTAAACCGACTGAATATGCTTGGTAAACCAGGCTGCAAGTTCGGATTCTGAGAGAGAACCATCAGCGAGGCGGATAAATGTAAAGTAGCTGTCCTTTTTTGTTGCTTCTACGATAAAGCCATTCAATTCTAGGAAAGTCTCGGAAACCACAAGCGCAGTCCGTTCATTTCCATCAACAAAGGGGTGATTTCTTGCAATTCCGAATGTATAAGATGCCGCCAGTTCGGCTAAGCTCAATTCCGGCGCGTATGCAAATCGATTTTGTGGCTTTGCGAGTGCAGACTCTAAAAGGCCTTCATCGCGAATGCCTTCAGGGCCACCATGTTCTGCCAGTTGTCGCAGATGCATTTTAATCGCAGCTCTTTTTGCTATCCACGCAGGTTCGCGCATTTACTCAGCCAGCTTCTTCAGGACGTCCCTGTTTCGATGCATAACCCGTTCGGCGATTTCCATCTGTCTTGCGAATTCAGGGTCGTAGGGCATGAGCTGAATCCCATCAGGTGTCTCCGACAGAAAAAGCTGGTCCCCTTTTTTTACACGTAACTTGGTGAGAACATCCTTGGTGAGAACAATGCCGAGTGAACTGCCGATTTGCGTTACTTTGACTGCGCTTCCCATAGAAATCCCCTTACTTTCATATTATAACAAATATAATAATATTCATCTTTATTGGTCTTGCCATCACATCTCTTTGTCTAAAAGTTTCAACTGGCGTTCCGTGCTAATTTTTTCCTGCATCAGTTGTTTCACCATGGCCATATCGGCACGACGGTCAGCCTCTGCGATTTGGGTGCGCAGTTCGCGCTGGCGCCGCTCCAAATGCCGCCGCTCGAGGCCTTGCAGGGCATCAGTAATTTCATCGCCAGTCGGTTCTGAATCAGCACCGGGGCCAAATAGAACGCTGGCAAGCAGCTGGCGGCTGTTGTCGTCCGGGGCGGTGTCGAGCGGATTGTCTGCAACCGGCGCGAGGGCCAATTGCTCCAGCAGCAGTGATGAGGCCAGGCCGTCAGCCCACTCCGGGTGCTCGCCAAGCGTGGCAGCGGCAGCTTGGCGGGCGGGGTGGCCCTCGGGCAGCACCAGCGCGCGCAGTAGGCGCTTCTCGGTCTCGCTCACCGGGTCGGCGGCGGTGGCGCGGATGCTGGCGATGCGCTGCGTCGCGGCCTGCTTCAGTTCCTGGCGCATCAGGGCGGAGTCGATACCGAGCTTTTGCGCGGCGTCGGCGGCAAATTCGTCTCGGGCGATGCGGCTGGGACTGCGGCGGATGTGCGGCAGCAGGAAATTTACAGCCTTCACTTTTGCCTCGGCGGTGCGGGCGGGGAAAAGCTGGCGGGCGCGTTCGATAAGATAATCAGCATGGCGGCGTGCCCCGCGAATGGCGTTGATATACGCCTGAACGCCGCGTTCATGGATGTAGCGGTCAGGGTCAAGACCATCATCAAGAGTAACGACTTTGATGGTGAATCCCTCTTCAATAAAAAGATCAATTGACTTTTCTGCGGCGGCAGCACCGGCGGTGTCGGGATCAAAATTGACGACAACATTCTTTGTGAACCGCCCCAGCAGACGGACCTGCATTTCAGTCAGCGCTGTGCCGCTGGTGGCCAGCACATTCGGCACTCCAGCCATAAAGACGCTGATGCAATCCATCTGGCCCTCGACCAGCACCGCATATTCGCGCTCGCGGATAGCCATCTTGGCTTTATCCAAATTGAAAAGGACTTGCCCCTTGGAATATAGCGGGGTTTCGGGCGAGTTGAGATACTTTGGGCCGGATTTGTCGGTCGTCTCCAGGGCGCGGGCGGTAAAGGCTATGACTCGGCCCTGCTCATTGGCAATGGGAAACGTAATGCGCTTGCGGAAGCGGTCATATAGCTGGCCTAGAGAACCGTCGGCCTGCTCCTTTGTGCTGAATAGGCCGCTCGCACGGATGGCGTCATCATCAAATTTGCCGCGCAGGTGGTCGCGCAGAGCGTTGAAGCTGTCCGGCGCGTAACCGATGCGAAACTGCGCGATGGTCTCCGGCGTGACACCGCGCCCGCTGAGATATTCCCGCGCGCGCGCCGCTTCGGGCGACTGCATCTGCTGCTGAAACCATGCTGTGGCAGCCTCATGCATGTCCATCAACTGACGGCGCTGCCCGGCCTGTTTAGCCTCCTCGGGCGAGTTGAACTCCCGCTTGGGCAGCGGGATGCCGCACTTCTGCGCGACCGCACGTACCGCTTCAGGAAACGTCAGGTTCTCCATCTTCATCACGAAGGTGAAGACGTCTCCCGACTGACCGCAGCCAAAACAGTGAAAAAATTGTTGGGTGGCATGGACAGAAAAAGAAGGCGATTTTTCCTTGTGAAAGGGGCACAGCCCGGTGAAGTTCTGCGCGCCGGCCTTGCGCAGCCGCACGCTCTCACCAATCACCTTGACGATGTCGGCCTGCTGCTTTACTAATGCGCTGAAGTCATCTGCCATGGAAGAAACTAATTACAGAATACGCGTTGTTTGGAATTGAGTAGAAAGCGTAAGTCTCATTTTCTAAATTGAGGAATGGCAAGAAATGTATCCAACTACATATATTCGATGCCAACCTTGACGGGGATTTGGGTGAAGGCAATGCGGACAGGGGCGGATTTGCGGGCGGGCATCATCGCGGCGAAGTGTAGGGTGCTAGCACCGTATTTTAGGTTGAGTTCGTCCATGGCAGCGGAGAGGTTGGCACGTTCTGTATCTACAAATAGAGGTAGTTGGTGCTGATTTTCTGGAATGAGTCGGCTGAGGGTGATACCAACGAAAAATGGCTTTTGGTAGAACGGTCCCTGCGGATGCTGGTGCCAGATTCCGCTCATGGCATCGAGCAGTGTGAGGGTATCTTGGCAGTCGGGGAAGCGTGCCTCCATGGCCCAGCTTTCATTTTGGATACCGGAGTAGTGCTGGCGTGCCTTAACATTTTGTTCGCGCATGCGCTGGTTGGCCTGCTGACGGGTAAGGGCAAAACCGATGTGCACGGCGAGTGCGCCGCAGAAAAGTTTTTCCATGCGGAGGCGCATGGTTGCCTTGTGAAGGAGCTTGTGGGCGACGGACCAAGCACCTGACTCAGTTCGCATATCTGGTGGCAGGACGTGTGAGTGGCCCAGGGTGCGCTGAGTCTCCGGCTTGTTATCGGTAAATTCGACTCCACGAAGCCAGTGGTACATGCGGTCTCCCCAGACTGATCCCCAGAGGGAGTGGACGGCTTCGCACTCCATGGCCAGTAGCTGAGACATGGTGTGGACGCCTTTGGCGTTTAGGCGCTTCTCAGTACGCGCGCCAACACCGGGCAAGTCGCGGAGAGCGAGGCCTTCGAGGATTTGGGGCAACATCGAGGGCAGCAACATCACGAGGCCGTCGGGCTTTTGCATGTCACTGGCAACTTTGGCGAGGTAGCGGTTCGGGGCAAGTCCGATGGAACAGCGGAGCGTCTGACCAACATTGGTGCGGATGCTTTGTTTAACTTCAAGCGCTATTTTTTTGGCGCGAGCGGGAAGTTGTTCTTGTCCAATGAATTCGCAGACCATTTCATCAATAGAGGGAACAGCCACAACTGGTATGGCACTTTCAACTGCCTCGACGATGCGTTGGTTGTAGTCAGCATAGACCTCATGATTCCCCTCAATTAGGACAATTTCTGGGCAGATACGGCGGGCTTCGGCAACCTGAGTGCCGGTTTTTATGCCGAGGGCTTTTGCTTCATAACTGGCGGCGATACAGCACGTAGTTTCGGCCATGGTGGGAACGACAGCAACAGGGCGGTTGCGTAATTCGGGATGGAGCTGTTGCTCGATCGAGGCGAAATAACTGTTGAGGTCAATATGCGCGAACCGGCAGAGATCAGAGGCTGTCTTAGAGACGGATTCGGGTTGAGAGATAGCGGGCATAAATAACCAGAGCTAATTATATTCGCTTTTTGTTTGCCTGCAAGATTTGTTTTATACAGGATTGAATAACTTGTTTACTCTTGGCTCATCTTCAAACTTCTATATGTCGATATTGCCAGAGACTCAACAGAGCTTCTACAGATAACAGCTCCCAAATTGGAACCAGATTGGTGATACATGGAACTGCTAATTCTTATTGGACAGAAGCTACTGTCGCGTTCTATGAAAAGATTTATTAGCTAAGGACTCGGGGGATTACTACGATGAAAGATATCAACCAGCGACCGCTATTCATCTTTGAGATGGCCAACAATCACATGGGCGATGTGGAACACGGAGTGCGCATCATTAATGAATTGAAAAAGGCATCGGAAGGTTTTCCTTTTAATTTCTGTGTAAAACTCCAATACCGTGACATCTCCAGTTGCATTCATCCAGATTATCAGCAGCGTTACGATCTGAAATATGTGAAGCGCTTTTCAGAAACCAGCCTTAGTTGGAAACAATATAAAACCATCAAGAATGCGATTGTAGATGCTGGTTTCCTCACCATGTGTACCCCGTGGGATGAGTTGTCGGTCGACATGATTGCAGAGCATGGCTACGACTTTATGAAGGTCCCAAGCTGCTATCTCACAGACTGGCCTTTGCTGGAGCGCGTCGCAAAACATGACCTGCCCATCGTCGCATCTACTGCTGGCGAGCCATTTGAAGATATAGATAAAGTAGTGAGCTTTTTCACCAATCGAAACAAGCAGCTTTCCATAATGCATTGTGTGGGTGAGTATCCATCGCCGGACGATCATTTGCATTTGAGCCAGATTGCATTGCTCAAAAATCGTTATCCTTCGCTCGAAGTCGGCTACTCCACTCATGAGCGACCAGACAATTTTCAGGCTGTGAAGATTGCCATAGCGCTTGGGGCAAGCATGTTTGAAAAGCACGCAGGACTCCCCACAGAGAAATATTCAATCAATGCATACTCTGCTACTCCGGAGCAGGTGCGCTGCTGGCTGCAGTCCGCAACCGATGCCCTGACCATGATTGGTGCGCGCGACAGACGTTATCCTGCACCCGCGGGCGAGGCGCAGGCGCTGCGAGACCTGGCACGCGGCGCTTTTGTGAAGACTACGGTATCTGCTGGCGAAGTGGTTAAGCCTGAAAATGTATTTTTCGCCATGCCCAATATCGAAGGACAGTTGGTGGCACAAGATTTTTCAAAGTACACAGAGTTCACCGCGATTGAAGCCATTGCTGCAAATGCTGCGGTTATGGAAAGCAATGTTACGGCCAAGGACACCCGCGAAAAGGTCTTGAACATTGTTCGTGATGTTAAAAACTTGATCAAGAAAAGCAAAGTCCAAGTCCCGAAGCAGTGCGAACTAGAAATCTCGCATCATTATGGGATTGACAAGTTTCGTGAGACTGGACTGACCGCAATCACGGTTGTGAATCGTGACTATTGCAAGCGACTCATGGTAGTTTTACCCGGACAGAAGCACCCTGAACAATGGCATAACCAAAAAGATGAAACTTACCATATCCTCTACGGTGATGTGACCGTCGATTTAGGTGGAGTGCAGCATGAGCATAAAGCAAATGACATCATCACAATCCCTCATGGCTTGAAACATTCTTTCTGGACAAAGCAGGGGTCTGTTATTGAAGAGGTTTCCACCTCGTATGCCAATTCGGATTCCTTGTACACCGATGCGGTCATCATGAACAATCGCAACCGAAAGACTTTTGTTTCCCATTGGATGGAGTAATGTTAACGATCGTATGGGATGTTGATGACGTCCTGAATAATCTGATGCAGCAATGGTACGTAAATGGCTGGTTACAAGAACATCCCAATTGCGCTTTGCATTATTCAGACCTAACTAGTAATCCACCCCATCGGGTGCTTGATGTAAATCTTGAGGAATACCTAGCCTCCATGGATGCATTTCGGAGAACTCAAGCTGGGATTGAACTATCCCCAAATAATGAGATTTTGCAATGGTTTGTAGAGTATGGTCATCAATTTCGCCATATTGCGTTGACTGCACGTCCACTGGATTCCGCTCCTGATGTCGCCGCCTGGGTGATGAGATATTTCGGAACTTGGGTGCGATGTTTCGGCGTTGTGCCAACAAGGACTGGACAAGCTATTCCTATCTACGACTCTAGCAAAGGCGAATTTCTTAGCTGGCTTGGCAAAGGTGATGTGATGGTGGACGACACCCCTGAAAATCTGACAAAGGCCGAGCAGCTTGGTCTGCAAGTGTTTGCCTGGCCACAGCCATGGACTAATTTGCAGAACAATTCAAAGATCAAACCAAAATTAGGTACGACAGAAATTCTGCAAGAGCTAACAAAAATGGCGGCGCATGATGATTAAAGTTTCGGACTACATTACAAAGTTTCTTGCAGCCCACGGAATAAAACATGTATTCATGCTTACCGGTGGCGGCTGTATGCACCTGGTGGACTCTTTCGGCCGTCAAAATGGAATAGATTATATTTGCTGCCTACATGAGCAGTCGGCAGCTTTTGCAGCACAGGCCTATGCTGAGTACACAAGCGACATGTCTGCCGTTTTGGTCACGACCGGCCCAGGCGGTACGAATGCCATTACAGGTCTGGCAGCAGCATGGCTTGACTCGACTGCATGTATTTTTATCTCTGGCCAAGTGAAACGTGCTGATCTTCTTACAGGGCGTGGCGTTCGCTCCATGGGGCCGCAGGAAGTCGACATCATATCTGTTGTTAGACCGTTGACCAAGTATGCCAAAACACTCATTGAACCAAAGGATGTTCGCTATGAGTTAGAAAAAGCTTTCCATCTCGCAACCACGGGTAGGCGTGGTCCAGTTTGGTTGGATGTTCCTCTTGATGTTCAGGCCGCAATGGTAAATGAGGAGCATCTGAGATCATTCACCGCTGACCCAGAAACTGAAAACTTGAACGATCTTAAAGAGAAGGTATCGCAAAGTATTGAACTCCTAAAAAAAGCCCAGCGTCCAGTATTGTTGATAGGCAACGGTGCTCGTCAGGCGCATCTGGACGGACTTGTCGAGGAACTTGTCAATGTGCTTAATGTCCCAACACTTCTGACTTGGAAATCAATGGACATGCTGCCGGAAGACCACCCCTGTTTCGCTGGACGACCTGGCTCAGTGGCTTCCCGCGGCGCAAACTTTACCCAGCAAAATGCGGATTTCATCATGGTACTTGGTGCCCGCCTAGACATGCCGCAGTTGGCATTTAGTCATCAGAATTTTGCGCGCTGTGCAACCAAAGTATTGGTTGATATAGATGCAAACGAAATCGGCAAGTTTAGTATGAATATTGATGTTCCAGTCATCGCCGATGCAAAAAAATTCGTGATTGAGATGTTGGCGCAATTGAGGGCAATCAAATTGCATGACACCTCATTATGGCTTAAAAAATCGAAGGACTGGCTGGCAAAGTACCCTGTCGTGCTTCCTGAATATTGGAATGAAGATAAAGGCACAGTGAACACCTACGCACTCGTTGATGCACTCTCTAGTCTGTGCACCCCTGAGGATGTACTGGCTCCGGGAAGTTCTGGTGCCTGCAGTGATATATTTCTCCAGTGTTTTCGCCTAAAGCGTGGCCAGCGTGTTGTGAACTCGCCCAGCCTGGGGGCTATGGGCACGGGCCTGCCGGGGACTATCGGGACCTGCATTGCAAGCGGCCGGCGTCGTACCATCTGTGTCAATGGGGATGGCGGCTTTCAGCTCAACATTCAGGACTTGGAAACCGTTCGACGTCTGCAACTACCCATCAAGTATTTCATTCTTTGCAATGGCACTTATGCGTCCATTATTGCCTCGCAACGAGCCCACTTCGGTGGGCATCTGGTTGGAAGCGACCCATCCAGCCATCTGACATTGCCAGATGTGATGAAGGTGGCGGAGGCCTATGGCATCAAAGCCATGGAGATCAAAGACCAAAAAAATATTCGCGAACTGATAGCAAACGTGCTGGCTTCGGACGGCCCGGTGGTATGTGCGGTAAATATTTCCTCAGATCAGCCTACATTGCCTAGAGCAACCTCCTCGACACAGAGTGATGGCACGATTATTAGCCTGCCTATGGAAGATATGGCGCCACGTCTCCCTCGTGAGGAATTTATTGCCAATATGATTATTCCACCAGTGGAAAGCTCGCTGATAAGGTCTTGAGAATGTGTTCAAGGCATAATCATGGATAATCTGATTCCAGGCTTGCAGATCCACAGGGAAAATGGCTAAGTCGTATCTAGTTTCTGCAATATAAGATACAAAATGGGACATAGTACTTTATTATGCAGCTCAAGACACCACCATCCACCAATAAAGATCATGCAAAGGTCAGGTCGGTAAGTTTATGAAGAGTCTGATATTAGAAAAGTTGGGTAACTCGGTGGCTACCCTGAATAAGGTGATGGCGGATGATACATTGCTGACTTCATTGACAGAAGCTGCGGCTGTGACCGGCAAAGCCATGCTGGACGGACATAAATTGATGGTGGCGGGAAATGGTGGCAGTGCTGCGGATGCCCAGCATTTGGTGGCGGAGTTTGTTAGCCGATTGACAGTAGACCGGCCCGCCATGCGAGCGATTGCGCTGACTACCGATAGTTCGATTCTCACAGCTGTGGGAAATGATTACAGTTATGACAATGTTTTCGAGAGGCAGATTGAAGCACTGGGACAGGCAGGAGATGTGTTTCTCGGCATCTCGACATCGGGTAATTCCAAGAATATTTTGAAAGGGTTGGAACTGGCACGCAAACTGGGGATAACAACGATTGGCTTCAGTGGGCGTGATGGAGGCAAGATGCCTCCACTATGCGATTACAACATTATTGTTTCATCGGAAGTTACGGCGCATATTCAGGAATCTCATCTTGCTCTGGAACATATTTATTGTCATTTGGTGGAAATCGCCTACTTTGGAGCAGACTTCTTTCGTTCGAAATAGTGTCTGGCATGTAAGACGACTCGTCACTCGTAACTTTTTATGGTTCTGGTGAAGCCTTCCTCAATGCCTGTAGTTAGATCCCAGCCGAGCGATTTTATTTTTGAAATATCGAAATGCCCTCCAACTGCGGGACTGACTAAATAGGTATCATCTGGGCTGCGCTGCCGTTTTATTACTCGGCAATTGCGATCTGGAAAAAGATTGGCAATTGTTTCGGCAAGCTGGAGTATTGAATGCTCTTTATCGCTGCCAACGTTGTATGCCTCTCCATTCTTGCCTAGCAAAAGTACTGAGAAGAAGGCGATGGTTGCATCCGCTAAATAGCAGAATGGACGAGAGGCCATTCCATCGCTTTTCATCACAATGTCTCGACGGGCTAGGACATCGGCAACAAAATCGGCAAAAACGCGGCCATCGTCAAGCACCATACCAGGGCCATAAGTATGGGAAAGTCTTATGATTTTCGTGGGAACTCCAAATTGCGCATGCCAGGAAATGCAGAGTGTTTCCCCGGCACGCTTGCCCTCTCCATAACAAGAACGGATATTTGTTGGATCTAGAGGGCCGAAGTCTGTTTCTTTTATTGGTGTTGTTGGGTCTATTATTCGACCATACACATCTCCGCTACTGAAGTAGAGAAAGCCTTCGCATTGCACCTCCTTGGCCAGCGACAACATGCGCTGCGTACCAATAACATTGGCTTCAAATGTTCCCACAGGGTCAGTGCTGTAATACTTTGGGCTTGCTGGACTGGCTGCGTGAATAATAAAGTCGATATTTTTGGGGCCAGTGTATTCATCTCGAACATCCTGTACGACCAAAGTCATGTCTGAGCGTTGCTTATAGCTACCAAGCCTATTCATTGCCTTTTCCGCATTTCTTACTAACGCGATCACATGAATATTGGCTTCTGCTGTGTCGTTCAAATACAAAAATGTCTCCAGCATGTACGCCGGAACAAATCCATTGGCACCTGTGATCAAAACTGTCTTTCCGAAGAAATGCTGCCAGGGCAGATCAGACGCTATTATGCGTTCTAAGTCTTGCTGGATTATGAGATGTCGCTTGGTTTGTAGCGGCGTGATAGTAACAGCCATTCAATACCCTCTATATAAGGGCTACATGATGTAACTGGACGAGCCAAGTTATTTCTGAGTAGTGAGTGAGATACATTCCGCAAGCGGGAATATAGGCTATTGGCCAACTAAACTGGTGGCCGCAACGCGACCCTGACGGATAATGTCCGGCATGCCCACACCATGAAATGCATTCCCTGTCACACGCAAATTTGGGATACCAGCCACGACGCGCTCGATCTCCGCCACCCGCTTTAAATGACCAACAGCATATTGTGGCAGTGAGTCGGGCCAGCGGCGCACCAGCGTGATATGCGCAGTGGAAAGTGTGCCAATAATTCCTCCAAGGTCGCGCCGTGCCAAGTCAGTTAGGGCTTCATCGCTTTGGCTCATCAGCTCATTCGCAGCAGCTCCTCCGAAAAATGCGCGTAGTACAATTCCGCCCGCTGGCGCGCGGTGCGTAAATTTCTGATCAACAAAGGTCGTTGCCATCAGCTTTGTCTCTGATGCAACATCATGGGCCTGCGGCACCAGAAATCCAAACCCGCGCGGTAGTTTGATACTTTGGGATTGCTCTGGCGTAAAAGCCATAGCAACAATAATTGCCGAACTCGCCTCAATCTCCAGCAATCCCGCCAGTCCTGCATCAACCCCTGAAAGTAGCTTGCTTGCAGTGCGCGCTGGTAAAGCAACGATTAACGCATCAAACTCTTGAGCACTGCCCTTCGCGTGTACCCGCCAATTATCTACAACTTTTTCGATCGCATTTACTGGAGTATCAAAACTCAGCCAGTCGCCTGGTAATGTTGCCGCCATGTATTCAGGCAGCGTCTGGAGTCCATTGCGCAGACTTGTGAATGAGGAGGAGTCTCGCTTTGTACTTGCATGGGCGCGCCGTTGCAGGCCCTCAATTAAGCTACCCTGCTCTCGCGCTAGCTTCACAAACAACGGCATCACAGCCTGAGCGCTCAGGCTGCGAATGTCGCCTCCAAACACGCCTGCTAACAGCGGCGCTGCAATATTATCTGCGATCTGCTCCCCAAAATGGCGCGCCACAAAATCACGGACCGACTCATCATCCTCCAGCGCCAGAGCAGCTACTTTCAGCTCCTCTGCCCGCTTGGGTTCTCGCAGATAGGCAAGCTTGGCCTCAGTACTAAACAATGGTGAGGCAAGCAACGGAGCCCAATTGATGGGCACCATCATGCGCATCCCATCGGGCATAGCTTCAAGGTGGCCTCTACGCGCCAAATACGTCCGCCGCCATTGGTCGCTTGAGCCAATCAGTTGGTCTTCAAGCCCGAGTTCAATCGCCAGTTCATTCGCCCATGGCTTTTCCGTCACCCAAGAATCAGCACCGCACTCAATCACAAAACCATCTTGACGATGAGTTTCAAGCAAACCGCCGAGACGACGACCGGCCTCGAAAATTTTCACTTCAATTTCTGCTCCAGCGTGCTTGTATTTCGCGAGCTCGT
>Ga0116230_10005827_pt1 | contig 12097 bp, 7 predicted proteins | sample S1TSphfallax_3_FD_88678 | JGI IMG/M metagenome (GOLD analysis project Ga0116230, IMG submission 88678) | Host-associated microbial communities from peat moss isolated from Minnesota, USA - S1T2_Fd - Sphagnum fallax MG | ecosystem: Host-associated > Plants > Peat moss > Unclassified | place: USA...
GCATATTGGATCGTGAAGTCAAGCTTCGTGCCGACAGGCACGCCGCACTTCTTCGCGTCCTCGCAGGTGTCCGTGCCGTTCGGGACGACCTTCCAGCCGTTGTCCTTCAACAAGGCGATCGCCTTCGAAGGGTTGTAGGCGTAGTGGTTCGTCTCCTCGAACGAGGTGGTGAAGGTGTTCTTCGGCAGCACAGGAACCGGGCCGTAGGTGGGCACCGCGTAGTTCTTGTAGAGCTGCTTGATGTACACCGACTGGTCCACGAGCGTCTGGAACGCTTGGCGGAAGTAGAGCTGGGAGAAGATCTTCCCGGCCTCGCCTCCGTCGCCGGTGGACTTGAAGTTGTACGGGAAGTAGTTGATCCCCCACGGGTACCACGGGGCGATGGTGAAGCCCGAGAGACGTGGGTTGTTCTTCCCAGCCACCGTCGGACTTGGCGCAGCGGAGGTGACGTCCTCCGGAGGCAGGTAACCGACGGAGATCTTGCCACCGACGAGTGCGTTGAACTCGGCTGTCGAGGAGGTGAAGGGCAGCTCGACGAATTCCGCAAGCGAAGGCTTGACCGGTCCGGAGTAGTCCGGGTTCGGCTTCATGACCACGTTGCCGGTGGCGTTGAACGACGACAGATGCCACGGCCCGTCGACGACCTGCCAGAGCGGGTTCGTGGCGTAGGTGGCGAGTGCGTTGTTCGGCGCCTTCGGGTTCGTCGGGTCGTAACCAGACTCCTTCGACATGTACGTGTAGACAGCAGCACATGACTTAGCGGCAGGCGAGACCGGCACGACCGTCAGCGCCTTGTCGACCGTCGCATCCTTGACGGTGACGGCCTGGTACGACGAAGTGCCACACAGGCTCGCACCGGCCTTCTGCCCGGTTGCCGTCACGTCCCACGCCATCGGCATCGGCGTGATCTGGCCGAGCTCGTTCTCGGTGAACCAGTACGGGTTGACGCTTCCCGTGAGATTGATCGTCAGCGACGATCCTGTCGTGGTGATCGACTTGATGTCGTCCGGGATCGCACCGGCGGCATACGCGTCGTAGGAGAGCTTCTCCACCTTCAACATGTTGAAGAAGAACACGACGTCTTGCGGCGTCACGGTCTCGCCATCAGACCACTTGTAGGTTTTCAGATCGACGGTTACCGACTTGTTGCCATTGGAGTAGACGGGTGCCTTGCCGATCGACAGCGAGAGGTTCAGAGCTGGCGAGGTGCCTTCGCCGAACCAGTACAGCGGGCGGTACATGAGGTACTGGAACTGCGAGACGTTGTCCACGCTGTCGAACATTCCACCCTCGAACGGGAAGATGTAGTTCGGCTGGGCGCCGGAGCCTTCGGCGAAGTAGGCGATTCCGCCGTTCTTCTTGGCTTGGGCGTGCACCGCATGTGCCGCTTTTGTCGACGCTCCGCTGGCAGTGACTCCCGATGCGAGCATCGCGGCTGCGATTGCCCCCGTCGCGACAATCGAGCCACCGGCGCCGAGCACGCGCCGTCTGCGATTACTTCCCATGTACTGCCTCCTGATGTCTTTGGCGTCGTGCAACTATCGCTGTTTGTAGCGATCCTGTAACGCGAACTACACGTCCAACGCGCGAGAAGCTACCTGAACGCAGCCTCACCGTCACGGGAAATGTTGTTAACGCAAGATGTCCGCATTGTGCGCAACGGATTCCGCACCGTACATCAGCGCTGCTGGAGACGGACATCGAGCGCATCGCGCAGCGCATCACCTACGAAATTGAATGCCACAACCGTCAGCACGATGACGATTCCGGCGGGATAGATCTGCCACCAGTATCCGTCGAAGATGGCATTGACGCCGTTCGAGAGCATTCCACCCCAGGTCGGCGTGGAATCGGGAAGGCCGAGTCCGAGATAGCTGAGCGCTGCGAGGGCAAGGATCGAATCCGCAATGAGGAACGAGGTGTTCACCATGATGGTGCCGATGGCGTTTGGCACGATGTGGCGAACCACGATGCGTCGCTGGGTACCCCCGGCGACCGTCACCGCTTGTACGTACTCTCGTGTTCGCAGGCTGAGTGCCTCGCCACGCACGAGACGCGCCGGGCCGAGCCAGGAGATGAACGCCAGCACGACGATCATCAGCCCGAGATTCGGACTGGTGATCGCGGCGAGCAAGATCAACAAGAACAGCGTCGGGAGTGAGAACAACGCGTCCACGATGCGCATCAGCACGGCATCGACCGCGCCGCCCGCGACCGCCGACACTGCACCGTAGAGCGTGCCAAAAATCGCAGCGGCGATGCCGGCAGCGAGGCCGATCTCGAGCGAGCTCTGCCCCGCGACCATCAGACGACCGACGATGTCGTAACCCTCGTTATCCGTGCCCAGCAAGTGTTGGCTGCTTGGCGCGTAGTTCGAGAGCACCGGGTTCACCGCGCTCTGGTTCGTCACGTAGAGATGAGGCCCGAGGAAGCAGAACAGCACGAGCAGCACAATGACCGTGATACCGACGAACGCCAGCTTGTTCTGAATGAAAGCCGTCGCCGTCAGGCGGAGCATGCTGCCCGAGGAGCCAGCGTCGCCACCATCATGGCTCGACTTCTCCCCGCCTTGGCGGTCTGTGGCACCACCGGTCAACGCATCGATACCGCCATCGCTGTCGGTTCGCTCGACCGATCGGTCACCACCGGGCGACTGGGGCCATCCAAGGCCGCCCGCCTCACCAGACTCGATCACCATGCAAGGCTCCCCATCAGTAGCGGATCTGTGGGTCGAGAATCGCGTAGCCAATGTCGGACACGAGATTGCCGATGATGACGCCAATGGCCGCGACCAGCGTGAGGCCGAGCAGCACGGAGAAGTCCTCGCTGTCGGCAGCTTGGATGAACAAAAGACCGACGCCGGGATAGTTGAAGACCTGCTCGGTAATCACCGCCCCGCTCAACAAGCCTGGTATCGAAAGGCCGATGAGCGTTGCCATCGGAATGAGTGAGTTGCGCAAGGCGTGTCGCAACACGATGGCTTTCCTGCTCAGACCCTTGGCACGAGCCGTGCGGATGTAGTCCTGGGCGAGGCTATCGATCATCGAAGAGCGCATGTACCTGCTGTACGAAGCGACGCTCACGAGCGCGAGCGTCGTCACCGGGAGGACGAGCCCCTTCCAGTCGGCCAGAATCGATCCAATCGAGGTGCCTTCCGGCGCGGTCGGTGGAAGCACATGGGTCGTGATGGCGAAGATCTCGATGAGCACAATCCCCAGCCAAAACGTCGGGAACGAGTACAACACGAACGATGCCCCGGTGAAGACGTAATCCTCGAACTTGTTCCGGCGCACCGCCTGGTACACGCCGAGGGGAATGGCGATGACGATCGAGACAACCGTGGCGAGTCCGACGAGCAGGATCGATTTCGGGAAGCGCTGAGCAAAAAGCTGGGCGACCGTCGAGTTCTGGATGTACGAAAAGCCCAGGTTTCCGTGGAGGAGACGATCGAGATAGAGCCAGAACTGGACCCAGATCGGTCGATTGAAGCCGTTGAGCTTGTCGAAGGCGAGAACCGCCGCTGGCTGGGCCTTCACACCGAGCTCGGCCCGGGCAGGGTTGCCCGGAAGCAGGTGGAACATGACGAACATGATCAGCGTCACGATGAGCAGCACAATGACGGACTGCCCGGCGCGCCGGACGATGTAGAGAATCACGGGCAGGACTCCGGGTGGTGATAGCGCTCACGGCCCTCGCCAGCACCGCTCGGGATGCTGACAAGGGCCGTGGCGTGCACGACGACTGCGAGAGTGCAAGGTGTCGTTGTCGTCCTGTTTTTACTTCGTGAAGTACCAGTACTGCGGCTCGATGTAACCGAAGAACCCGTCGAACTCGCTGGTCAAGCCGTATCCGGCAAGGTTCGAAGCTGTCGCTGCGATGTTGTCGGGATCGGGCTGCCAGATCCAGGGCTCCTGCTTCACGACCAGGTTCTCGTAGGCGTGGTAGGCGCCGAGGGTGCTGGCCGTGGTGCTCTCGTTGATGAGGCTGTCCAGCGTCGGGTTCGAGTACTGCCCGGCGTTGAAGGCGCCGCCGGTGTTCAGCAGCCCCTCACCACTCGGGTAGGTCGATTCGCTGATGCCCCCGTACTCGCCAAGCTGCCAGTTGCACGTCGGCGTGCCGATGCCCTTCGTCGTGCACGGCTGCACTTGGGAGATCACCGTGTTGAAGTCGGCTGACTTGGTGTTGATCTGGACGCCGGCCTTGGCGGCATCCGAGACGAACAGGTCAGCGTCCTCTTGGATCACGACGTTCCCCGATGCATAGAGCAGGTTCAGCGAGAGCTTCTCGCCCGTGGTCACGCCCGCCCCGCATCCGCTCGCCCCACCGGTTGCACAGACGTCAACACCGCCGGGCGTCACCGTCCAGCCGTGAGCCTTCAACAGCGACTCGGCAGAGCTCACCGAATAGGGGTACGGGTTCGTCAGCTCCTGCTTCGTGACGAACGGGTTGCCCTTCGGATAGACCGGCGTCGGACCATAGGTCGGGATACCCCGACCGCTCATGAAGTGGTCGATCATCGTTGTCTGGTCGGTCAGCTCCGCAAGGACCTGGCGCATGTAGGTCTGCGAGAGGATCGGACCGACGGCGGGGTTCTTCAGGTTCGGGATGATGTAGTCGAAGCCCCATGTCGGAACGCTCGCAATGTTGTAGCCCTCGGACTTCACCGACGGAATGGCCGGGATGTCCTCGCTCGGCACGTAGCCGTAGGAGATGGTCGACGTTCCCGACTTGAGCGAGGTGAACTCCGAGCTCGTGGCGGTGTACGGAATCTCCTCGAACTCCGACACGTAGGGCTTTTGGCCCGAGTACTTCGCGTTCGGCACGAAGATATCCGGCGAGCTGGCACCACCGAAGCTCTTCAGCGTCCACGCACCGTCGACCACCTTCCACAGCGGGTTGGTTGCGTACGAGCTGGTAGTTGCCGCCTGCGCCTGCAGGAAAGCAAGGACCTTCTTCGCCCCAGCCGGCGACGCGGCGTAGTTACCGACAGCGCCGGAGCTCGACTCTTTGTCCCAAGCCTGGGCCGGCAGCGGCGTGATGTAGGAGAGCCCATTGTCGTCGAAGTACGTCGGGTTGATCGGCGCCTTCAGGACGAACTTCGCCGTCGTCGGGTTGACGGCGGTGTAGCTCTTGAGGTTGTACGGGAATGCCGTCGGCCCGGAGTAGTTGCCCCAGCTCGTCCCTTCGGCGATGCCCAGCTCGATATAGAAGATGAGGTCACTCGCCGTGACGGGCGTTCCGTCAGACCACTTGTAGTTCTTCAAGGTGACGGTGACGACGGTGTCGTGGTCCGACCACACGGGCGGATTTGCCATCGAGTGGGCGTAGTCGAGCGTCGGTTCGTCGGGAGTGGGCTGGTAGAGCGCCGGGTACATCAAGTTGATGAACTGGCTGTTGTTATAGAGGCTCTGGTTCGCCGAGGACGTCTCCGGGAAGATGTAGTTCGGTGGTGTCCCGGGCCCTTCCGCGTACTTGATGATGCCTCCGGTCGTCGGCGTGGCCTGAGCCTTTTCGACCCGGTGCGTCTTCGACGCGCTGGCCGAGCTCGCACCCACGCCGAGCGCGCCGATCAGGCCGCAGCCCACGAGCGCTGCCCCTGCTCCTGCAGACAGCCGTCTGCGTCTTGACTGCACGAACCCACGTCGGTCACCCACGTCGGCACCATCCCCTCGTCACGGGCCCCTGAAGTCGGGCCCCTCGTCCCACGATGCGATCAAAAACACTGCTACTCCAGCACAATTCGGACGATACCTGGCGTTCATCTTTTTGTCACGAGTCCGACTGTTAAGTCTTCGTGATGGACCAGCTAGTCACTCTCGCTCGACGGGACGTCGGTGGTCGCCGAGAGGCTCGCGATGGATGCCAGGATCTCCGCTGCTGCGCGCTCGGGATCGAGCGCTCGCGTCACGGGTCGGCCGACTACGAGCAGGTCAGCGCCGTTCGCGAGGGCCTCGGCAGGCGTCGCCACCCGCGCCTGATCGTCCGTGCTCGTCGACGCCAGGCGTGTGCCGGGAACGATGCGCAGCAGTGTCGGAGCGACGTCGACGATGACCGCGAGGTCAGGGGAGGCGCACACGATTCCCCCACATCCAGCCACCGCAGCTGTCTCGACGCGTTCGCGCAGCACCCCGGGATCTGCCTTCACCTCACTCGTCAGTACCGTCACGCCAAGGGCGAGTGGAGCGACGCGCCCGGCAGCCGCGGCCCCTGCGCAGAGCCCTTCGACTCCAGCTCGGAGCATCACCTCCCCGCCACAGGCATGCAAGGTGACGTAGCGCGCACCAAGTGTTCCGAGCACCGTGGCTGCTCGTCGCACCGTGACGGGAATGTCATGGAGCTTGACATCGATGAAGACGTCGAAACCGTCCTCGACGAGCTGTTCGACCGCTCGGGGTCCGGCCTGCATGTACAGCTCCAGGCCCACTTTGGCCACACCAAACCATGGCAGCAGGCGCTGCGCGAGCGTCCGGGCGTCGTCGAAGTCGTCCAGATCGAGCGCGAGTGCCAAGCGCTCCCGTCCAGCGACGAGCCCGGTCACCGGTGTGCTGCCGAGACGATCTCGTCCAGCGACGTGATCCCTTCCCGGGTGCACCACCGCTCGATCCCCGCGAGCACGCGAGCCGGTGCTCTCGGGTCGGCGAGTGTGGCCGTGCCGACCTGGACGGCATTGGCTCCGGCAAGGAGCAGCTCGACTGCGCTCTCCCCGTCGCTCACACCACCGACACCGATAATGGGCATGTCCGGGAAGGCCTCTCGCACGTCGTAGATCGCTCGCAGCGCGATGGGATGAATGGCACGCCCGGACATCCCGCCACGCACCGCTCCGAGCACCGGCCGGCGGGTGCGCGTATCGATCGCCAGGCCGAGCACGGTGTTCACGAGGGTGACGGCTTCGGCGCCGGAGGCGATGGTGGCCGCGGCGATGTCGGCGAGATTTGCGACGTTTGGCGAGAGTTTGGCCCACATCGGGCGACCGCAGCACGCGGCCGCAGCGACAGCGTCTGCGCTTGCGGTGACCGAATGGGCGAACATTGCATTGCGGTCCTCGAGGTTCGGACAGGAGATGTTGACCTCGACGGCGATGACCGACGCAGAGGCTTGGGCGAGCATCGCTGCGGCCTTCTCGTAGTCGCCGACCGTCCTGCCCCAGATGCTTGCGACGACTCGTGCGCCGTTGTTCTCCAGCGCCGGGAGGTCCCGTTCCAGCCAAGTCTGCACGCCGTCACCTTGCAGGCCGACGCTGTTCAACATGCCTGCGGCGACAGGATGCACCCTCGGTGTGGGATTACCGGACCACGCTTGGGCGGCAAGGGACTTGACGACCACGGCCCCGAGCGACGACAGATCGACATACGCGCTGAGCTCAGCGCCGTGGCCCGAGGTTCCTGCAGCGGTCATGACAGGATTTGCGAGGGTGAGCGAACCGATCGTCGCCGAAAGGCTCACCCTTCGAGTCACGTCCTAGCCTCGTGATGTTCTTGCAGGCTCATTACTGCGAGTCCGAGCTGCTGCCAGTCGGCAATCCCCGCCGCAGCAGCTTTAGCCGCTGCCACCGTGGTAAGAGTGGGGACGCCAGCAGCCGATGCCGCTCTTCGGATCGAGGCACCATCGGCGCGTGGACCTCGACCTTTCGGGGTGTTGACGACGAGCTGGACTTGGCCGCTCGCAATCAGCTCCACGGCGTCGATGCCCGACTCGTCCACGCCACCGTCGGTCACCTTTGCCACGACCTGTGCAACATCGATTCCTTCGCCACGGAGATAGCTGGCTGTCCCACTCGTCGCCACGATCGTAAAGCCCAAGTCGAAGAAGCCTCGTGCCGCAGCGACGCCGGCAGCTTTGTCACGGTCCGAGAGCGAGAGAAAGACCGTGCCTTTGCCTGGCAGGCGGCTCCCGGCCGCAATCTGGCTCTTCGCGAAGGCGAGCCCGTAGGTCGTCGCGATCCCCATCACCTCGCCGGTCGAGCGCATCTCCGGCCCGAGGAGCGCATCGGTCTCGGGAAACCGGTCAAATGGCAACACGGCTTCCTTCACGCTCACATAGCCGGGGCTCGGACGCGTCCCTCGGGCGAGCACACCCTCGTCGCGCAACTCTTCGAGCGTCGCGCCGACGATCACCCGGGCTGCAATCTTGGCGAGCGGCACCGCCGTGGCCTTGGCGACGAACGGAACGGTGCGACTCGCCCGGGGGTTCGCCTCGATGACAAAGACCTGACCCTGCTTGACCGCGTACTGCACATTCAGCGGACCGCAGACCTGAAGCGCGTCGGCGATCGCACGGGTGTAGCTCTCGAGTACCTCGATCGTGGCGGCGTCGAGCGTCGGTGGTGGGATGACGCAGGCGGAGTCGCCCGAGTGCACGCCGGCTTCTTCGACGTGCTCCATCACCCCACCGATGAGGACTTCGCCGGTCCTATCCCGCACCGCATCCACGTCGACCTCGATCGCATCCTCGAGGAAGCGGTCGACGAGGACCGGCCGTTCGGCCGACAGCCCGCCTTCGCGCCCAAGCGAGCCGATGCCGGCCAGCGCCTCCATCGCGTGCTCGAGCCCCTCGTCGTCGTAGACGATCTCCATCGCCCGTCCGCCCAGCACGTAGCTCGGCCGCACGAGGGCCGGGTAGCCGATTCGCTCCACCACTGCCCGAGCCTCGTCGAGGTCGTGCGCTATCGCGCCTGCGGGCTGAGGGATCTCCAGTCGAGCGCACAGTGCCGACCAGCGCTCGCGGTCCTCGGCAAGATCGATCGAGGCCGGGCTGGTGCCAAGGATCAGCTCCGGCGGGAGTCGATCGGCGAGCTTCAGGGGGGTCTGACCGCCGAGCGAGACGATTACCCCGAGGACTCCACCAGCACCGGCTCGCGACTCGGCATCGATCACCGCAAGGACGTCCTCCTCGGTGATCGGCTCGAAGTACAGCCGGTCCGAGGTGTCGTAGTCGGTCGAGACCGTCTCGGGGTTGCAGTTGACCATCACCGACTCGAACCCGGCTTCTCCAAGCGCCATGGCGGCGTGCACGCAGCAGTAGTCGAACTCGATCCCCTGACCGATGCGATTCGGCCCCGAACCGAGGATGATCACCCGCTGCCGCTCTGCCGGGCGGACCTCGTCGTCGTCTTCGTAGGTGGAGAAGTAGTAGGGCGTCTCAGCGGCAAACTCCGCCCCGCAGGTGTCCACCGTCTTGAACGTCGCTCGCACCCCATAGGAAAGGCGGGCTGCGCGCACCTCGTCCTCCGGCACGCCGAAGCGCCAGGCGAGCTGTGCGTCGGAGAAGCCGAGACGCTTGAGCTGACGCCAGTCCGCCCGATCGAGCGCCGCAATCCTGCTCGAACCGGACCCTTCGACAAGACCGTCGAGGGCGAGCCGAGTCTCGACGATCAGCTCGAGCTGGTCGAGGAACCACGGGTCGATTCCCGTCGCCTGCGCCACGCCCTCGACCCCGATCCCGCGGCGCAACAGCGCCTCCAGCTCGAACGGTCGGTTCGGCGTAGCGATGGCGGCCTGGGCGAGAAGGTCCTCGGTGGAAACCTGGTCGAGCGCCGCCTCGGCCGGGTCACACGCCAGGCCAAGACGCCCTTGTTCCAGTCCGCGCAGCGCCTTTTGGAACGACTCGGGGAACGTACGACCGATCGCCATCACCTCGCCCACCGACTGCATGCGAGTGCCGAGCCGGTCGGGAGTGCCGGGAAGCTTCTCGAAAGCCCAACGTGGGATCTTCGTTACCACGTAGTCGATGGTCGGTTCGAAACTGGCGGGAGTTGCACGGGTAATGTCGTTTGTTATCTCGTCGAGGGTGTAGCCCACGGCGAGGCGCGCAGCGATTTTGGCAATGGGGAAGCCCGTGGCCTTCGACGCAAGCGCTGAGGAGCGTGACACCCGGGGGTTCATCTCGATGACCAGACGCTCACCGTTCACCGGGTTCACCGCGAACTGGATGTTCGACCCTCCGGTCTCGACGCCGACCCGTCGGATACAGGCAAACGCTGCATCTCGCATCTCCTGGTACTCGACATCCGAGAGAGTCTGAGCAGGTGCGACCGTGATGGAGTCGCCGGTGTGCACGCCCATCGGGTCGAAGTTCTCGATTGAGCAGACGACGACGCAGTTATCTGCGCGGTCCCTCATCACCTCGAGCTCGTACTCTTTCCAGCCGGCGATGGACTTCTCCACGAGGATCTCGGAGATCGGACTTGCGGCGAGTCCCGCCGCGGCGAGCTCGGTGAGTGCTCCAAGGTCATGTGCGATCCCCGTGCCGGCGCCGCCGAGGATGAACGAGGGGCGCACGATGATTGGGAAACCGATGGCCGTGGCGACATCGAGGGCTTCGTCGAGGTCATGGGCAAATCCCGAGTCCGGCACGGCAAGGCCGATCTCGGTCATCGCTGCCTTGAATTGCTCACGGTTCTCCGCCGTCTCGATCGCTTCGAGCTTCGCACCAATCAGCTCTACGCCGTAGCGAGCAAGCACCCCTGCAGCGTCGAGTTGCACGGCGAGGTTCAGCGCCGTCTGACCACCCATCGTCGGCAGCAGTGCGTCTGGACGCTCCCGCTCGATGATCGCCTCGAGGACGTCGAGCGAAAGCGGTTCGATGTAGGTGCGATCGGCAAGGGTGGGGTCGGTCATGATCGTGGCAGGGTTGGAGTTCGCAAGGACGACGCGGTAGCCCTCGTCACGAAGCACCCGACATGCCTGGGTTCCGCTGTAGTCGAACTCGCACGCCTGACCGATGACGATCGGCCCGGAGCCGATGATGAGGATCGTGGAGATATCGTCGCGTTTTGGCATCAGTGTGCGTCCATCAGCTCGCGAAACGTCTCGAACAAATACCGCGCATCGTGCGGTCCTGGACCAGCTTCGGGGTGATATTGCACGGCAAATGCGGGCACATCTCTGCAGGCGATACCTTCGATGACGCCGTCGTTGAGATTGACGTGCGTCACGTTCGCTGAGCTGAGCGACCCCTCTGCGACGGCATAGCCATGATTTTGGCTCGTGATCTCGACCGCGCCCGTGGCGACGTGGCGCACCGGATGGTTCGCGCCGTGATGACCGAAGGGCAACTTGTAGGTCGTCGCGCCGAGCGCCGCACCAAGGAGCTGGTGGCCGAGACAGATACCGAACACCGGAACTTCGCCAAGGAGTCCCTTGATCGTGTCCACGAGATGACCGAGAGCCGCGGGATCTCCTGGACCGTTCGAGAGGAACACCCCGTCGGGGTGCCGGGCGAGCACGTCGGATGCGGGCGTCGAGGCGGGGACAACGGTGATGGTGGCGATCTTGGCGAGCTGGTCGAGGATCGTCGACTTCATCCCGAAGTCGTAAGCGACGACGTGGAACGGTCCGCCCGCCACGGTGTACGCCTCGTCGGTGGTGACCTCGCCGACGAGATCCGCACCTTCGGTGCCGGGCTCGGCTTTCGCCGCAGCGAGTAGATCGGCTTCGTGTGCACATGCCGACGCTGCGATGGCACAGCTCATCGCACCCTGTTCACGGATGTGACGAGTGAGCCTGCGGGTGTCGACTCCCGTTATCCCACCAATGCCGTGGCGAGTGAGGAACCCTTCGAGGTCTCCCGAGGCGCGCCAGCTACTCGGTCTCGGCGGAACGTCACGCACGACGATTCCCCGGCAGTACGGCCGGCGCGACTCCTCGTCGGCCGCAGTGACGCCGTAGTTGCCGATGTGGGGGTAGGTGAAAGCGATCACCTGGCCGGCATAGGAAGGGTCGGAGATGATCTCCTGGTAGCCGGACATCGCCGTGTTGAAGACGAGCTCGCCCGTGGCAATGGAGGGGGCGGTCGCATCTCCGGCCCCGGCCCCGCCAGGCGCAGCTCCGGCAGCGGCTCCGGCAAGCACGCCGAGCGCTTCGCCCTCGAACACCGCGCCGTCAGCGAGCACGAGCAGCGCGTGCGGCCGCGCTGGCACGCCAGTGCCACCTGTCGATCGTGCGTGGGCCGACCTGGCCTGACTCCCACTACCTAGTGCCGGGCTCAACGACATGCCTCTCCGTCGACGACGACGGGCTCTCCGTCGAAGATGGTGTGCCGCACGCGACCCTGCAGCCGCCGTCCGGCCCACGGGGTGTTGCGACTACGGCTGGCA
>Ga0116230_10005828_pt1 | contig 12097 bp, 6 predicted proteins | sample S1TSphfallax_3_FD_88678 | JGI IMG/M metagenome (GOLD analysis project Ga0116230, IMG submission 88678) | Host-associated microbial communities from peat moss isolated from Minnesota, USA - S1T2_Fd - Sphagnum fallax MG | ecosystem: Host-associated > Plants > Peat moss > Unclassified | place: USA...
AATTTACAAAAATCACATGGCCTATTTGGCTTTCAAAACCAAAGGCCTAAAGTAGCCCAAGTCTGGCTTTTCAAGCTTAGCCTTCAAGGAAAAGCCCAAGTGCACATTGGTTACACACTCTGACTACATGACCTAAAAATGCAAAGATATTTTGCAATTCACACACCCTCTGTGTGTGTTCACAGCACTCTCTCTTTGTATCTGTGATTGTATGGCAGTTTTAAGGTGCATTCACACTTGGTGTTAAGGACTCTAGTGTTTTAAGTCCCCCTAACACCAAGCTAGTCATTTAGGACCTAAACCTATTTTACCACCAAAATTTTATCTTAAGTTAACATTCACTTAATATTAAACAATCACCCATTTAACATCGGGTGCCACCTAAGATGCCACCTAGACTTTCACTTAACACTGACTTAACATTAGGTGTGAATGCACCTTTAAAAGGTCTATAAATGGTGTTCCTCACATCTTCTTCTTGTCCAAAATTAAGACATTTCAGAAGGATTCTACAAAAACTTTTTTGCTGGATGAAAATGATGAGTTGAAGATACTCTAAACAATATAGCAAGTTTCCTTTGCTCTAAGTCAGAATGTCAAAACTTTAAAATGTGCGAAAATTTAAAAAAAAACATGGAGTAATTCAAAAATATATATTATGTTAATACATTTATTAAACAATTATACAATTTACATTAAAAAATAGTTTCACATTAATTTCCTCCTATAAAGCCTCCAATATCAACTGTCAAAAATGGGTCGCCTTTCAAAATGTTGTAACCACTTGATATCTAAGTAGGTTTTAGATCTGAAATCAACCTCCTTTCTTTACGATTTTGATGGATGAAAACTATGAGTTGAAACTACTCTGAATGATATAGCAAGTTTTCTTTGCTCTAAGTCAAAATGTCAAAATTTTAAGATGTGAGAAAGTAAAGAACATGAAGTAATTAGAAAAAATATTATGATACTATATTTACTAAACAACTATACAATTTACGTGAAAAAATAGTTTCATATTAGTTTCCTCCTATAAAGCCTCCAATATTGACTATCGGAAGTGAGGTGGCCTTTCAAAATGTTGTACCCACATGATATTTGAGTAGTTTTTAGATTTGAAATGAACCTCCTTTTTTTACAATCACATTAGTACTTTCTATATGAAGAAAAAACAACTTTCAATTCAAAATAATCCACAAAGGGTTTGTAACTATTTACATCAATATGCATTTTTTTGGGTGGTTTCAATGGATGACGTTTGAACCTTTTTTGGGGATTTGCACTTTGACCCACATAGATCCTTCCACTCTTTTTACAAGTGATTTTGTAAACATGATACATCATGTTTACACTTTCCTTGCATTTTTTGACAATTTGGGGCTTGTTGATGTAGAAGCAATTGCATGAGGTTGAACAAATTTTTCATCACTTTCTGATTGTTTTGTAGTTTTGTCTTTCATGCTTGTCAATAGTTTGCTTGCTAATTCATATGTCTAGTCCCACCAAAGGCTTGGATCTATGATGCCATACATGAAGTATAACATGTTCATTTGGAAAGGCGTAAGTGGACTTACATACCTAGACTTAAGCCTACACATAATTTTATGTAGGGACACATCTCAACAAAACTCTTGTTTAGATTCTTTGCCTAGACATAACTCTAAGTACGGTCATGTGGCAACAAACTATTGGTTAGACTCTTTGAATGGTATAGTTGTAACATAGTTGAAATTACAATGTGATGACCTAGTTAGAATGTAGTTGAAATTTCAACTCATTATTTGATGATGTCATGGTTTATTAGTGGATGAAGTTCATCCAATGGGAGGTTACCCCAAATGACATTTCTTGAAATTGGAAAATAGTTGAAAATTTAATTTTGAGATTTGGATGAAGGTGGATGAACTTTATCCAAAAGTTGAAAATGTTTCGTCAACTAAAATGGTTTGTTGCTTTCAACTAAAATCTTGTTGCTTTAATGTTAGTTGAAAAATTGACACATGTAAGTAGGCTTCAATTGTGTTGTGGGTTCGACTCAACATTGTCAACTATTTTGGTAGGCAATTAAAAACGTCATTTTGAGTTGAAAAAAAGGTTTTACAATTGGAAGTGATGTTTTCAATTTCAAAATGTAGTTGAAACATAGTCAAAACCATAGTTGAAAACCTTGGTTTTTCTTCTAGTGACACTTAAAAGCATATTCTAAAAAGTATAATTGGCCATTTATGATGGTTTTCATACTAAATAAGCTACCACAGAACATGCCTATTATTTCAACGTATAAAGGTCAAATAATAGGTGATAAAATAACATAAGTAGGTTGTGATTCGGGGGTAGGTAACTAAGAAATAACAACATTTGGCTAAAAAATGTACCATTGGTTATTTCACTAATTCAAGGTAAGAAAAAAAAAACTAGAAATTTACTTAGTGTGGAAATTGGAGGCAAGAAAAATGATGACATCATTACATACCATGTCCCTTCTACTAAGACTTGGAAATAGTTACTATGTGGCCACCTCCCCAAAAAACTATTGCCAATATTAGATTTTGATTTTAAAGAAAATACCAAAATTAAAGACTTAGTATAACCCATTATGGACCTTAAGTCCCCAAAAAAGGTTAAGGGTTCAAATCGGTGTTGTTCTATTATATGAGGTTCATGTAGATATGAACCAAGGTACGCACTCTAATATTCAAAACCCGAACTGGGTGGTATAACATAGTGGAATACCTAAGAAAGACTTGAGTTACTTATTGCAATTGCAAGAGATAATAGTGCACTTATACATACCTAGAGTCTCTTTCTAGAAGCAACTTCTATTCATATGTAGTGAAAAAAAAAATTCTTTTTCTAGAAGCAACTTCTATTCATATGTAGTGAAAAAAAAATTCTCTTTCTAGAAGCAACTTCTATTTGTAGTGAAAAAGAAAATTTGCCTACTTCCTTGTAAGTGTATGTTAAATGCAAGCTACACAAGTTAAGGCAAGGAATTAATTTAGTGTTTGCTTGGAATGCAAGGAGAACTTGGGGAGAATTATGAGTTGAGTTACTATTATCATGTATTTTTCAACGGATCCACTTTTCCATGTGAGATGTTTTTTATAACTTTCTTATATTTCGCAATGATGGTGTTTGTTTCTTTTGCATTACTTTTGTAATGATGGTGTTTTGCAATGGTGGTCTTTAGTGTGTAAATCATATTTTTATAGAAATTGGTTTTGTGCAAAAATTTGTGAAAACTTGATGACTCAAAGATGATTAGAAGTTGATTACCTAGGTGATTTATGGATTTTTGGAGATTGTGTCATAATGGGGTTTTAGGTTGTGATTATGTCAGATTTCTATTAGTTTTTTATTTCTTTTTCCATGCATTGAAGAAGCTTTTTCTTTGCATTTTTCACTACACTATTGTTGGGATGATGGGCTTTCTAATAAAATTATGAAATAAACACATTTTGCATTTTTTTGGCCAAGGTTTTTCTTTTATGATTTTTGGTTTCTTTAGAAAAATAATTGTCAAAAGAGCAACCATTTTTGAGGTGCATTGTGGAAGAAATTGTTTCACTTCTCTTTCTTCCAAAATGGTTATGTTCATGTAGGGATGTGTGGGTGGAGGGGTGATTGATTATGGGAGTGTTGGGGTCTTTTTTTATAGTTGCAAAAGTTGTTATAAGTTTATATCAAGCTGGGTTCCTTGATTGTTTTTATGCATAAACTTGCAAAAGATCAAACTTACACTTAGATTTTCAATCTTGTTTGTGCAAACATGTTTGTTGACTTGATTACATTTGTGCAAAAACTTGCAAAAGATCAAACTTGCACTTTAGTTTTTCAATCTTGTTTGTACAAACACATTTTGTTAACTTGATCACATTTGTGCAAAAAACTTGCAAAAGTTTGGGTTGGGATGTTTTGGTTCTTCAATCACGCTTGTGCAAATTGTAAACACATTTAGGTTTCTAAATTATGTTTGTGCATAAACTAGGGTTTTTATTTTGTAAACCCATAACATGGTTGTTGTTTTTTAAACCCATAATAGGATTGTTTGCATTTGCTAAACCCATAAATAGGGTTGTTGCTCTCTTGCATTTGTTAAATGTGGTGAACTTATCCACTGTGTTCATTAGCTTCGTGTCTTGGCAATTTGGTTACAAACTTTGAACTTTTAAGTTGCATTGAGGGTTCTTTTTGTAGTTCACATTTACTTTTGTGGAGTTTTTCTTTACTCTTGATGTTGGTTGTGAGGGCTCCAACATACATTAGTTTTTTGTTGAAATTGTTGATGTGTATGTGGTTTTCTTTTTTTCTAATTTCATATGAGGCTTTGGAATCACCTTGTTGAGTTTTTTTTTCTCTTTCACATTTAGTTGTTTTTTTGTGTAAAAGTATCTTATGTAAGCTTTCATTTGTTGAAGCACATTGTTTAGGGTATTCTTGCAATGTTATAAATTGTTTTGCATTTTGAAATTCTACATCAAAGGTTGGAAGCAAAGGTTTTTATAAAATCAATTATGCAATCAAGAGAAATAATCATAAAAGTTTCACAAGTAGAACAAGAAGCAATAAGGAGACAAAGATGTGTTACTTAGTAGTAATTGGATATTTTGGCTTTTTCATCATCGCAAATCTATTGCATGCATTTTTTTTGTTTTGAAGGATTCTAAAACAATAATTGATGTGCATGGAATTCAAGGCATGAAGTGTGTAATATGCCATGGAAATGGAAAAACTCAAACCTTCGTAGGATCTAACAACACAAGGGACAAAAAAAGACACTCTATGTCATATACAATATTGTATATATGGTGCAACTCACATGCAACTATATGCAACTTTTTAACAATTAATATTTATGTCAAATTCACACACACATTCCAACATGGTGAATAAAATTCCAACATGACATTTCATCCATTTGTCGACAAATGATGTATGTTAATACTTTTTGTAACTTATTTACAATTATTTTACAACTAATTTGACGAATATAATCTTTAATTATTCCATTCATCCATTTGATGAATGAGTTTTACCCTTATATTTTTAAACTTATCCACAAATATTTTATAACTAGTTCATATTTACAAATATATTTTTTCATTATTTCATTCATCCATTTGAGCAATGAATTGTGTTCCTATCCTTTGCAACTAATTTACAGCTAAAAATGAAATGAAAATAAAGAATTCAATGATTAATTTATAACTAATTGTTTAAATTAGGGTTTCAAAGCAATTGTGTGGTAGTTAATTTTAGTAATACTAAACAACTAAATTGTAACTTATAATGTTATTATCTAGACTTCACACAACCATTATCATGTTGCCCTAATTATAATATATAATGTTGAATAGCATTGGGCATCATTATTTATAAACATGAAATGGATTTGAAACTTTAAATACATATACATTCCATGTTGAAGAATACATTACAAAAAAATTAGAAAATGTTTTTATCAAAAGACAATTTAACTATGAATCTAGACATAATGCCTAAGTTATATATAACAAACATTTTTCTCTGTCTAAACAAAAGGTTAGATCATATAAATGATGACCCAAAACAATCAAATATTGTCATTTAAAACATTATGTTTAATAAATGATTTTTTTTTCTATTTTTGTTGAAATGGAACCTGAGCCATGTAAGTTTTTCAATGCACCTTATTTGCTTATACATTGATAGTGCAAAACTATGTCAATATAAAAAATGGTTGGTTGTAATAGTTTGTGTTCTTATTTTAATAGAAGTAGACAAAGTAATAGCAACTAATCATATTGTAAATATGAAAGATGAAAAATAATATTTAAAGCCAAATATTAATGCATTAATTAAATGGTGGATACCTCTTGATTTGTTAAAATTACACTGAGCTATAGCTGATCTAAGGAAAACTTGTTGATATTTGATAAGAACTACCAAGTTCAATTGTCAACACATTTAACTACCGAACTTAGGGACCTGCTGGAACCATGTATGCTTATTAATACGAAGGCTTGGGGAGGAAGGGGAAAGGAAAAATAGATAAATAAGGCAAAATAACTACTATTAGTTTACATTGTAAGAATATGGAACATTCATATAGAAAACACCCTTGTGATTGTGATAATAAGAATATAATGTTTATTCACAAGTTTGAATACATAAGTGTCATCGTCTTAGGTTGTTTTGCAAAGACTCCTCTTTGCCTTGCCTTATTTCTTTATTCTTCTCCTCCCCTACCTCTTCAAACCAAATTTAATTTCAAGGTAATTTATAAACTAAAAAAATGTATTTCCTACTAGACTAGTTATTTCATGCTAGAATTGGAAATCTATTATGTTATGACATTTAGTTCCACGTATGAAATGAAATCAGTAGCATATCACAACATTGTAATGTCAAAAATATGTAAATAATCCCTTCAACTTGAATAAAACTAGTTTACAACTTTATTGCCACTAACATGCAATTTATTTGTCAATAAAATGCAATTTACATAACATTGATACAAACTAAACTATAATTTGTAAATTTGCAAATAAAATAAAATAAAATAAAATATTGTGTTTACAATCAAATAAATTGAATTACAATTTTAAGTACTTTGAAAAAATCTTACCTTGTATACATAATTTTGATGTACATCCAAAAGTAAAAGCAATAACCTTTAATATCAAAAAGTAAAAGTAAGAACCTTAAACATCAAAAAATATGAACAAGAACCTTCAACATTTAAAAGAAATAACAAAAACCTTCAACATTCAAAAACAAGAGTAAAAACCTTTGACCTTTTAAAAAGTAAAAACAAGAACCTACAACCTTTAAGAGCAAAAACAAAAGCCTTCAACCTCTCTAAGAATAAAAACAAAAACCTTCAACTATTCAAAAAGCGAAAACAATAATCTTTCATTTCCAAAATAAAAAACAAAAGTCTTTAATCTCCAAGTTATTTAAATAAATAATATAACTTATAACAACATTTTAGTTTTAGTTCTAAATTAAACAAAAAAAACTAATCTTAGTTATAACACATGATATAAAAATTGCATCACCAAAAAACTAGGAAATGCACAAAATGTTTGAATAAAAAGACTTAAAAAAAAATTAAACTTGAATTTCTTGAAACAAAAACATAAGCGCATGAAAGTCATTAATGCATTAGGGTAGATCTGTCGATATATTGCCATGTGTCACTTGCTTAAGGGTTTCTTGCCCAAATTTCAAATCTTTAAATTTCAAATTTTAAGTTGAAATAAAATTGCATATTAGTTCCAAACAAGTTCAAATGTCATATATATTGGGTGGTGGAAATGTATATATGTGGGATGATTGTATGTGTTATTCAAGGTTGTACATTTGTTGCAAAGTATTAGTTGATTAATAACTAAATTTATTTTAGTTGTGATGTAGTTGTTATATGCAACTAAAGTGCACCTTGTCAACAAAATCAAACATGGTTGACTACAATTGTATATATAGTGTGTATAATATATTATATAAATATACATCTTGCAACTACAATGCAACTCAACTTTTTGACGTGGGAGTTTATTTATTAATTTGTCGTATCTCCATGGGATAGTTGCAATGCAGTTGTATATTTGTTGTTTTGGAGCTTTAGTTGTAGGGTAGTTTAATTGTCACAAACACAATTTCTCATAGTGAAAATTTCTAAAGGATTTCTTTTATGGTAAAAAGGGATACATGCCTTTATTTGTTGTGGAAAACCCACTCCAACGATGTTTGATTTTACATTGTGATTGTAAATGTGATTTTCCATCATTGAAACATTTATTGAATGAACATTTGTTGGTAATGTTTTCAAAGATGATGGATAGGTATATTGCAAAATGTGTCACAACCATAGCCTCCTCTAATCTATGGATGTCCAGATTTGGATGTGACACTTTTAGATTAGTCATAAACTTCATTGATGACCATGGGTCCCTTGCCATGTTATTATTGCATTTTTGGAAACTATAGATACATTAGGTGCTACTTTAGCCATCCAAGTAAATTCATTGTTAGTAAAGTTCATTCTCACAAATAAGATTATTGCATATGCAAAAGGTGAAAGAAGGATTCAAATACTTTAGTTGTGATTCATTGTAGTTTGACATACCTTACCTTGGGATTTGCTTTGCACATGTTATGTCATAGGCATGTCAATACGACTCTAACCATGACCAAGATTATAATTGGATGCATGAACTTTGTTTGAAGGGTGTGTAATCCTTTTTTCAATCAACTATAACATTGACCAAAAAAATAAAGGAAGGGGGTTGCTAGAGTGGGAGAAGGCATGTGTGGAAGCTTTTTTGTTAAAGAAAAAGTTGAAAAATTTCGTGAAAATTAGATTTGCATCCAAGGTTTTGTTGTTTTAGGAGACACAAATACATATGTTACTCATGTCAAATTCAAGGTTTATAAGCTAGGATTCAAGTGGGCAGACTTGGGCTATGGTAAAGATTGTTTATAAGTGTTTTATTCCTGTTCATCAGTGCATCATGAACCAAACAAGGGGGTATTAGCTTCTATCAAATGCATTGGAGGTTACAATGATAATACTTGTGCACATGCGAGAGGAATGTGTTGTAAGAAATCCCATTCATTGACCATTACAATGTGGTACATTTGAGCAATAATTGACAATATTTTATTGTCGCATGGCTATTGAAATATTGAAAGTACAACCTTTCCTTTCATTTGTGACCACTTTTCACGAGAAAAAACACACAATAGGGTCCAAATTTTTAAGGTCTACCAAAATCACGACATAATGTTTCTCTTTTTTGTATTTTTTACTTAGTCCTTTTCTACCATGTAAAGACACATTTATGGTTGATTATGATGGAATCTAGAATTGTAATGGTTTAAATAATGGCACTTATGAAATATTTGACACTTTTTGATTCATTAATTTTGATGGGGATCAAAATATAAGAGGAAAGAAGAATTATAAGAAGGATTGGGCCCTTTATTGTCCTTAGTGACACACCTAACATGTTTATTTAATTTAATGGTTGATCCAAGGTTGAAAGGGTTGTAGATTATGACCAAATATTTCAATAATTTAGACATGTTTCTAAAGATGGTGGATGAGTACGATTGAAAGGTCGTGTTTCTTGTCTTGACTAAAGCCTACAAACAATTGCATCTTGAAAGGCCACATACTCTTCCATGAGAAGTAGCCTATTAGAAGACTCATTTTTTGGTGCAACTACCACGATAAAATAAGCAAGTGAAAGTTTGTTGGCACCTAAACTTTCATTTTTTTGTTATACATCTTTCAATACTGTTGAGATTGCAAGTCCATTCTCATGGTGGAAAACTCTTGAGCCAAAATTTTCACATGTTGGGTATTTAACACAATTATTTTTTGGTATTTTAAGTATTCAAATGTAGATTGAAAGGATATTTTGCATGGCAAGTATCCTTATTAATTTGAAAAGATGTCCATTAAGGGTAGAAAATATGGAAAACTTGTTGCTCATTTACCAAATTTGGCCCAATGATGCGAGATTAGATTGCAAAATGATGGAAGGATTTGTTTCATTTTTTTTGCAATTGAAGATGTTACTCTTGAATTATAATGAAAATTGTTGGTTGCTACAAGGTATTATGAGATGCATGGTGAGTTTCCATAATATGGTCTTTTAAATATTATTTTTATTTGAAGAAGTTTGAGTGATTTATGTAGGTAGCTTTTAAACATGTGCCTTGTGTTGTTTCAAATGTTTTAAACTTTATTTCAAGCTACAACATTGAAGTCAAAAGAAAAATTGGTTCTCAATGGTTTTCAATCTTGATGGATTGTTATCATTAGTTGACGTTGTTAGAATGGTATGAATTTGAATATTTTGGCTCTTAGTAATATATTTATTAAGTGCATATTTGATACCACCCAAGATTTCATTAAAAGATGCCAACCATTATTCATACCCACTCGATATATAAACTTAAAAAAAAAACGTTCATATTCATAGCCAATCTACACATTGAATGAATCTACATACATATTAAACTAATACGTTAAAATAGACATACTCACCCAACATTGGTTCAAACCTAATGATGTGCAAGTGAAATTCATGTTCGCCCTTTGCTAACAAGCTTGATTTGAGGTGCCAACAACTTGTCAAGTTTGCATTATTGTTATGCTTAAAAAAAAACCATCACCCAAGGTTCTTGGATTTTTTGTAAGGTAAAGGCCTTAAGGTGAAGGCATTTCAAAAAAATCCAGAATCAAAGAATCATCATCCATCCAAGGTGTTTTGAAAGCAATCGAAATCAAAGACTGAATCATCCATCCCAGGCGTTTGAAAAAAACTTCAAAATCAAAAGACTCAATCATCCCATGCCAGGCGTTTGAAAAAAAATCAGAATCAAAAGAATTATCATCCATCCTAGGCGTTTGAAAAAAAAATCAGAGTCAAAGATCCACCTGATCTGGCGATTTCGAACCCCTGACAGAACCGTCGGGTCTCAGGAAAGAACTGGCAAGGAACCCCACCCAAGGGGGGGATTCGGGGAGGGTTCTCTGTGCAGTTATTTGGGTTTTTCAAAAAGGTTGAGACAATAATGGTCCTGTAATATCAGAATCGGGTATTTGATTTTTCATAGTCACGGTTATCAGCCCTCAGAACTGCCCTGATACCCCATGGTAGTTTGGTGCAGTTTCTAATGGCTGCCCGACACTGGAAATAACTTGGCAATACAAACACACACACACACACACACACACACACACACATGCATGCATACATTGTGACATGTCACATACATACATGCATACATTGTGACATGTCACATACATGCATGCATACATTGTGACATGCTGTACCCCAATTACTACTTCTACATACTCCCAATATGATATAGATTTTAAAATCAACACAAAAGGGTTTTAATTTAATTTATTTATTTAATCCCCCCCCACCCCATGTTTCCATTTGTGGCTTATTGTGATAAAAACAGTTTAGTGTATAGATAACATCTATTTCTAATAGTAAAATTGTGCCCTCCACATTATTAGACTTTTATGGAATTTGAATTAATTTTTTATAAAAAGCCAAGATGACATCTATGAAGAGCAACCTAAGATTAGTTATGTAAAAATATATTGGGTCATGATGATGCATCAATATATATATATATATATGTATATATAAACTCCACAATCCATTACAATTTAGAAAATGGAAAGGTAATTTGGGTCCCTTTGCATCATTTTTTTTTTTTTGGTGGTGAATTTTCATAATGTGGTGACAAAACTGGGATTTAGAAAGAAGAAGAAGAAATATTATTCTATTTAAAATGTTTAATTTTTTTTGTGCCAAAAATTTGCCAAAAGAACTTAGGCAAAATTTGCTTTTTTGAAGAAATGTTGGCACTTTTCAACTGCCTTGAAACAGGGAATCTCATGGAAGAATATTCCCTCCTCCCCAATTCGCAACAAAAACAAAACGTTGCACCGAACAGTTAATGCCTCATCTTGCCTAGACCTGTCCGCCTTTTCCATAGGGGGTAGAAGACGACGGAATGTGCTGCGGACTGGTGGGTGCAGAGGGCCCGTGTCGCCGCCCGCACAGTTCCTTTCACAGTTTCACTGTATGTGCTCTTTTGCGCTTCGTTGTGGTGTGCTGCAGCTTCTTCAAGCCCCAGCTTCCCTCCGCGATCGGTCGCTTCCTTGAGCGACTCCTCCCGCAGGCCGTCGTTCGGTATGCCTTTCTTGACTCCAATTTATTTTTTTTTGTTTTTTTCCCCGCGTCTTTTGATGCCAAAATTGTCCTGATCGGATCGGAATACTCAACACAGCTTCCTGGGCAAGAAGAAATTAGCGCTTGCATAGACGATGTGCTTTTACTCGAACAATAAATAGGCCCGTAGCCAAGTTTGTGTGTACGAGCTTCTTCTTCATCGCTGTCTGTGAATCTGAACTTTTCACTTGTTTTTCTTCCTACCTATGGAGAGCTAGCTATTGTGTCGAACTTTTGTTTCGTTTTTACTAGTTTTTTCTTTCGATGCAACTAATCGTTCGCAAATCGATATGCCTGGAATATAGATTTTTCTCACTCTGGTGTTCATCATCGGCAGCAGCAGCTAGGAG
>Ga0116230_10005830_pt1 | contig 12094 bp, 8 predicted proteins | sample S1TSphfallax_3_FD_88678 | JGI IMG/M metagenome (GOLD analysis project Ga0116230, IMG submission 88678) | Host-associated microbial communities from peat moss isolated from Minnesota, USA - S1T2_Fd - Sphagnum fallax MG | ecosystem: Host-associated > Plants > Peat moss > Unclassified | place: USA...
CACCCACCGCAGCATCGCCGCGGTGACCGAGGCGATGGAAACCTTCGCCTTCAACCTCGCCGTCGCCCGCATCCACGAGCTCGCCGGCGCGTTGCTGGGCGCGTGGCCGGACGCGCCAGACCTGCTCTGGGCCCGCCGCGAGGCACTGGAAATCCTCACCCGCCTGGTCGCGCCCATGATGCCGCACATCGCCGAGGAGATGTCCGCCTTGCTCGACCCGAACGCCGGTTTGGTCGCACTGGCGCCCTGGCCGGAGGCCGACCCCGCTCTGCTGGTGAAGGACGAGGTCACCATCGCCGTCCAGATCAACGGCAAGTTCCGCGCGACCATCACCGTGCCGGCCGGTGCCGCGCGCGAGCCGACCCTCGCGGTTGCCAGGAACGCCGCCGCCGGCGCATTAAGAAACCAGAGGATCGTCAAGGAAATTTTCGTCCCGGATCGGATCGTGAACTTTGTCGTCCAGGTCTAGCTTAAGCGTCTTCGCCGCCCTGCTCGCCGCCGGTACCCTCGCCGGCTGCGGCTTCACGCCGCTCTACGGCGACTCCGACCAGTCCGGCGGCGTCGCGCGGCAGCTCGACGAAGTGGACGTGCAGAACATCCCCGAACGCACCGGCCAGATGCTCCGCGACCAGTTGCAGTACCAGCTTCACGCCGCCGGCGCGCCCACCAGCGAGCTCTACAGCCTCGCCGTCGGCTACACGATCAGCGCGCAGAACTCCGGCGTCCAGCAAGACAGCTCGGTCACCTATAACCGCTTCGTCGCGAACGCGGTCTGGACCCTCTCGCCGATCGGCAACCCCGCTGCCCCGCTCGCCACCGGCCGCGCCAGCACGGAAAACCAGATCAACATCATCGACCAGCAGTATTTCGCCCAAACGCTGGAGACCAACACCGTCAACCAGCAGATCGCCGACACCCTGGCGCAAGAGATCGACACCCAGCTCGCCGCTTATTTCAAAGCCCATCCGGGCGCCTGAAATCCCCCGAAAACCGCCGCTGAACCGATCGTGACTGATATAAAAACTTGTAAGTCAATGGCGTATTTCCTTATTTTTAAATCATTTATTAAAAAATAAATTTTATCACGGTTTCGTGAAATTTACCGCCGCGGCACCCGGATCGGCATTTCATCGAAAATCGCCACCCGCTCACCCGCGAAAAACCGCTCATACACCGAATCCCGCCGATCGATCCCCTGAAAGATCGGGATGCTCGCCTGGATCGATTTAAAACTCTGCCGGAAGCACGCCATCAGCCCCACCTCGAACGCGAGCTTCGGATACTTTCTCGGATCGGTGATCTTCTGAAACCCGAGCCGGCGATAGAACGGCATGTGGTGCTGGCGCACGGTCGACAGCAAAATGTCAGCATTTGTCATGATTAAACAGTAAAAGTTCGCACGAAATATGCCGAAGATCGGATCGGAGTTGCTCTCCGGAAAGTTCGGATGCCGGGTCAGGCGGGACATCTCCATCAGGACAGTCGGCTGGTCGCCCACCCGGAAGCTGCGCGCCAGGCCGTAAATCTCGTCCTCCCAACCATCCATCGCGGTCGTCAGCGTTCGCTCGTGCTCGGGCGCCAATGGTTTACAATGGGAAATCCGCACGGAAGCTGCCGGCATGCCGTCGTAAAAGCAAAGCACGGAGAAGAAGTTCTCCATCTGGTCCCATTCATCGCCGAACTTGCCCGAGTCCTGCGGCTCCAGAAATCCCTGCGCCACGTAACTGTCGTGGCGCAGCCGATAAACCAAATCCATCAGCGCCGCGGACTTCGCGATCTGCACCGTCACCCGCCCCGGCTCGCGCGGCCGCATCGTGTCGAGCAGTCGAAGTGCCTGCGCGGGCTCCCGCGGCGGGGTGATGTCCACTACATCACCTGACGACTTCGTGACCGGGCGGAATTCTCTCGAATTTTTCGCGATCCTTTCAAAAGAGCCCGTTTCCGGGGGGCGGAGCGATTGTCAACCCTGCGTGATGAAGCCCCTGAAATGATTGCAATATCCTGCAATTTTCAGCAAATTAATGAAGCAATCTGCGGTTGTACGATGGTCCGCTCGTGGTTTGTGGCGTTCAAACCTTGAGGCTTCCTGCTCAAGGTCACGAAGGATGAAAAAAATGTCCGGCAGGGTCTATGCCGCCGTCAAGCAATCGTTTTCCGGAGCGGCGGAGCGCAAATCCGTCAACGAGCAGGATGCGCTGACCACGCAACTCGAGCGTGACCAATTTCTGTCATGGGTCCGTCACAGCTTCGTGATGTATCCGATCGGCATTCTCTCTGCCGCATGTCTGCTGCTTTATTTCGCGCCGCACTGGAAAGACCCCTGGATCCAGCTCGCCACCGGCGCCCTGCTCGCCAGCTATCTGACGATGATGCTGGTCAGTTGGAACTGGCTTCACAACTTCAAAAAACAGTTCGAAATCAACGAGGACCTCGCCAAGACCCGGTTCCGGCTCGGGATCCTTCGCCTCGCCATCGGCAGCTCCTGGGGCGGCCTGCTGATCGCCCTCAACCTGGTCGCGACGATCGAGCAGCGCTGTCTCCTGTACGGCGCTGGCGTCGCGCTGATGTCGACCAGCATCTTCGGCGGCTCGTTCCTTTATGGCTTCACCGTCTGGCTGCCGACCACCGTCGGGTTCCTGATCTCCACATTGCTCGGCTATCCGCAGACCGGGCCGGCGCCGCTGGTCTGTCTCGCCTTGTACGGCGCGCTGACGCTCTACAGCATCGCCTATCTCAGCAAGAAAATGCATGATTTTACACTCAGCGGCTTCGAGCTGAAAAGCCGCAACGAGATCATCAAGCTGGTGCTGAACGATTTCGAGGCGGTCGCGAGCGACTGGCTTTGGGAAACCGACGCGGACATGACGCTCATCAACATCTCGCCCCGCCTCGCCGCGATACTGGCGCTGGACCGGCACGACGACCCCGACCCCGAGGCGATCGACCTGCGCAGCCTCATCCTCGGCAGCGTGCCGCTGTCCGGCGACGCCGCCGACCTCGAAATCTTCATCCAGCGGCTGATCGCCCAGCAATCCTTCAGCAAGCTCACCCTGCCGCTCATGATCCGCGGCGAGCTGCAATGGTGGATGCTCTCCGGCAAGCCGCGCTTCAACATCAAGGGCGACTTCATCGGCTATCACGGCGTCGGCTCGGACGTCACGGAGAGCCACGGCTTCCACCAGAAGGTGGACTATATGGCGCGCTACGACGCGCTGACCCGCACCTTCAACCGCTCCCAGTTCAACGAATGCCTGGACAAGATGTTCCAGGACCTGAAGCCGGGCGAGACCGAATTCTGCCTGATCAGCGTCGATCTCGACAATTTCAAGGGCGTCAACGACACCTACGGCCACGCCACCGGCGACGAGCTGCTGCAGATCGTCGCGGACCGCATCGCCGACAACATCCGCTCCGGCGACATCGTCGCGCGCATCGGCGGCGACGAGTTCAGCATCCTTGCCTACTGCGCGACCAAGGACGAAGGGATGGAGGTCGCACTTCGGATCATCGGCGAGCTGAACCGCCCGATCATCATCAACGACAACCGCATCAACACCAGTGCGAGCGCCGGCATCGCCTACGCGCTGTGGGACGCCCAGGACCCGAAGACCATCCTGAAACAGGCCGACCTCGCCCTCTACCACGCAAAGCGCAGCGGTCGCGGCGTCTGCTTCCAGTATAACGACATGATCGAGCTTGAAATGCAGGTCCGCGCCAAGCTGGAAGCCGACCTGCACACCGCCCTGCATCGCCGGCAATTCGAGATGTATTTTCAGCCGATCTATTCGCTGAAAACCTCCAACATCGTCGGCGTCGAAGCGCTGATCCGCTGGCAGCACCCCACCCGCGGCCTGCTCCCGCCCGGCGAATTCATCGAAACCTGCGAGCGCATCGGCCTGATCGAGCCGCTCGGCCGCTGGGTGATCGGGGAGGCGTGCCGGATCGGCGCCTCATTGCCGGACCACATCAAGATCTCCATCAACCTCTCGCCGCTGCAGCTGCGCGACCAGGAACTGGCCAGCAGTGCCGCGCGCATCATCGACATCACCGGGATCGACCCCGCCCGCATCGAGTTCGAGATCACCGAATCCGCGGTCCTCGACACCGCCGGCCCCAGCATGGTCACGCTGGACGCGCTGCGGGCCCTGGGTGTCCGCTTCGCGCTGGACGATTTCGGCACCGGCCACTCCTCGCTCAGCCTGCTCCGCCGGCTGAATTTCGACCGCGTGAAAATCGACCGCTCGTTCACCGCCGGCATCCTGACCGACAAGGTCAACATGATTCTGGTCGAAAAAATCATCGAGCTCAGCCGCGCCCTCAACATGGAGGTCACGGTCGAGGGCATCGAAACCCGCGAACAGGCCGAGGCGCTGCGCAAGTTCGACGACATCAAGGTGCAGGGCTACCTGTTCGGCCGCCCCAGCAAGATCGGCAACATCACCTTCAGCATCGCGCCGGTCATCGGCGACACCAAGGCGGCCCGGCCGGAAGCCGCGCCGCTCTCCAACATCATTTCCCTGGACCGCCGCGCCCGCGAAAACTGACCCACGCCGCCCGCCGCACCGTCCCAAACACCCACGCCGCCACGCCAACATTCGCCGCCGCGATCAACGCCAAAATCGCCGCTCCGGAAACGCCCGCCGCATACAGACCCGCCGTCAGCCCCGCGGCCACCACGCTCGCCACCGCGTTCATCACGTTGTTTGCCGCGATCATCCGCGCCCGGTGGCTGGCGGCCGAGCGTTCCTGCAACAACACATAGAGCGGCACCGAATACCCGCCGCCGAACGCCGCCAGCACCAGCAGATCCAGCAACAAATGCCACCCCTGCGCCGCGGCGAGCACCGCCCGGATGTCCGCGAGGTGCCCGGCATGGACGGCGGTATTGGCGAAATCCGCCGCGAACACGGAGACCCCGATCCCGGCAATGGCGACATACCGCAACGACAACCCCGCCCGCAGAATCCGCGCCACGGCCAAGGAGCCGACCCCGACGCCGACCGCGAACACCCCCAGCATCAGCGTCACCACGTGCCCGTCCGCATGCAGCGCATCCCGCGCGATCGTCGGAAATTCCGCCAGCAGCGTCGCCCCCACCGCCCAGAACCAGCTGATCCCCAGAATCGCGAACCACACCGGCGGATTGCCCGCCGCCTGCCGCAGCAGCAACGCCGTTTCGCGCGCCACATTCCAGTCCGGCCGCAAGCCGGGTGCCGCCGCCGGCGCTGGCGGAATTTGAAACGCCGCCGCGATCCCCGCCACCGCGACGGCGATCACCGCACCGGACACGACCACCGGCCCCGCCGGCAGCAGCACCAGCGCTCCACCCGCCACGGTTCCGAGCAGGATGCCGATGAACGTCCCCGCCTCGATCAAGCCGTTGCCGGCGACCAGCTCGGCCTCGGCCAGGTGATCCGGCAAAATCCCGTATTTCAGCGGCGAAAAAAAAGTCGCCTGGACGCCCAGTCCCGCCAGTACCGCCATCAGCACCACGAAGCTGCCGGTCAGAAACCCCGCCGTCGCCAGCAGCGCCAGAAACAGCTCCCAGAATTTCACCAGCCGGATCAGTCTGGATTTCTCCCGCGCATCCGCAAGCTGCCCAGCCGCCGAGGAAAACAGCGCGTAGGGCAGAATGAACACGCCGCCCGCCAGCGCCACCAGCACCGGCCCGACATGCGCGAGCCGATAGAGCGCCAGCACCACCAGCGCGTTCTTGAACAGATTGTCGTTGATCGCGCCAAAGCCCTGCGTCAGGAACAGCGGCAGAAACCGCCCGCTGCGCAGCAGCGCCCTACTCATCTGTCCTGCGCGGCAGCGTCTTAACCATCCCGCAGCAGCACCAGGGTTCCCGCCGCCGCCGCCATGCCGGTGAACAACCCGGCGATCACGTCGCCGACGAAATGATACCCGCCCAGCACCAGCCCGGTCATCACCGAACCCACAATCCCCGCCCACAGCACCCGATATTTTGGCAACAGCCACCACAGCACCGCCATGGGTGCGGCGATGTAGGACGTATGGCCGGACGGAAAACTGCCATACAGCATGTCGTTGGCGAACGGGTGGTACGCGTACACCCCGTATTTGATCCAGCTATCCGGCCAGGGCCGACCGAAAAACCATTTCAGTTCATCCTTTGCGGCGGTGGAGGCCAGCGTCGCCAGGCTCGCCGACAAATACAGCCGCCAATGCGGCAGCGCCGGCCCGCCGACCAGCCGCCGCCACACCGCCGCCCCCAGCACCGCCGCCGCCGCCGGCAACGGCACCAGCGATGGTGCGGCCATCGCATCGTACAGCAGCTCCAGCCGCCGATGCGCGTGCGCGTACAGCGCCACCGGCCGGTCCACGAAAAAATTGCACAGAACCACCAGCGCCGCGCACAGCAGCGCCAGCCATAGCACAGTCCGCAACGGCGGCGGCGCCATCAGCAGCGGCCGTGTCACCCGCGCCTCGACAAAATTCACGTCGAAACTCCCGCCTTCGAAACAAAGCTCAGGGGATCAGCACCGTGCTGCCCGTTGTCCGCCGCGCCTCCAGCGCCGCATGCGCCGCCGCCGCGTCCGCCAGCGGAAACGTCTGGTTGACCTCGATCTTCACCGCCCCGCTCCGCACCACCTCGAACAGATCGGCCGTCACCGCCAGCAGATCGCCATGCGTCGCGGTATAGGTCGCAAGCCCCGGCCGCGTCAGGAACAGACTCCCCTTGGCGCCCAGCAAAGACACATCCACCGGCGGCACCGGCCCGGACGCGTTGCCGTAACTCACCATCAGCCCAAGCGGCGCCAGACAGTCCAGGCTGGCGTTGAACGTGTCCTTGCCGACGCTGTCATACACCACCGGCACCATCTTCCCGCCGGTGATCTTCTTCACCTCCGCCGCCAGATGCGCGTGCCCCACCACGGTGTGCGCGGCGCCATGCGCCTCGGCGATCTTCGCCTTCTCCGGCGTCGACACCACGCCGATGACCACCGCACCCAAATGCTTCGCCCATTGGCACAGAATCAGCCCGACGCCGCCGGCCGCCGCGTGCACCAGAATCGTTTGTCCCTTGTCCACCCGGAAGGTCCGGCGCAGCAGATATTGCGCCGTCATGCCCTGCAGCATCATCGCAGCACCGGTCTTGAAGTCGATGTCGTCCGGCAGCTTCACCAGCCGGTCCGCCGGGATCACCCGCTCGGTCGCATAGGCGCCGATCGGCCCGCCCGCATACGCCACCCGGTCACCGGCCTTCAAATCCACCACGCCAGCGCCCACCGCCAGCACGGTACCCGCCCCCTCCATCCCCGGTGTCGCCGGCAGAGCGGTCTTGTACAGCCCGGTGCGGAAATACACGTCGATGTAGTTCAGGCCCACCGCCTCATGCCGGACCAGCGCCTCGCCCGGTCCCGCCTCTGGCGTCGGCACCTGCTCCCACTTCATCACCTCCGGCCCACCGATAGCGTGCATACGGATCGCTTTGGTCGTCATGACAGTCTTTCCAGCGCCAGCAGCGCTTGTTTGGTGGGCAGGCCCTCGCCGCCGGAATAGCCGCCGATGCCGCCGGTGGCGACGACCCGATGGCAGGGTATCAAAATCGGTATCGGATTCGCGGCATTGGCGCCGCCGACGGAACGCGGCGATCCACCGGCGACCGCCGCGATCTCCCGATAGGTGCGCGTCTCTCCGGGGGGAATCTCCCGCAACGCCCGCCAGACCCGCTGCCGATACGCCGAGCCCGCCGGCCGCAGCGGCAGGTCGCCGGGCAACGGTTTGCCGTCGAAATAATCCTCCAGCGCCCGCTTGGTCCGGCTCAACAACACCGTCGCATCCTGGTCGCGCCCCCAACCCCATTCAAGCGCCACGATCCCGCCGTCATCCTCGGCGATTGTCAGGTCGCCGATTGGCGAATGCATGGACAGGGTGGGCATCGAGCACTCCGGTTCATGCCACGCTAGAGCGTGACCCCGCCCCAATCAAGTTAACCTCGCGCCGGCGCGCGACGGTACGCGAAAACACCCGCATCACCGCCACGGCTCTTCCGGCCAATCATGCTTCGGATACCGCCCGCGCATCTCGCGCCGCGCCTCCAACCACCCCTGCCGCCAAAAATTTTTTAAATCGCCGGTGATGGCAATCGGCCGCCCCGCCGGCGACAACAGAGAAATCCGCAACGCCACCTTCCCGCCTGCCAGGACCGGTGTCTCATCCAGCCCATAGAATGCCCTCGCCCGCGCCGCCGCCATCGGCACCGGCCCGCTGTAATCCACCGGCACCGCCCCGCCCGGCAGGTCCAGCCGCGCCGGCAACTCCCGGTCCAGCCGCACCACCCGCTCGTACCCCAGCATTCCGCGCAGAATCGCCACCAAATCCAGCCCCTTCGCCTCTCGCAGATTGCTCATCCCCGCCAGATACGGCGCCAGCCACGCGCCCGTCGTCGCAGCCAGAGTTTTGCGCGACAAATCAGGAAAGTCAGGATCGATCGTCCGCATCACCGCCGCCCGCGCCTGCAGGCTGAGCGCCGCATCGCTCCAATCCAACTGGTCCAGCCGGGTTGCCAGCGCCGCCGCCAGCGCCGCCTGAGCTTCCGCCGGTACCGCCGGCGCGGTCTTGTCGGACAGCACAAGCGCCCCCAGCCGCAGCCGCTCCCGCGTCAGCACCCCGCCGGTCGCCGGATCGAACCCGGATTCCCGCGTCGCCACCACCCGCGCCCGCAGCACCGCCGGCAAAGCCTCCCCATCCAGCGCTGCCGCCAACCGGATTTTCGCCCCCTTTCCATCCAGGGACGCCACCACGATCAGCCTTTGCCGGGCCAGCGGATCGGCCGGCCCCAACAACCCGCTGCCGCCGCCGGACAGCCGGAACGACCCCGGCTCGCCCCGGGCCTGGCCGATCCGGTCCGGAAACGCCGCCGCCAGCAGCGCCCCCGGGTCGCCCGCCGCGACCGCTCCCGCCGGCACGCCCAACCTTCCCCGGTAAATCCGCCCCGCCTGCCGGATTCGCGCCAGCACCGCCCGGTCGGCCTCGCCCTTCCCCGCCAGCGCCTCCAGCCGGAGCGCGATATCCGCATGTCCCGCCCCACCCCGCGCCAGCGGATCGCGCTCCTCCAGAATCGCCGCGAGGTCCGCGGCCAGCGCCGTCTCTCCCGGCGTCGCCGCCGCCTGCATCATCGCCGCCAGCCGAGGTGCCGCCCGCAGCCGCGCCATCGCCCGCCCGGCTCCGGTCAGCTTGCCGCCCGCATCCAGCGCGCCCAGCTCCGTCAACAGCGCCCGCGCCGCCGCCACCGCGCCGGCCGGCGGCGCGTCCGGGAACGGCAGATCCTCCGGCCGCTCCCCCCACGCCGCGCAGGCCAGCACCAGCCCGGACAGCTCCGCCGCAAAAATCTCCGGGCGGTCGAACAGCGGCAAGCCGCGATGCAGCGCCTCCGACCACAGCCGGTTCGCCACCCCCGGCGCCTCCCGCCCGGCCCGCCCGGACCTTTGCGTCGCCGCCGCCCGGCTGATCCGCAACGTCGTCAACCGGGTCAGCCCGGTCGCCGCGTCCAGCACCGGCGCGCGGCGAAACCCGCCATCCACCACCACTCGCACCCCCGGCACGGTCAGCGACGTCTCGGCGATCGAGGTTGCCAGCACCACCCGCCGCTTCTCATGCTGCCGCAGCGCCAGATCCTGCGCCGCCGGCGCCAGGTCGCCATGCAGCGGCAGCACCAGCGCCGGACAGCCGGCCAGCGCCGCCTCGGTCCGGCGGATTTCCGCCATGCCCGGCAGAAACGCGAGAATATCCCCATCATGCGCCACCAGCGCCTCGCGGATCGCCCTGGCCATCGCCTCCGGCAGTTCCCGCGCGGTCGGAATATCCCGCTTCGCGTGGCTCACACTGACCGGGAACATCCGCCCGGCACTCTCCACGACTTTGCCATTCAGGAGAATCGCCAGCGGTGCGGCGTTCGCGGTCGCGGACATCGCCAGAATCCGCAACTCCGGCCGCAGCGTGCGCTGCAAATCCAGCACCAGCGCCAGCGCCAAATCCGCCTCCAGGCTGCGCTCATGCACCTCGTCGAAGATCACGCAGCCGACGCCCGCGAGGCCAGGATCGCCCAGCAACCGGCTGGTCAGCAGCCCCTCGGTGATCACCTCCACCATGGTCGCCCCGGAGGCCGCACTTTCCAGCCGGGTCCGGAACCCGACGCGCTGCCCCACCGGCTCGCCCAACAAATCCGCCATCCGCGTCGCCGCCGCCCGCGCCGCCAGCCGCCGTGGCTCCAGCATCAAGATCCGCCCGCCCGCTCCCCGTTCCAGCAACGCCAGCGGCACCAGCGTCGTCTTCCCCGCCCCCGGCGGCGCCACCAGCACGGCATTGCCGGCCGCCAGCGCGTCCAGCAACGCCGGCAAAACGTCCCGCACCGGCAGATCGGTCATCGCATCCATCATGGATGATCGTACCATCGGCCATCCGCGTGCGTGAACCGGCGCTTCGTGCGATAATCCCGCCATGCGCGCGCTTGTCCTCCTGTTGTGCCTGCTGCCGGGCCTCGCCCTCGGCGCGGTCAGCAACATCGCCACCACGCCCCAGGACAGCGTATCCCTCGTCTCCGCCAGCAACGCCGCCAGCAATGGCCGCGTCACCCTCGGCCTGCGCTTCCGCCTCGCCCCCGGCTGGCACATCGACTGGTCCAACCCCGGCGACGCCGGGCTCGCCCCCGCCATCACCCTCGATCCGCCGGGCCAGGCCGGCCCGCTCGCCTTTCCGCCGCCCAGCCTCCTCACCCAAGGCCCGATCACAGACTACATCCTTTCCGGCGAAATCCTGCTCCCGTTCACCGCCAGCCATATCGGCACAAAAATCACCGCCAGCGCGACCTGGCTGGTCTGCCGCGACATCTGCATCCCGGAACACGCCCGCTTCACCCTGGCGCTGCCCGGCGGCCCATCCGCCGAGGCCAGCCTGTTCGCCACCCCCCGCATCGTCGCCTCGCCGTTCGCCGCGACCATCGCGCCGGACGGCACGCTCAGCCTGATCGGCCCCACCGCGGCGCAGGTCGCCGCCGCCCATTTCTTCCCGGCCGCGCCGGATGAAATCATCAACCGCGCGCCGCAGACTCTGGCCTTCACCCCCACCGGCCTGACCCTGCGCCTCGCCCCGGCCCCCGGCTTCATGCCCACCAGTGCGCTCACCGGCATCATCGAGCTCACCGACCCGTCCGGCGCCATGCAGGCGCTCACCCTCCGCGCGACACCGGGCGCCGCCCCTATCGCCCGTCCCGCCGCCGTCCCGCTGATCGTCTGGCTCGGCTGCGCCTTCCTCGGCGGCCTGATCCTCAACCTGATGCCCTGCGTCTTCCCGATCCTGGCGATGAAGGCGCTCGCCCTCTGCCGTCTCGGCGGCCAGTCCCGCGCCGCGATCCGGCGCGAGGCGTTCGGCTACACCGCCGGCGTGCTCGCCGCGATGCTGATTCTGGCCGCCACCCTGCTCGCCGCCCGCGGCATCGGCATTGTCACCGCCGGGGGGCTACCCGCCTGGGGCTTCCAATTCCAATCCCCCGTCTTCGTCGCCATCATCGCCTGGCTGATCTTCGCCGCCGCCCTCAACCTCGCCGGCCTGTTCGAGCTTTCGATTCCGTTCGGCACCCATCTTGCGACCCGCCACAGTTTCTTCACCGGGCTGCTCGCGGTGGTGGTCGCCACCCCCTGTACCGCGCCGTTCATGGGCGGCGCGGTGGCCGCCGCCCTCGCCGCCCCGCCGGCCGCGGCCCTCGGCATTTTTCTCTGCCTTGGCCTCGGCCTCGCGGCCCCGTTTCTGCTGCTCGCCCTCATTCCCGCCCTCGCCGCGCTCCTGCCCCGCCCGGGACGCTGGATGCTGGTCCTGCAGCGTCTCCTCAGCCTGCCGATGTTCGCGACCTTCCTTTGGCTCGCCTGGCTGCTCCGCCGCGAAGCCGGCATCGGCGGGCTCGAGCTCCTGCTGCTCGGCGCCGTCCTCCTCGGCCTCGCGGTCAGCCGCCGCGCACTCCGCCCCGCCGCTCTCGCCGCACTCCTGGTCCTGCCGTTCCTGCGCACCGTCCACGCCGCCCCGCCGCTCACGCTGCCGGGCGCCACCCCCTATTCCGCCGACCGCCTCGCCG
>Ga0116230_10005832_pt1 | contig 12094 bp, 3 predicted proteins | sample S1TSphfallax_3_FD_88678 | JGI IMG/M metagenome (GOLD analysis project Ga0116230, IMG submission 88678) | Host-associated microbial communities from peat moss isolated from Minnesota, USA - S1T2_Fd - Sphagnum fallax MG | ecosystem: Host-associated > Plants > Peat moss > Unclassified | place: USA...
GCCACCGCTCTCTTCATTCTGACTGTGTGCGCCGCGGCCGCGCAAGCGGTCGAGCCAGTCACCAATGTCTTGACGGTGCGCCGCATCGCCAGGCAGCCCGACGGCCGGGAGACGGCCGAGGTCGCGACCTCGGCCAAACCCGGGGACGTCCTCGAATACGTCGCCGTGTTTCATAACAACGGCACTGCTGCCGCGCGCGGCCTTAGCGCCACGCTACCGCTGCCGCCCGGCACGGAATTCATTCCAGCATCGCAGCATCCGAGCGACGCGAACGCGAGCGTCGATGGGATCACGTTCGAACCTATGCCGCTCAAGCGGCGGGTGATGGGCGAGGACGGTACGCCGCACGAAGAGTTGGTGCCATTGCGCGACTATCGGTACCTGCGCTGGCCGGCGGCGGAACTCGCCGGCGGCGCCACCTTGAGCGTGAGCGCGCGCGTCGTGATCTCCCCATGACATCGTCCGCCACTCGCTGGTCCGTCCCGTTCGGGCGACGCGTGCGCATTGCCACCGGCTTGAGCGCGCTGTGTCTGTGCCTGTCACTCCTGATGACCGCGCGCGCCACGCCGCCGCCGGTCGGCACGTCGATCGGCAACCAGGCATCGGCATCCTATACGGACAGCACGGGCACGTCGCGCACCGTGACCTCGAACACCGTGCAGACGGTGGTCGCCCAGGTCGCGACGTTGACGTTGACGGCGAGCGGCGCCAAGACGGCGTCCATCGGCAGCACGGTGTACTACCCGCATACGTTGACGAACACCGGCAACGGCTCCGACACGTTCACGTTGACCGCGGTCAATGCCGGCGGCAGCGCTTTCAACATGACGGGTATCGCTATCTACGCCGACAATGGCTCCGGCGCACCCACCGGATCGGCGATCACGTCGACCGGCAGCCTGGCGGCAAACGCGACCTTCAAATTCATCGTCGCGGCCACGGTGCCGACCACCGCCACGACCGGGCAGACCAACAGCCTTACCGTCACCGGCACCAGCGCCTACACGCCGGCGTCGACCGGCGTCAACACCGACATCACGACCGTGACCGCGAACGCGGTGGTGAACGTGACCAAGTCGATCAGCGCCGCCTCGGGCGCACCCGGCTCCGGGCCATACACCTACACCTTGACTTATACCAACACCGGCAACAGCACCGCGACCAGCGTCAAGCTGACGGACGCCATCCCCGCGGGCCTTACCGAAGTCGCCAACTCGGGTTTGTGGAGCGTCACCGGCACCACCGCGCTCACCGATGCCAAGGCGACGTACGGCACCGCGCCGAACCAGATCACCTACGACTATGCGGTGACCACCGCGGGCACGGTGACGGCGACGGTGAGCAACGTGGCCCCGGGCCAATCGGGCACGATCAGCTTCAAGGTCACCGTCGCCGCCGCGACGGCGCCAGGCGCGATCTACAACACGGCCGGGATTTCGTACAACGACGGCTCCGGCACCACGGTGACCGGCACGTCCAACGCGGTGCCCTTCACGGTGAGTGCGAATGCGGCCGTCACCGTGGCGGCGTCCACGGTCGCGAGCGCCAATCCGGGCAGTTCGGTGGTGTTCTCGAACATCGTGCACAACACGGGCTCGGGTACCGACGATTTCAACATCACGTTGTCGACCGGCAATTTCCCAACCGGCACCAGTTTCGTGCTCTACAAGAGCGACGGCGTGACGCCGCTCGTCGACACCAACGGCGACGGCATTCCGGACACCGGGTCCCTCGCCTCCGGCGCGAGCTATACGATCGTGGTCAAGGCCGTGCTGCCGGCGAGCGCCAGCGGCACCGGGCCGTTCGTCGTCAACGCCACGGCCACCTCGACCGTCACTGCCACCGTGAGCGCGACGGCGGCCGACACGTTGACGGCGCTTACCACGAGCACGGTGGACCTCACCAACAATGCCGCATTGGGCGGCACCGGCGTCAAGGGCACCGGCGCCGGTCCCGAGGCCACGGCGCAGGTCACCAATGCCACGAATCCGGCCACGTCCACGACGTTCATTCTAGTCGCGAACAATACCGGTCCGATTGCGGACACCTACAACCTCGCCGCCAGCACGGTCTCGACCTTCACGAGCCAGACGCTGCCCACCGGCTGGACCGTGACGTTCAAGGCCGACGGCGGTGCCGGCACGTGCGCGACGACGGGTGCGACCATCACCAACACCGGCACCGTGAGTGCGGCGGGCAATGTTGTCGTGTGCGCGGTGGTCTCCGTGCCGGCGAGTTACACGGCGGGTACCACGGACCTCTATTTCCGCATCCTGTCCCCGGCCACGGCGGCGACCGACACCATCCACGACGCCGTGACCGTGAACCAGGTGCGTTCACTGACCTTCACGCCCAATAACACCGGCTCGATCTACTCGGGCGGCACCGTGGTCTACAGCCACACTCTGACCAATACGGGCAACGTCACGGAAGGCAACGGCACGGTGTCGATCGTGACGCTCGTCGATCTCAACACGCAGCTCGGCTGGACCACGGTCGAGTATTACGACGCCAACAATAACGGCGTGCTCGACAGCACCGATCCTGTGATACCCGTCGCGGGCCTGCAGGTCCTCATCGCGGCCGGCCTGGCACCAGGTGCCTCGATCACGATCTTCGATAAGGTGACGGCGCCGCCGGGTGCCCCGGTCGGCATCGTCGACACGACCACGGTCACGCTCACCACCGTCAACGGCACGTACACGTCCGTGGTACCCGCGGTCGCGACGGTGACCGACAGCACCACCGTCATCGTGGGCAATGTCACGCTCGTCAAAGCGCAAGGCCTGGACCTGACGTGCTCGGGCACGCCGACCGGCGGCTACTCGACGGCCACCATCAGCACAGGTGCCGTGCCCGGCGTCTGCATCGACTATCAGATCACGGTCACCAACATCGGTTCAGCCAACGCGACGAGCGTGATCGTGTCCGATGCGACGCCCGCCTTCACGGTGCTGTCCACGACCGCACCGGCGACTACCGTCGGCACGGTGACGGCACCCGCGAGCGGCGCGGCCGGCACCGTCGTCGCCACGGTCGGGACCTTGAGCGCGGGCCAAAGCGCGGTGCTGACATTTGGCGTCAAGATTCAGCAATAGGCGGACGCTGCGGCCGTGCGGGCCCGCGCCGCTCTCACCACCGGTTTTCTGCTCGCGGGCCTAGCCGCAAGCGGCACCGCGCGGGCGGCGGTGCCCGTGGCAGGCACGCTGTTCAGCAACGTCGCGCGCGCATCCTACATCGACGCGGCCACCGGGCACACGATCCGCGTGACCTCCAACACGGTCACGACGATTTTGCAGCCGCTCGAAGCATTGCTGCTGACCGGCAGCGAGGCGGTGGACGGCGAGCCGGCGGACACGCTGACGTTCGCGCACCGGCTCACGAATTCCGGCGACATCACGACGACTTACACGCTGAGCGTCGGTGCCGCGGGCGGTGAGTTCGCCGCGACGGGGATTACGCTCGTCGGCGACACCAACGGCAACGGCATTGCCGACCCGGGCGAGCCCGTGCTCGGCACCTCCGCGGCCGTGTCGCTCGCGCCCGGCGCGACGATGAGCCTCGTGATCCTCGCCAGCGTGCCCGCCACCGCGGCCGCGGGGCAGTCCTCGCAGATCCGTCTCACCGCGCTGGCGCAACCGCACGGCGCGGCGCTGAGCGAGACCGATACGATCACCGTCGTCGCTCCCCACATCAGCATGACGAAGAGTGCCGCCGCGCCCACCACGACGCCCGGCGCCGGCGTGACGTTTGCGTTGCATGCAGAGAACACCGGCACCGGAACGGCGCGGCCGGTGAGCGTCACGGTGGATGGGCAGGCCGCGACACTGTTCATCCTGCGCGATGCCATCCCCGCGAATACCACGTTCGCGAGCGCAACCACCCCGACCGCGGGTGCGCAAACGCTGTATCACCGCATGAGCGATGCACCGCATGCCTACGTCACGGCCCTCCCGGCGGGCGCGGCGGTGGACGGCGTCGCGTGGGGCATACCGTCTTTGGCGGCCACGGCCAGCCTGTCGGGCACGCTCGGCGTGCTCGTCAACGGCAACGCGTCCGGCACGGTGTCGAACATCGGCTACGCCGACTTCGACTTGGGCGGCACACTCTCGACGGTGGCCTCGAACGCGGTCGTGCTCACGCTGCCGCCGCTCGCGCCGTCGATCGCGTTCTACACCGACGCCACCTATACCAAGACCACGAAGGACATCGGTTTGGGGATGCCGCTCTACGTGCAGGTCAACGCCTCTCAATGCAATACCGATCCCACCGCGATCCTCACGCATCCGTTGACGGTGACGAGCACGCTCACGGGCGACACCGAGACTTTCACGGCGACGGAGACCGGACCCAACACCGGCATGTATCGCGTGCTGCCGTTCATTCCCACGGCCAATGCCGCGAATCACGCCGTGGTATCGGGTGACGGCATCCTCGAAGTCGACGCCAACGACAAGCTCTCCGTGACCTTGGTCGGCTGCGGCGTGGCGGCATTGACGACGCAGATCCTCGTCGATCCGCAAGGCACGGTGTTCAACAGCAAGACCAACCTGCCCGTCGCCGCCGCCACCGTCGAACTGATCGACGTCACCGGCAACGGCAACGGCGGGCATCCGGGCGGCAAGGCCGTCGTGTTCGCCGCCGACGCGGTCACGCCGGCGCCGAGCACGGTGACGACGGGCGTGGACGGCACCTACAGTTTTCCGTTCGTCGAGCCGAGTACTTATCGCCTGCAAGTACTGCCACCCAACGGTTTGAGCTTTCCGTCGAAGGTGCCAGCGGCATCCCTGCCCGCCGGACGCAACATCAACGCCGCGGCATCGTACGGCGTGAACTTCCCGGTGCTCGCGACCAGCGGCCCCATCATCGCCGACATTCCCGTCGATAGCGGCGCCGGCAACGGCCTTTTCCTGCAGAAAATCGCCTCCAAAGCCGCCGCGGCCAGCGGCGATTTCGTCGACTACACGCTGACCGTCAACAACAACACCGGCACGGCGCTGCCCATCGCGGTCAATGACGAACTGCCGCTCGGATTTGCGTTCATCGCCGGCAGCGCGCGCGAGAATGGCGTGCCGCTCGCCAATCCGTCGGGCGGGGCCGGCCCCATGCTGGTATTCGGCATGGGCACGCTCGCATCCGCAACGCAGACCGTGCTCACGTATCGCGTGCGCATCGGTCCGGCCGCAGCGTCGGGGACCGGAACCAATACGGCGCAGGCAGCGAGCGGCGCCACCCATTCGAATCTCGCCGCCGCGACGGTGAAGGTCTCGACCAACAGTGCGCTGTCCGACAAAGCGTATGTATTCGGCAAGGTGTACGCCGATTGCAACCGCAACCGCATCCAAGATGCCGCCGAACCCGGTATTCCTGGCGTGCGTCTGTATCTGGACACCGGCACCTACGTCGTCACCGATATCGAAGGCAAGTACAGCATTTACGGCCTCACGCCGCGCACATACGTGGCCAAGGTGGATGTGACCAGCCTGCCGAAGGGCAGCACGCTCGAACTCTTGGATAACCGCAATGCGCTCGATCCCGGCAGTCAGTTCGTCGACCTGCAGAATGGTGAACTGCACAAGACGGACTTCGCCGTCGGCAACTGCGGCCCCGCGCTCGACCAAGAACTGGCCGCCCGCCGGTTGGCGCTGCACGGTGCGCGCAGCGAGATCGCCGCACTCGCGGCGACGCCGATCGCCGTGAACCCCGCCACGGTGGCCGATCCCCGCACGCAGGGCGCCAGCGGCATTATCGGTCAGCGCAACTCCGTGCCCGGTACGGCCGATGCGAACACGCGCACCTCGCCCGCGACGGCAACCAACGCGCCGCCCGCCGCGGCGGCACCGAGCCCACCACCGCCCGCCCCCGAAACGTTGGCGCAGTTACTGCCCACGCTCACGCCGCGTCTGGATTTTCTCAGTCCGCAAGGCGGCTCGATCATGAAGAGCTCGCAGACGCGCGTGCGAGTCAAGGGGGCCTACGGTGCGCAACTGCAGCTGATCGTGAACGGCAGCGTCGTGAGCCTCCAGAAGGTGGGCGAACGCAGCAGCCTCGAGAGCGCCGGCGTCACGGCATGGGAATACGTCGGCGTCGACCTTAAGGCCGGCGACAATCTTCTCGAACTCGACCTCATGGATGATTTCGGCAATATCCATGACACGCGGCACCTGCACGTGACGGCGCCCGGTGCCCTCGCGCGGATTGTCATCGGTACCCCCGCGCAGGCGAGCGCCGATGCGTCGCAACCGCTCGACATCCCGATCGAGTTGCGCGACCAGCATGGCGTGCCGGTGTTCTCGCGCACCGAACTCACCCTCGAGGCCAGCCTTGGCGCATGGCAGACCGCCGATCTCGATCCCAAAGAGCCGGGAGTGCAGGTCTTCGTCGAGGGCGGTGTCGGGCATTTCAAATTGGCGGCGCCGGCCAATCCGGGCAAGGGGAAACTGCGCGTCACGAGCGGCGCGGTGCATGCCGAGGCGGACATCACCTTCATGCCGAATCTGCGTCCGCTCTTGGCGGCGGGCATGGTGGAGGGCGTGGTGAGCCTGCACAATCTGAGTCCGGCGGCGCTCGTGTCCGCGCAGAACGGCGATGGCTTCGAACGGCAGATCGAGAACGCATCGCGCAGCGTCGACGGCGGCGACGTCACGGCGGCCGGACGCGCGTCCTTGTTCCTGAAGGGCAAGATTCTGGGGTCTGATCTATTGACGCTCGCGTACGATTCGGACAAACCGACCGACACGCCGCTGTTTCGCGACATCCAGCCCGACCAGTTTTATCCCGTCTACGGCGACTCTTCGGTCAAGGGCTACGACGCGCAATCGACGGGCAAGCTCTACGTGCGCATCGATCATGGCACGAGCTACACCCTGTACGGCGATTTCAGCACGCAAAGTAACAACCCCGGCCGCGTGCTCACGCAGTACAGCCGCGCGCTCAACGGCGCCAAGACGCACATCGAAGCAGGCCCTCTGACGCTCGACGGCTTCGTGAGCGACACGAGTTCCACTCAAGTGATCGACGAGTTGCCGGCCAATGGCACGTCGGGTCCGTACCAGTTGAGTCAGCACGACCTGGTGGTCAACAGTCAGCAGGTCGACATCATCACGCGCGATCGCAACCAGCCCACGCTGGTCTTGAGCGACACGCCGTTGACGGCCTTCACCGACTACGCCGTCGATGCCTTCAGCGCACAGATCCTGCTCAAGGCGCCGGTGCCGAGCCTGGATGCCAACTTGAATCCGCTCTACGTCCGTGTCGTGTACGAAGTGAACGGCGGCGCGGAGAAATTCTGGGTCGGCGGGATCGATGCGCGCGAACGCATCGCGCGCAACGTCACCTTGGACGAGACGTTCGTGCGCGACACCAACCCCGTCACACGCGCGAGCATCGGCGGCGGCAATTTTCTTTGGAACCCGGATCGCGACACGAGCGTCGTCGGCGAGATCGCGCAAACCCAATCGGATCTGGTCGGCACGGGCGGCGCGCATCGCATCGAGTTGAAACATCGTGATGCCCATCTCGAGGCCAGGGTCTATGCGGTGCAGACCGACTCGACCTTCGACAATCCGAGTTCGACCTATACGGCGGGCGCAGCCGAGTACGGCGCCAAGATCAGCGAGGTCTTCGATGCGCGAAATCGCCTCATCGTCGACGCGCTCAAGACCAGCACCACCGGGACCAGCATTCAAAGTCCGCTGAGCATCCCCATCGTCGGTGTGTCCGAGGCGGTGCCGGGCGGCGGTTCGCGCCAGGGCGAATCGATCGCACTGGAACATACTCTCAAGAAGAAGCTGAAACTCACGACCGGCGTGCGTCACGCCCAAGCGAACGGCATCGCGACGCAGACGTTGGCCGTGGGCGCGGTGCCGAACGACTTCACCAGCGCGCGCGCGCGGCTCGATGCGCCGGTGCCCGATGTGCCCAAGGCCAACGTGTTCGCGCAATACGAGCAGGCCATCGACGCTCCGGGCCTCAAGGATACGACGGTTGGCGGCAACTATCAGGTCGCGCCGCAAACGAAGTTCTATCTGACCCACCAGAGCAGCAACAGCCTGAGCGGCGACTATGCCTTGAACTCCGCCCAGCAGAACGACACCACCATCGTCGGTCTGGACACCACGTACATGCAGGACGGCAAGATGTTCGATGAATACCGCGTGGGCGACGGCGTCGATGGGCGCGAGGCGCGCGCCGCCGTGGGCTTGCGCAATCTGTGGTCCTTGGCGCCGGGGCTCGGTCTGTCGACGAGCGTTCAGCAGGTCCATCCGATCTCCGGCGTGGTCACCGACCGCGCCACCGCGCTCACGGCCGCTCTGCAGTACACCGCCAATCCCGACTGGAAGGGTTCGACGCGCATGGAGTGGAGCCGTTCCGCGACGTCGGAAACCTGGCTGACGACCCTCGGCGCCGCCGTCAAGATCAACCCGAACATCACGGCACTGGTGCGGGGCGTCGACAATGAACAACTGGGTTTGGGAGTGGGAGCCACCTCGAACGTGCTGCGCCAGGCCCAACTGGGCGTCGCACTGCGGCCGGTGGACGGCGATGTGTGGAACGCGCTGGCCTGGGTCGAGCACAAACGCACCGACAATGGCACGCTCGGCACGGGCCTCACCGACGACGAGGCGGCCAACATCTTCTCGACGCACGTCAACTACCAGCCCGAGGCGTCGTGGGTCATCACCGGCCGCTACGGTATCAAACGAGCAACCGACTATGCAGCGGGGTTGACCACGACCTATACCGCGCAAGTTCTGGGCGCGCGCTCGGTGTGGGATCTGACCGAGCACTGGGACATGGGTCTGCAGTACTTCGTCGAATTCGGCGGCGACGGCCTTGCGAGCCGCCAACGGGCCATCGGCGGCGAGGCCGGCTACCTAGTCATGAAAAATCTCTGGCTCTCGATAGGCTACAACGTCGTGGGTTTCAGGGACCGCGACCTCACGAGCGAAGACTACACGCAGCGTGGATTTTATCTGCGGCTGCGCTTCAAGTTCGATGAAAACCTGTTCAAGCCGAGCCACAACGCGGCGGCCCTGCCGGCGGATGCGGCGGTGATGAAATGAGAGTCGCGTCGACGCAGCGCCGGTCGAGCGTGCGCCGGCAGGGCATGGGCAGGCAGCGCGTAAGCCGATTCACCGCGCGGGTCGCGGCACCTGCGCTGCTCGGCGCCGCCGCGCTCGGCCTCGCGGGTGCGGCCGGCGCCGCGAGCGGCTCCTACGCGACGACGGGCACGGGCACTTACGCGCAGAGCGTGTGGTGGCTCGACCTTTCCGGCTACAGCGACTCGGCCGCCTCGCTGGGCGGTTCGGCGCAGAGTTTCACGCTGCCGAACGGAGCGGGCACGTTCTCGTTCACGGCCACCAAGAGCGCCGGCTTGAGCGCCTTCACGCCGACGGTGGAGCCTGCCAATGCCAGCGTCGGCGCATTCGGCCACGGCGCCTACAACGGCATCACGGGTTCGCCCATCCTCTACACGTCGGCGTTTCTCGTCACGACGGCGGTGAAATTCCAATCCATGAGCATGGTCGACGCCGCCGGTAACGCCCGCACGTTCACCTTCTATGCAGCCGACGGCGAAAACACCGACAGCGGCGAGAGCATCACATACTCGACGTCCGGCACGTACTCGTTGGTGGACACGGTCAACTACTACTCGAGCTTCAACGGCAATCTTCCGTCCTTGAGCGGCGTGGGCAGCGCCACGGTGACGGAAAGCGGCTCGAACAGCGCCAGCTACAACGCCTCCTACGTCTTCGGCACGTCCAACCCGTCGAACGTCACGACCTCGGTCACGAATTCATTGACAGGTTACCAAGGCGTGCTGTTCGGCATCTCGTTGCCCACCGTGACCCTGAACGTCATCACCGCCGCGCGCTCCGACCCGAGCGATCAATTCACCGCCACGATCGGCTATACCAGCCCGGCGGCGACCGTGAAGAGCGTCACGACCACGGGTCTCGGCGGCACCGCCGCCACCGGCGCGACGTCGGTCATCGGCACCAACAGCATCACGCTCGCGGCGGTCATGGCGTCGGGAAGCGCATCGCCGCTGAGTTACTACAGCGGCGCCATCGTTTGTTCGAACGGCGGTCCCGGGGCGACCGGCTACGGCGGCAGCGCCACCGTGCTGCCGAGCGGTACCGGGACGAGCTTCGCGGTGACGCCGAAGACCGGCGACAACATCACCTGCACGCTGACGCTCACGCCCGTCGCGCAAACGCTCGCCGGCACGGTCTACAACGACGCCAACCACGATGGCAGCCTCGACAACGGCGAGTCGAGCACCGGTGTCTCCGGCCTGTACGTGAAGATCGCCGCGCTGTCCGGCGGCGTGTGCGCCACCACCGCCACGGCGGCGGCCGCCGTCAATGCCACCACGGGTGCCTACAGCATTCCCTCGGTCGCGAGCGGCACGTATTGTCTCACGCTGAGCACCAACAACTCCCTGAGCTCGACGGCGGCGGCCCGGCCGGCGGGCTACGTCGATTCGGAGGCACCGAGCGGCGTGCGGCAGCTCGACGCGACCCAGATCCCGTCGCCGGTACAAAATTTTGGACTGTATGCCGGTGCGTCGCTGTCTCTCGTGGTGTTCAACGACTCCGGGGTGGGCGGTGGCACCGGCAACGACGGTGTGCAGAACGGCGGCGAAGCGGGTTTGAGCGGCGTCACGTTGACGGCCACGGTCAGGGGCAGTACCACCGCCACCGCGACCACCATCGGCAATGGCGGCGCCACCTTGTGGCTGCCTGCGTCGAGCGGTACCGTGACGGTCACCGCGACCGCGCCGGCGGGCGATCTGGCCACGGGCGGCAGCGCCGGCACGACGGGAGGGTCCTATGCGCGGCCCAACGTCACGTTTACATACGCATTGGGCACCGCCTACACCGGCGTCACGTTCGGTCTGATCGCCGCAAGTTCGCTTGCACCGGTCGGCGCGCAGTCCGCGCAGCCCGGCAGCACGCTTTTTTATCCGCACGCGTTGGTCGCGGGCAGTGCCGGCCAAGTCAGCTTCGCGACGAGCGCCGCGTCGAGCCCCACATTGAGCGGCTGGAGCGAGAGCCTGCTCCTCGATACCGCGTGCAGCGGCACGTTCGCGAGCGGCGATACGACGATCAGCGCTGCGGTCGCCGTTACCGCGGGCCAGCGGGTGTGTATTCTCGTCAAGGAATTCGTGCCCGCCGGCGCGCCCTGGAACGCGCAGAACAAGGTCACCGTCAGCGCCACCACCGTCTATAGCGGCAGCGCCGCGCCGGCGACCCAGGTTGCAACCGTCACCGACACCACGACCGTCACCGTCGCTGCCACCCAGCTAACCAAACAAGTCGAGAACGTGACGCAATCGGGCAGTTATGGAACCAGCAACACGGCGCTGCCCGGCAACACGCTGCAGTACCAGCTCACCATCGTCAACCAGGGCAGCGCAGCGCTGTCCACCATCGTCATCAGCGACTCGACACCCGCGTATACTACGTTCTTGTCCGGCGCCTGCCCGGGCACGCTGCCCTCGACGCTGACCAGCTGCACGCTGAACGCACCGTCGGCGGGTGCCACCGGAGCCCTGCAATGGACTTTCAGCGGTGCGCTCGAACCCGGTACGCAGACCACGGTAACCTACCAGGTGACGGTGACCCAATGACGCCGCTGGCGGCACGGCGCCTCACGGCGTGTCGGCGTCGATGGTCTTGACCGGTTGAGTGGACAGATCATCGCCTTCCCAAGGCGCGCCGCTCCACGTATCGCTGCTCGAAACCGCGCGGATGCTCGAGACCGACAGGCTCATGGTTGAAGCGGTATCCGGCACGGGCGCACGGGCGACCACCGTCGCCTGGCGTCGGGTCTTCGATTCGTGTTTGGCGGCGTCCGCGAGGTTCAAAAGAGTCTCGCGGTCATGGGCGTGGTCGGGATAGACGGCAATACCGGCACGCATCGTGACGCGAATCGGACCACCCGGGGATTCCATAGGTTTCGAAATAACAGGCATGAGTCGATCGACGGTCTGCAAGGCGCCGGCTTGTGACACGCCATCGAGAATCAGGACGAATTCGTCGGCACCCAGCCTCGCGACCACGTCCGACGTGCGCAGACAGCGCAA
>Ga0116230_10005834_pt1 | contig 12090 bp, 11 predicted proteins | sample S1TSphfallax_3_FD_88678 | JGI IMG/M metagenome (GOLD analysis project Ga0116230, IMG submission 88678) | Host-associated microbial communities from peat moss isolated from Minnesota, USA - S1T2_Fd - Sphagnum fallax MG | ecosystem: Host-associated > Plants > Peat moss > Unclassified | place...
CATTTTTTGAAAGCGAAAAGCGATTTAAGGCGGCACAGTTTGGCGACGTGAAGCGGGATGCGCCGTATTTCGAGGCCAAGTTTCATTCCCGCATGGCCGGGCGCATGGCGGAACTGGGTGTGCCGGTGGAGCGGACGCGGCACGGTTGGGAAATCGCCGGATTCTCCAAAGCCACGCTGGACAAGTTCTCGCGGCGCACGGCCCACATCGAAGAGATCGCGAAAAAGAAAGGCATCACCAGCGATGCCGACAAGGATGGACTCGGGGCCAGAACACGGGAGAAGAAGCAGAAGAATCTGTCGACCCGCGAATTGCGGCAGCAGTGGCGATCACGGCTGGACCGTGATGAACAGTCTGCCCTGTCCCAAATTGCAGAACGCGTCGGCGGCACGCCCATCTCGGAGAACACACGCGATCTGGATGAGACTGCGGCGCTGGCGGTTGATCACTGCTTCGAGCGCAAGTCGGTGGTGCCCGAGCGCGTGCTGCTGGCTGAAGCGATTAAGCGGTCGGTGGGTCAGGTATCGGCCGCAAAAGCCGAAGAGGCGGTCCTGCGGCAGAATCTTCTTCACGCCGAACGGAATGGTCGGCGTTTTGTCACAACGCGCAGCGTCCTGGACGAGGAGAAACGGATGCTGGAGTTTGCCCGCGAAGGGCGTGGCACCTGCCGCCCGCTGGGTAGTGGATATCATGATTTCCAGCGGGAAGGTCTCAATGATGACCAGCGCCATGCGGTGTTGCACGTCCTGAATTCGGCGGATCGGATCACTCTGATTCGCGGTGCCGCCGGCACGGGTAAGACCACCATGATGCAGGAGGCCGTGGCTGCGATCCAGAAGAACGGCACGAAAGTCTTTACTTTCGCTCCATCCGCCGCCGCCAGTCGCGGCGTGCTGGCGAGCGAGGGGTTCACCAGTGCCGATACCGTGGCACGGCTGCTGAAGGACGAAAAGCTCCAGCAGCAGATAAGAGACTCCGTCATTTGGGTGGACGAGGCGGGGCTGCTCGGTGTGAAGGCGACTGCGCAGTTGTTCGATCTGGCTGATCGAGCGGATGCCCGGGTCGTCCTCTCCGGCGACCGGAATCAGCATTCTTCGGTCGAACGTGGAGCGGCGTTGCGGTTGCTGGAGACGGAGGCCGGCCTGATACCAGCCGAAATCCGCGATATCCAACGGCAGAAAGGCCAATACAAGCAAGCCGTCGCGGCACTGAGCGAAGGCAGGGTCGTGGAAGGTTTCAGACAACTGGACCGGCTCGGCTGGATTCGGGAGGTGGGCGATGAAATGCGTTATGAGACAATGGCAAGCGAATACGTTGCCGCCGTTACTGAAGGAAAATCAGCCCTGGTGGTGTCGCCGACGCATGCGGAGGGAGAGAAGATCACGCAGGCGATACGCGCGGAACTCAAACGGCTTGGGTTCATTGAAGCCGATGAGCGTACGTTCCAGGTGCTGCACAACGCGCACCTCACGCAAGCCGAGCGGGCTGACGCCGTGAATTTCCAGCCTAATGATGTGATCGTGTTTCATCAGAACGCGAGGAAATTTAAGAAGGCGCAGCGCATCATCGTTGGCGAGTCGCCTCTTCCGCTGGATCAGGCGGAGCGGTTTCAGAACTATCACGTTGACACGCTGGAGATCGCTCCGGGCGATGTGCTGAGGGTGACACAGAACGGCATGAGCAAAGATGGCCAGCACCGCCTGAACAACGGCGCTATTTTTACGGTGGAAGCGTTCGATGCCACAGGCAACATTGTGCTGACCAATGGCTGGACTATCTCAAAGGACTACGGGCACCTTGCAAGAGGCTTTTGTATTACCAGTCACGCCAGCCAGGGCTCCACGGTCGACCGCGTCTTCATCGCCCAGGCATCTGATTCTTTCGCCGCCAGCTCTCAGGAACAATTTTACGTCTCGGTTTCCCGGGCCCGCCAGCAGGCGACGGTCTTCACCGACGACAAGGCAGACCTCCTGGATGCAGTCATCCGGAGCGACGAACGATTGTCCGCGACCGAGTTCATTGCCGACCGCAACCGACGCGACCACATCGCGGCAATGCTTCGCCTGGAGCGACTCGCCGAGATGAAACCCGATCCGCGGCAGCCGGATCGCAGCCGGGAGGGATTGAGCCATGAGCGATAGTATTCTCAACAGATTCACGTCCAGGCACGGCGACAACATGCACGAAGTGGATTCCGACGCCAATAGCGACGATTATGGATCATTCGGCTTAATGCGAAGCCAGCGCGACCGCGCCATCATGCTCGAACTTCGCAAGAAGACGGGCAGCGTACTTGCTGTCGGTTATGCATGGATCGAGCGAATGGAATACGAGCCCTCTGAGATCACGCTGTGCATTGGCGACAGCAAAATCATCATCAGTGGCCGGAATCTGAATGCGGAAACTCGCCCGCAAGTTCGCCTCTTCCAGGGCCTGACCAAACACAAGGTCTCATTTATTCAGGAAGCAAATCAGTCAAGCGAGTTGTACGCGGACAAAAAAGCAGTTGTGATCGAATCGATCACTTGGTAATCGAAACGGAATGCGTTTCATCCTGCTGAATCCGCGTGGGGCGCGGCCGGGTGCATCCCCGGCCGCGCCCCGTGCGTGCATCGTCAATTCGCTGGCGGCGACGCTGTTTCAGGCTGCGGTAGCAGCAGCGGTGTCAGCTTCGCTCTGGCGCGATGGAGCCTGCTGGAGATCGTGCCTCGGCGGACGTTCAGCGCCTCAGCGGTTTCTTGCACGCCCAGGCCGTCCACCCAGACCATCATCGCCGGCACTCGCAGCCGCTGGCGTAATTGCTGGAGTTGGGCCGTGGCCTGCTCATATGAACATAATTCTTGGCGGACCTGCTGCTTCGACGGCAACGCTTTGGTCAACGCGTTGATCGTTTCGCCTGTAGCCTCCTCGCCCAAAACACCTTCCCGCTCTGCCCTGCGCTGCATGGTGCTTAGCGGCTGCGAGGCACCCAGCAGAAGGAAGCTTGCGTACTGCGTGTAGCTGTAGCTGGGCTCGTACAGCGACAGGCCCACCTCGAACGCCTTGACGAAGAAGTTTTGAGACAATTCCAGTTGCGCCTCGTGCATCTTTTCGATCTTAGCCTGACACATGACACGCGGAATCAATCGATGCAGTCCCGGTTCCACCGGGGCGGTATCGATCGCTCGCCGCGCCAACGGACGACCTTTTGTTGTCTCCACTTCCTTGAAGAACGCCTTGAAGGCCGCTTCATCGGTTTCCCGCTGCCGGAGCCTTGCGGCGGCGGCGGCGGCGGTTTGCATCAACAGACTTTTGGACTTGCGACGTGATCGCATCATGCACCGTTCCTTTTCATGGGGCTTGCCTCGACAAGCGAGGTCTGCCGTAGTTAAACTCGCGATCGCTTCATGTTGGATCGCTACATTCAGCTATGTCCAGTTGGATGTGTCCGGTATGCGCGAAGGGAAAATTTTTATGAAACCGCGTGGCCAGCTGACAGAATGGATCGACGCCTGCCGCAACCGGGGCGAAGCTATCCCCCTGACACCCGAATTGGCAGAGAAATTGGGGGAAGAGGTGCTGAAAAGGCTGGTGCATCGGCTGGCGGGAAAGATCATCCCCAAATTCGGTTCGCCAGACCCGCGCGACATGGCCGCTGACCAATTCATCGACCTGATGGAACGGCTGGGAGATTCGGAACGGATCCTGCCAGCGTATGTGAGCGACTCTAAAACCTTGCTGAACTGGATGTACCGGCAGCAGTACCGCAATTTGTGCCGATCCCTGTCGCGAAAGCGCCCGGAGCTGCGCGGTTCGTCCATCCTGAAGGAATTGGGGAAAGACGCGGAACTGGGCATGGAGAGTTTTGCGGACTTGAAGCCACATCTGGACAAGCTCGATCTCGAATCAAAAGAGGAATTGGATTTAGCGCTGGACGATATTCAGCGATGCGAGGGGGACAGGGCTCGCCAAATCGTTGAACTGACCTTCCGGCAGGGAATGAATCGAACCGAAGTGGCAAAGGAGCTGGGCGTCAGCCAGGGCCGGGTGAGTCACCTGCTCAAGAAAATCATGTTCTGCATTGCTCGGCGAATGCAGGAACGCGAAGCAGATCTGCGGGAAGGATTCGGCGAGCAGGAGACAGCGGATTGGTTGAAGGAACTGGAGGGCGGTCAACCGCCGACCGCATGAAGGCTATCGCATGAAGGCTGACGACAAGATTGCGAACATCTGCGACGAGTTCGAATCAAACCTCCGGGCCGGTCATCCACCGCGGCTGGACGAGTTCGTCCGACAAGCCCCGGCTGGTTATGAAGCGAGCGTGTGTGCAACACTGGTGTCAACAGCACTTGCCATAGACGCCGAGCGAGATAATACCTGTTGGATCGATCGGTACCTTTGCACCGAGATGTGGAATTACCGCCGCGAGGTGTGCCAGAGCCTGACGGCTCAGCTGTACGTCGAGAAACGCGGGGACCTCGCGCGCCAGCTGGGGGTGGCGGAGTTCGGCGAATATCGGGCAAAATCGGTGATCGGATTCGGGGGTTTCGGCACCCTCTTCAAGGCGGTTCATAAGGACAACCGGCAGAAAGTGGTCGCGGTCAAGCTCGCGCACCGCGACGAACGAGCGCAACTGCTCTTGAAGAATGAGATCGATGTGCTGACTGCGCTCCAGGACCGACAACTGACGGGGATTCCGCGGCTGATGGAGCGGCTGGTGGGTCGGGATGCAGCTGGGAATAAGTTCTTGATCACGGATTGGATCAACGGGCAATCACTGGACGCATGGCGAACCGACAAAACGCCCAAGGATGATCTGCTGACCGTCGCACTTCAGCTGGCAACGATTGTCGACCGACTGCATTCGGCCAGTTGCTGTCACGGTGATATTTCCCCGGGCAACATCATGGTGTCCGAAGACCGTGGCAGCTTGCTGGTGCATCTGGTGGACTTTGGAAATGCGGGGAGGGCATGGCAGCCGAACCGGTTGGAGACCATCACGCGGCGGTACGCCGCGCCCGAACTGCTGCTAGGCGAAGTATCGCGAGCTTCCGCGTCGTCGGATATCTGGAGTCTGGGGGTCGTCTTATTCGAGTTGCTCAGCGGCCATCACCCGTTCGGTAAGATGTCCGAGACGGCAAGCGATCAGGAATGGGGAGAACATTTACGACAGGGTAGTTTCGGAACATTCAAGGCCACCACAAAGCTATGGGAGACGCTGATCGGATGCATGTCCAGGGATCCCGAACGGCGCTTGCGAAACTGCACTAATGGACAGCTCGCATTGGCGATTCCATCACTTGAGCAATACATTTCGGCGTTAACGGCACTGCCAGATGAGTTGTCATCCAATTCATCACGCGGATTCAAGCCCATCAGGCTGCGTAACTCTGGCTTAAAGAAACTGTCAGGCTGGTTGCTGGCTTTGGCCGCACCGTTGGTTCTGCTTGGCGTCTGGTGGCTGATTCCGCGGGGGCAGCACACAGCGACGTTGGCATCAACCCAATCGAGCGATCCGACCACCACGCGGCCGGCCGCACCCGCAGTCCAGGAGCCGTCCGAATTCATTGAGAAGACGCTCGGCATGAAATTTAGGCTCTTGCCAGCCGGCACATTTATTATGGGAAGCCCTGACTCGGAGTATGTCGGTGGCGGCGTTCACCTTGACATTGAACGTCAACGTATCGTAACCCTGAAACGTCCTTTTTACTTTGGGGAACACGAAGTGACGCGAGGTGAGTTTAGGAAGTTTGTCGATGCCCAAGTCAAAGGATGGATGACCGATGCTCAAAGGGAGAACAACGATGATTGGCGCACTCCTCCCTGGAATCCGAATGACGACCGTAGTCAGGATGACCATCCTGTGGTTCGGGTGAGCTGGAACGATGCCGTGGCCTTCTGCGATTGGCTCAGCGGGAAAGATCATGCGAGAATTCGCCTTCCACTGGATGCGGAGTGGGAATACGCCTGTCGGGCCAATTCCCCGAAATACGAGCCATTTAGCACCGGCGCTGATATTCTTCCTGGGCAAGCCAACATCAAATTTACTCCTGATTACAATAGCTTTGGCACGACTCCGGTTGAACAGTATTCGCCGAACGCCTGGGGCCTTTTCGATATGAACGGCAACGCGTACCAGTGGTGTTACAATGACGATGGAGACTGGGCTGCGGGCGTGGTCGATTATCCCCTTTCCATCGAGGTCACCGATCCCAAGCACACGAAGCCTAGAGTTGTCCGAGGCGGCGCTTGGAGCAGATTGCCAGCCCAATGCCGCTCGGCCAACCGTTTTTCGGAACCTCCTTCCCACGCGGACCCCGATCGAGGATTTCGCGTCGTGATGGAACCGTGATTGCGGGGGGGGCGCCTCACCTTTTCTGCATGAGTTTGATCAGCCCATGGGCCCCCTTCCACCTGTTGGCGAAGTATCACTTACGCTGAAAGGTTTTGATGATTCCCAAGACACCGCAAGGGATGGCCAGCAACGGTGCGATCGGCACAGGGATCGCCGTGAGCAGCGCGATGATTGCGGCCTTGATCTGGGCGGATTCGCGGTCATCGTGATACCAGCGGGTTTGAATTTTGTAGACGATGAATCCCAGCGCTGCGGCCACAACCGCTGCAATAGGTATGAACCCTCCGAAGGTGCACAGGTCTCCGCCGAATAACAGCAGGTCGATCAATACCGTCAGCAGTGCCGCGCGAGGGTCCAGTCCAAACATCATGCTCAGACTTTGCGACGCTGCAGTCTGATCCACTGACCTGCCTTGCTGTCCATCACGTCGCCGGGCCGAACACTTGACGGTGTTACCTGAGCGTGGCGCATCTTCCGCAGCCTGGGCATCCAACGGTCCTTCCTGCGCCGGTTTCGCCTCGCATTGCTCCACCATGATGATCTCCTGATTGTGAATGGTTCCAGCCACCCCGACTCCGGTGGCTTTTCCACTTCGGTCTACTACTTGGTTGGATTGCGACCCGAAATATTTCATCTGTTGCCGTAAATGAAACAATTCTCCGAGCAAACCCATAACAAGAGGACGCGTCGTTCGGAAACATCGTCTTGAAAGTCCTGGAGGTGAACAGTGTCGGACCTTCAGATCGAACAGATTCCCCTCAAGAAAATCAGTTGGCCCGCCCAGGAGCGAAAGCATTTCGGGAAGGCTGAGCTTGAGGAGCTGGCGGCAACGATCCGCGTGCATGGGATTCTTGAGCCCATCGGCGTGACGAGAGTTCCGGACGGTTTCGAAGGCCAGTTCGGACAGCGCCGCTGGATGGCAGGAGAATTGGCGGGACTTGAATTCATACCGGCCATCGTGAGGGAAAAGCCATTCACCGAAGCGGCCGCGATGGAAATTCGATTGATCGAAAATTTGGCCCGTGAGTCGCTGCGGCCATTGGAACTGTCGGTGGCGATCGACCAGCTGATGAAGGTAGGTGGGCTGAGCGTCAGCGAAGTGGGCAAACGCGTCGGCATGAAATCCGCGGCGGTCATCAAATCCGTCAGCCTGCTGCAACTCTCTGAACCCATTCGCCGGCAGATCGACGCCGGAGCGATCGGGCCAGCGGCTGGATACGAGCTGGCCCGCGTGGAGGACCCGCAGGTCCGAGCCGAACTGGCGGCGCAAGTCGCCCAGGGAAAATTCACCCGCGACGGTCTGGCCAACACCATCAAGACGCTCAAGCGTCCTAGCGGTGGATCGCGGGAAAGAGGCAGATCCAAAGTGACCGCGCGCTTGGCCGGTCAGCGGATGATCACGGTGCAGGGCGAAAAACTGACAGTTGATTCGCTGATTGCCACGCTGGAAGAGCTGCTCAACCGATGCCGCAAGGCCAGAAGTCAGAAGTTGGCGCTGCGGACGATGCTGAACGTTCTGGCCGACGAGGCCCGGCAGTCTCTCTGAAAAGAGTCATTCAACATAGGAGATTGCATGTTCAAGTATCTGCTCAGTCGCGGTCGCAAGAAGCCAAAGGCGGTTGCGTCCGCCGCAACAGGCTGGTCGCTCCAGCATTCGCTGTTCAAGCTGTCGAATCAGGACGGGTTCACTGTCGGCAACGCGGTGGAGAACGTGCTGATCGTCGGATCGATTGGATCGGGAAAGACAAGCGGCAGCGGCAGAGCGCTGGCATTGTCCTATCTGTCGGCGGGCTTCGGCGGATTGGTTCTAGCCGCTAAGCCCGGCGAACCGGAACTTTGGCGCGAATATTGTGCCATAACCAATCGTTTGGATGACTTGATCGAATTTGGCCCGCAACACCCCTGGCGGTTTGACCCGCTTGCCTTTGAACTCAGTCGCGGCGGTGCCGGGGGCGGCCACACAGAGAATCTTGTTCAGCTGTTTATGGCACTTTTGGATCTGGGCGAGAAGGACGCGGGGCAAGGTGGACAGTCTGGCGAGCAATATTGGCGCAAGGCAGTGCAGCAGTTGCTTCGCAACCTGGTGGACCTTCTCGTGCTGGCGACGGGCACGATCAGTATTCCGGACCTGTACCGGGTGGCCGTTTCGATGCCTTCATCCCTAGAGCAGGTCACAAGCCCGGAGTGGAAAGCTCGCTCATACTGTTTCGTCTGCCTGGCAGCAGCCGACAAGCGTTCCAAATCTGTGAGCCAGCAGCGCGACTTCGCCCTGGTGGCCGACTACATGCTGCTCGAATGGCCCAACTTAAGCGACAAGACGCGGTCGGTCGTACTGTCGACCTTTACATCAATGGGCGATGTTCTTAATCGGGGCATTCTGCGGGATCTGTTCACCACCGAAACCAACATCGATCCCACTGCCACTGAGCGGGGGAAGATTATCGTTTTGGCAATGCCGCTCAAGGAGTTTGGCCAGCTCGGACTTTTCGCAGCAGCGATGTGGAAGTTCTCGTTTCAAAAGAGCATCGAGCGTCGGGATGTAACCAAGAGTCCGCGGCCCGTCATGCTGTGGGCCGATGAAGGGCAGTTCTTCTTGCTCAAGGGGCAGGATTTTTTGTTCACCTCAACTTCCCGCTCCGCCCGTGTTTCGAATGTGCTTCTGACGCAGTCAATTTCAGGCGTGATGGCGGTGCTGGCAGGACCTGCGGGAAAGGCTGAGTCCGATGCCTATCTTTCGAATTTTGGAACGAAGATCCTGCATGCCAACAATGACCCGGCAAGCAACGAGTACAGTGCAACGCTCGTCGGCAAGTGCAGGCAGTTCACCATCAGCGCCAACAACAATTACGGCGGCAGCGATGGCTGGTCTGGCTTTTCATCGGGCCAGCAGACAGGAAGCAGCGCTGGCGTCAACGAAATCATCGACTTTGAACTGCAGCCGCGCGAATTTTCCAGGCTTCGCACCGGCGGCGAAGCCAATGGCGGCAAAGTTGATGCGTATGTGTTCAAGAACGGAGCGGCATTCAAAGCCACGGGGCGTAACTGGATGAAGGTCACTTTCTCCCAGAATTTAGGAGTTTGAACATGCAGCAGCAAGGAAACCAACCAGGCGGCAGCCCAGGCGCGGACCGGATGTTCATCGAAATGATTCAGGGCATGATCCGCGCGGTCTGCCTAAGCATCGAGGTCTTCTTCCGTCGCGATTTCGGGACCAACTACATCGGTTCCGGCTTCATGGGCGTGGTCGCGATGTGGATCTTCTCGATGTTCTTCCCGCCGCAGGACTTCGCGCCGCTGATGTATTTCTCGATTCTGTATTGCGCGGTCTGGCTGGTGGCGCTGACTTGCACAATGATCCGCTACTGGCGGGGTAAGGATCGTTTGCACTCCAAATACAGCGGGCGTCCCTTCCTCTGGCGGCTGCTGCCCCGCTGGAAAGAGGAGAACATCAAGCATCTGGATGCCGCGATCGCATTGTTGCTTGGCTACGGCGTACATCATCTGAACATCCCCCTGGGGGACTACCTCATGACCGCGGCCTCAGTGGTGCTGCTGCGGGATTACGCCATCGGCTCCGATCAGCGCACCCGTGCTGTTGAAATGAATGACAGGGTCATCGAACAAAAGCTGGTCGCCGAAAAATTCCGTTCGATGCAGGAACCGTAGTCTCTGACAACGAAAGGAGGTTTCGATGGCAAAGATCGGCGAGCAGTTTGTGGAGGACATGAAGGATCGCGGGCGTCGGGAATTGGGAGGTGTTCTCTATCCCGACTCCAACGTCGCCCAACCCATGTACCCACTGCGTGGTGGATACGAGGCGTCGAAGGAGACACCCACGTTTGAAGAGGGATCGGTTCTGGATGACAGGCTGAAACTGGCCGAAGCGTATCGCGACGAAGGCCGGGACGACCGGGACCAGGAGATGGATCGGGACTGATGGCAATAGTCGAACCTATTTCAATAAGAAAGGAGACAACATGGATTACTACTGGATGATGATCGCTGCTCAATCGTTCATCAATTTCGTGAAGGATTACTTCTCCCACCACACCTGGTGGTGAGTTCGTGCCTGAGCGAAGCCCCTGGCAATTCGCTCTGGCTTTCATCCGCATCAGTCGCGATGGCGGTGAAAGAAATTCCGCTTGTAAGCCATAGAAGATAGGGCTTGTGCAGTGAACCGTCCGCGTGGCCGGCGCATTCGCAAGCAAACCCGTTTAGCAAAGAGGTGCGATATGGAGCAAAGCATGAAGCCGACCAGTCGTTTGTTCAAGATGCTCTGCAGCGCGGTGATCTGGCACTTGCGGCTGCTGACCGTTCCCATCGAGATGCTGACGCATCTGGATGTGGGCGAGCGCTATTTTGGGTTCAGCGGTCTGTTGGCGGTGCTGACAATGGTCGCCGCCGCGGCTTATGAGGGGTCATCACTTTTGTACTTCCTGGCGACGGTCGTTGTGTTGCGCGTGGTCGCCCACCGTGCCTGGTGCATCTATCGTCGCACGGCTGGCGATCCAGTAGTCAATAGCCGGTCGGCAGGTCGACCGCTTCTGGCCTTACTCATGCCGCAGATCCCGGCCATAGTGCTGCGGTGGGTTGAACCGCTGCTCCTGATGGTGGTCGCCCTTGTGTTTGGCGCGATGAGCGATGCGGTGGGAAGTTATCTGATGTGGTCGGCCGGGGCGCTCCTCGGCATCAACATCGTGCGGGGCACTCTTGCCTATAACGAAACGCTGGATCGAATGGATGCGGGCCTCATTTCCGCGCTACCGGCCCCCACCATCTCGGAGAGTACGCCCGACCGAATGCTCTTCAACCGCATTGATGCGCAGCTCTTGGAAGCCTGATGATGCTGTGGAAGGAATAGTCAGCGGGCGGGGCGATGAAGATCGTCCCGCCCGCGGTCGTTTGATGCGGCGATGGAAATGTATTTCTCACAATTTGGCTTGGCGTTGAGTTGAAAGAATGCTTTGCGACAAAGGCGTCAGCCAGGAAGCAATCATATGAAGACAACAGAACAGCAGTCGGATGTCAAAGGGCCCCCTGCACTGCTCACTCTGGCTTTGGTTCGCCGGCATTATTTTCCGATCGGCGAACGCACCCTGTTTCGGCTCATCTCGTCGGGTCGCTTCCCAATGGCGGACATTCGCCTGGGCGGGAAACTGCGTCTGTGGAAACGAGAAACTGTGGAAGCGTGGATCCAAACCAACTCGGTCGGCGTATAATAAGCCGATGATGTTTTAGCATTTTTCTCGAAAGGGTGCGGTGGTCATCATGGCCAGTATTTTCAAACGCGGGCGCTGGATGGATTCGACCGGTCGCAAGTGTTCCGAGGGTGCCCCTGGTGCGAAGTGGGTGCCATCCCGAATCTACTCGATTCAAATTATGGTGGATGGCAGGCGAAAGTTGTTCAAAGGTTACAGCGACAAGGCAGCAACCGAGCAACTGGCGTCCAAGCTCGAACGGCAGAAGGCACAGGGAGAACAGGGTCTGACCGATCCGTATGCGGTCCACCGCAAACGGCCGCTTGCCGAACATGTTGCCGACTGGATCACCGAACTGCGGCAGTTGGGTCGGGACGACATTTACATCGGCCTGTGCAAGTTCCGCATGGGCCGGTTGATTCAGGATTGCGGATGGAAGACGCTCGACACCATCGGGGTCGAAAGTTTCATTCGCTGGCGGCAGACCGCCACCGCGAAAGTTGGCACATCCGCAAAAGTGGGTGCCAACATCAAACCGATGGGAGCGCGGACGCAAAA
>Ga0116230_10005836_pt1 | contig 12089 bp, 10 predicted proteins | sample S1TSphfallax_3_FD_88678 | JGI IMG/M metagenome (GOLD analysis project Ga0116230, IMG submission 88678) | Host-associated microbial communities from peat moss isolated from Minnesota, USA - S1T2_Fd - Sphagnum fallax MG | ecosystem: Host-associated > Plants > Peat moss > Unclassified | place...
ACCGACTGGTATTCCTCGATCATCGGGTTCATCATCGCCGTCAGCATGGGCATGTCGGGCATGGCCTTTGTCTCGCTGGTGATGTGCTACTTCGCCGACAAGAAACCCATCAAGGGGCTGCTTTCCCCGCAGCATCTGAACGATTACGGCAACATTCTTCTCGCCCTGGTCATCCTCTGGATGTACACCTCCTTCGCCCAGTTCCTCATCCAGTGGAACGGCAACATCCCCGAGGACATCATGTACTATACCCACCGCGGGATCGGCTGGCCGCGAAACTGGTGGGCGGCCGTGGCGCTTCTGCTGCTGATCGGGCAATTTTTCGTTCCATTCTTTTTACTGCTGCAAAAACCTTTGAAACGTAACCCCGCGACTTTCGCCAAGCTCGCAGCGTGGCTATTGTTGATGCGTGCAGTGGACGGCCTTTGGATCACCGGCCCTTCTGGAGCCTATCGCGATGTGGACGCTTACAAGCGGCTGGCATCGCCCAGCAGCTGGTGGCACGGTGATGACGGAAAGGTTTATCTCACTGATTTGTTTGCCTTCGCCGCTGTTGGCGGAGTCTGGCTCTTTTTCTATGTTCGTACGCTGGGCTCGGTGCGCATGGTCGCCCAGCATGTTGCGGATCAACCGGAGATGGTGACAGCTCATGGAACACCAAGCCACGCAACCTAGCGGCAGCCAGTCGGCACCGCATAATCCCGCGACCCCCAGCCCGGACATGGCTGAAGCCCTGGCCAAAGGATATGAGCCGCAGGACATCGGTCTGGCCCCGGTGTTCAAGTTCATCGCCGGGCTTAGCGTCACGCTGGTCGTGGTTCTTGCGGTGATCTACGCGATCATGATGGCTCTGGCAGCCTACGACCGGTCCGGTGATGCCACGCCGTCACCGGTTGCAGTGAAACTGCCTCCGCCATACGCGCCGCTTCAGCCGTCGCTGGGTATTTATGGCAACCATGACAATGACCACAACACGCTGGACTGGCAGGACATGGATGCCATGCGATACAAGGCCCAGGTGGCCCTGAACAGCAGCGGGAAAATCGGCGACCGGGCCTACATTCCGATCGACAGCGCGATCGCCATGGTGATCGACAAAAAAATGCTTGTCACCAGGTCGGTGATGCCGCCCCCGGTTGTCTCCAAGGAGTCTGCTCCTCCAGGCAGCTACGAAGGATTTTACAATGACTCGACAGTGACGAAATACAATCCGGATCTGAATCCGAATGACCTGCATCGCCTGAACAACCTGGGTAACTGACTGCCATGATCTCGCGCCGCGTTTCCATCTTCGTCCTCATGCTGCTGGCGATTGCCTTGCCGGTCGGGGGAGCGTACGCCGCTTCTTCACCGACGCTGAAGATCCTGGATGGTGTGGGCATCGATCAGAATCTCAAGGGCCAGGTGCCGCTTGATCTGCTTTTCCATGATGAGAATGGAAAGTCCGTGCGGCTTGGTGATTATTTCGACCGCAGCAAGAAGCCGGTCATTCTCACTCTTGTTTATTACAAGTGCCCGCAGGTGCAATCCTGCACGCTGGAGTTGAATGACCTGAGTCGCGGGATGAACGGGCTGAGCACGCTCAGCGCAGGTGATGACTTTAATGTAATCACCATCAGTTTCGACCCGCATGATGGGCCGGAACTGGCGGCGGACAAAAAGGAAATCTACATGCAGTCGTATCACCGGGCCCATGCCGCCGAAGGCTGGCATTTCCTGACTGGTGATGAAGAGACTTTGAAAAAGCTCACCGCCGCTGTTGGTTTTCATTACAAGTATGACGCGAAGTTCGATCAGTATGTCCATCCGACCGGGCTGATTGTCCTGACACCCAAGGGCGTGATCTCCCGCTACTTTTTTGGAATCGACTACGATCTGAAGGACTTGCGGCTCGCGCTCGAAGAAGCATCCAATAACAAGATCGGCGGATTGACCGATAAGATTCTTCTGTACTGCTTTCATTATGACCCGACCTCTGGAAAATACTCATTCCGCATTATTCAGCTGATGCAGCTTGGTGCGGTGTTGACGATGGGCGCATTGGGCGCTTTCTGGTTTGCGATGGCCAAGCGATCTTCCTAGGTGTTTGCGAGTTGTGACGGTTAAAGGTTTTTGCAATGGGCAAGTTTCAACTGTTTCCCGATCAGGCGTCCGCCATGGCCCCGCAGGTGGACCTTCTGTTTTTCTACCTCTGCGCTGTCACCTTCTTCTTCACGCTTCTGATCGGAGTGCTGGTGGTGGCATTCGCCATCATCTACCGCCGCAAGCATGAGGATGAGCGACCGGCCGAAACCCATACCAGCAAGCTGCTGGAAATCACCTGGATCGTGATTCCATTCATCCTGACCATGGTCATGTTTGCCTGGGGCGCGGTCATCTTCGTCAACTATTCCACCCCGCCGAAGAACGCGATGGAGATCAATGTGATCGGCAAGCAGTGGATGTGGAAAGTCCAGCATCCCGACAGCCAGCGTGAAATCAATGAGCTGCATGTCCCGATCAACGAAGACATCCGGCTGACGATGACCTCGGAGGATGTGATTCACGATTTCTCGATCCCCGCGTTCCGCGTTAAAATGGACGTGGTCCCCGGTCGATACACCACCGAATGGTTTCGGCCCACCAAGGTCGGGCAATACCACATTTTCTGCGACCAGTATTGCGGGACCGAGCATTCGCGGATGGTCGGCAAGGTCACAGTGATGACGCAGGGTGATTATCAGGCCTGGCTGAGCGGGCAGGTGCGCGGCCTGACACCGGTTGCCGCCGGTCGGGAACTTTTCCAGCAGTACAATTGCGTGAAATGCCACAGCCAGTATGCTCCGACGATGGCCAATCTTTACATGAGCAAAGTGGATGTCTGGGAAGACGGCAAGCTGAAAACGGTGATCGCCGATGAGGATTACCTTCGTGATTCAATCGTGAATCCCGCGCATCAGATTGTCGATGGATATGTAGGCAAGCAAAATATGCCCGCGTTCAAGGATCAGCTTTCCGAAGAGCAGATCATGCAGCTGGTGGCCTACATCAAGTCGCTGGGCCAGAATGAAGACAAGGAAGACCCGGTGCGCATGCGAAACAGCTACGTACCCAAACCCCCGGCGACACCGGAGATGAATGGGTTGCTGACGAAATAGCGAAATCGAATGAGTGCCGGGTAAAACCGGTCTTGAGTCTGGCAGTCTTGAGTCTGTCAAAGGTGTGAAATGACTACCGTTCCGTACATTCCCTCTTACGAAACCCGCGAGACGTACCTGAACTCCCGGTATTCGGTCGCGTCGTGGCTGCTGACCAAGGATCACAAGCGGATCGCCATCCTTTACATGCTGTCGATCAGCTTCTTCTTCCTGCTCGGCGGTGCGGCCGCCACCATCATGCGGATCGAGCTGATGAACCCGCATGGCTATCTGATGTCCGATGACGTCTACAATAAGATGTTCACCACGCACGGCGTGATGATGGTCTTCTTCTTCCTTATCCCGTCGATCCCGGCAACACTGGGCAACTTTCTCATTCCGCTTATGATCGGGGCCAAGGATCTGGCCTTCCCCAAGGTCAATCTGCTCAGCTGGTATCTGTACATCATCGGCGGGTTGATGGCCTTCACCGCCCTGGTGGCGGGGGGGATCGACACCGGGTGGACCTTCTACACGCCCTACTCGACAACATACGCAAATGGATGGGTGACCCTCACCCTCACCGGCATCTTTCTGAACGGGTTCAGCTCGATCTTGACCGGGCTGAACTTTCTGGTGACGATTCACAAGATGCGTGCGCCGGGCCTGACCTGGTTCCGGATGCCGCTGTTTCTCTGGTCGATGTATGCCACCAGCGTGATCTTCATCCTCGGCACACCCGTGGTCGCCATCGCGCTTCTGCTGGTGATCTTCGAGCGCGTGTTCGGTATTGGTATTTTCAATCCGCAGCTGGGCGGGGACCCCATCCTGTTCCAGCACATGTTCTGGTTCTACAGCCACCCGGCTGTGTACATCATGATTCTTCCGTCGATGGGCGTGGTCAGCGAAATCATCGCCTGCTTCAGCCGGAAGAAAATCTTCGGGTATGAGATGGTCGCCTTCTCCAGCCTGGCGATTGCCGTGATCGGCTTCCTGGTTTGGGGTCACCACATGTTCCTGACCGGTCAGTCGGTCTACTCAGGAATGGTTTTCTCGGTTCTCAGCTTCCTTGTGGGCATTCCATCAGCCATCAAGGTATTTAACTGGACCGCGACCATGTACAAGGGGTCGATCGATCTGAAGACCCCGATGCTCTACGCTCTGGGTTTCATCGGTCTGTTCACCCTCGGCGGGCTGACCGGGTTGTTCCTGTCCACCATGGGCATGGACATCCATCTGCACGATACTTATTTCATCATCGCCCACTTCCACTACATCATGGTTGGCGGGGCGCTGATGGGGTACCTGGGCGGCATCCATTTCTGGTGGCCGAAGATCACCGGCAAGTTGTACAATGAGTGGTGGGGCCGATTCGCGGCTTTCACGCTGTTCCTCGGTTTCAACGTGACTTTCTTCCCGCAGTTTGTCCTGGGTTACCTGGGGATGCCGCGGCGATACCACACTTATCCCGAAGAATTCCAACTGCTCAATGTGCTCAGCACCGCAGGTGCATCCATCATGGCGGTGGGGTATATTCTACCGCTGTTCTACCTGACCTGGTCCTTGAAGTACGGCAAGTCGGCGGGCAGAAATCCATACCGTGCAACCGGGCTGGAATGGCAGACTGAATCGCCGCCGATCACTGAAAACTTTGAAGTTGCTCCGATTGTGACCCACGAGGCCTACGACTACGCTGAAATGGAACCGGCACATGTCTGAAGAACTGTATGACTCCAACATCCTGACCTCCGGCACAGGCGCGGTGGGTGATGACACTGGTCCGCTTGCCAGGGGGACCAATCCCCATCCGATCGCGGTCGAGCATGACCACACGCACGGTCATCACGGTCTGGTCGCCCATCATTTTTCCGATCTCGCCCAGCAGCGGGAATCGGGCACGCTGGGCATGTGGATTTTCCTTGCCACCGAGGTGATGTTCATCGGGGCAATTTTCGTTGCGTATTTCACCTATCGCGTCCGGCATGAGTTCTTCGCAGCGTTCCGCCATGGCAGCGAAAATCTTTTGATGGTCATCGGGTTCGTCAATACGCTGCTGCTGCTCACAAGCAGTCTGACTGTGGTGTTGGCGATCCGGGCAGCCCAGCTGGGAAACAAAAAGTGGGTGTTTCGTCATCTGATCCTGACCATGATCCTTGGGGCTGGATTTTTTGGCTTTAAGGTTGTCGAGTACCGAGCCGATTACAACGAGCATCTCTGGCCGGCCTGGCCCAACTGGACCAAGGATACGCCGGAGGATGCAAAGTATTTTCTACCGGAAAAGGGTCCGTACTTTACTGATAAAAGCCTTTCGGTCGAGGAACTGAATTCACGGCTCGATCACGCCCGGCTCTTCTACCGGTTCTATTATTCCCTGACCGGTCTGCACGCATTCCATATGCTGGTGGGGCTGGGAATCTTCGCATTCCTGGCGGTGCAGGCGCATCGCGGCAAATATACGCCGGAAAGCCATCAGCAAGTGGAAATCTGCGGTTTGTACTGGCACTTTGTCGACATTGTCTGGATTTTCCTTTTCCCGCTGTTGTATCTGGTCCGCTGATTGTCAGTAGTTCCCGCAAGGATCTGAGGTTTTTCCAATGTCCGAAACGCATGAACAAATTGATCCGCTCGGAGCTTACGTCAAGGTGTTTGTCACCCTGATGGTTCTGCTGTTTGCCACGGGCGGCGCGTATTATCTCAAGTTCGACGAATGGTTTGGCGAGAAGTGGGGCTTCATCAACACAATGATCGCGCTGATCATTGCCACGGTGAAGGTCGCACTGGTGATGCTGGTGTTCATGCATCTTCGCCACAGCACGAAACTGACCTGGGTGATCGCCGGTGCCGGATTCATCTGGCTGTGCATCATGATCACCTTCACCTTTGCGGATTACCTGAGCCGCGAAGCCATTCCTGACAACGTGAAGATGCCGCAGAGTGCCTCGTCAGTGGTCGCAATGCACGAACCTGCACATGCCGAGTAAATTCCCGATTTCTCGGGGACCGGTGAGATCGGGCGTGATACAAAAAGATACGAAATGATACACGTTCGTATCTAAATCTTGCTCATTCCTTGGCGTTGCTTGGCAATGCGCGTGTGTTGTTTCGACTGTCCGACCCGCAAGAATTCCATCGCACAAATCATGAAGACATTCAGGTCATGGCAGGCGACCTGAAAACTTCAAAGAACGCTTTAATTCAGTTGTGCCACCGCCTTGTTTCCCCGGACGTTTTTTCCACGCATCACCGCCGCTTGTGCCTTCGGTTCACCGGTATCTTGCTTCCGATCGTGCGGGGGGGGAGGGCCTTGACCGGCGCGGCGGGCGCTTCGCTGCCGTCGGGGTTTGCAGTGACAGGGGCAGTTGATCCGAAAGCACGCTCGAAGCGGTTGATGATTGGCTTGGCATTGCCGCTCGGCTGGTAGTCGCCGGGCTTGCCTTCGGTCCAGTCATCGGGGGTGGGCCGCGGTTCGAAGCCTTCCACCTTGGCAACCTGGATCACCATGTTGATCAGGTTCTCCACCTTGGTCAGTTCGTCGCCCTGTTCTTTGGTGACCAGGGTGAAGGCTTTGCCTTTGGCGTTCATGCGTGCGGTTCGACCGACGCGATGCACGTAGGCTTCGGGGTCTTCGGGGATGTCGTAGTTGATGATGTGGCTGATGTTGGCGACGTCGATCCCGCGGCTGGCGAGATCGGTGGCGATCAGCACGTCGAACTTCCCGCCACGGAAGCCCTTCATGACGTGTTCGCGTTTGTTCTGGGCGAGATTTCCATGGATTTCGCGGCATTCGATGCCGTCGAAGTGGAGCTTCTTGGCGATCTTCTCCGCCCCGCGCTTGGTCCGGCAGAAGACAATCGCCAGCTCGGGCTTTTCATTTTCCAGCAGCTTCCGCAGCAGCCGATATTTGTCCCAAGGCTGAACCGAGCAGTAATACTGCTCGACTTTTTCAACCGTTGGTTTGTCGTCGGCGCCGGGGGCGATCAGCTTTTCCACCGGCTCGCGCATGTACCGGCGGGCCAGCTTGTCGATCTCGTCGCTGATCGTGGCCGAGACGAAGATGGTTTGGTGGGAGGAATTGGGAGCACCTGGAGCGGCCTGCGGCTCGGTCGCGGGTTCTGTGCCTGCGGATTCCGGACCCGCGGCGGGGCTGCCGGGTGCTCTGGTGTCGCTTTGCTCCGCCTTGCGACGCACGCCCTTGATGCGCGACAGAATATTCCGGATGTCATCGCGGAAGCCGATGTCGAGCATGCGATCGACTTCGTCCAGCACCACGAAGCGGATGTTTTCAAAGCTGATGATGCCCCGGTCCAGGAGATCGATGACCCGGCCCGGCGTGCCAACCAGGATCTCGGGATGGTGTTTGAGGAACCGCATCTGCGCGGTGATTTTTTGTCCGCCGAAGACCGGCACCGATCGGATGGGGGTGAACTGGCCGATTCGTTTGAGTTCTTCATCCACCTGCTGGGCGAGTTCGCGCGTGGGAACCAGGATAATCGCCTGGGTTGCCAGGCCTTTGGTTGCCATCTGCAGCACGGGGATGCCGAACGATGCGGTTTTGCCGGTACCGGTGCGTGCCTGACCGAGGATGTCGACACCGGTGAGCGCGCGCGGAATGAGCAGCGCTTGGATTTCGGAGGGCGTGATGTACTTGCATTCAGCCAGCGCACGGAGGATGGAGGGTCTGACGCCCAGGGCGGCGAAGGCCTCAGGCACGGGTGGGTGTTCGGTTTTATCGCTCACAGAATCAAAATTCCTTCGGAAAATCGGATGTTTCGAGCAGGAGTGTATCGGGACGAGGGATAGAAAAAAAGGGATGACGGTGAATCCGTCCGCAAACCTCGTTCGACGGCGCTACGATGCAGCCTATGACCGAAGCTGTTTTAGAGTCGCCGACTGCTGATATTTTGCCAGCTGATCACAAACCGGTTTTGTCCCGCCGATTTGTTTTTGCCCTCACCATTCTGATGGGTTGTTTCGCCGGGCTGGGGCCGCTGGCGATCGACATGTATCTGCCGAGCTTTCCCGCCATCGAAAAACAATTCGGGGCGACCGCGTCGCAGGTCGAGCGGACGCTGACCGCGTATCTGTTCGGACTGGCGGTGGGGCAGTTGTTCTATGGACCCGCAGCCGACCGTTATGGCCGCAAACGGCCGTTGTATGTGGGGCTGGCGTTGTTTGTGTTCGCCTCGGCAGGTTGCGCCTTTGCAACCGGTGTGCGATCGCTGCTGATCCTGCGCACCGTGCAGGCGATCGGCGGGTGCGCGGAGATGGTGATCGCCCGGGCGATCGTCCGCGATCTCTTCGACGACCGGGCGGCGGTGCGCGTGTTTTCATCCCTGATGCTGGTGATGGGTGTGGCTCCGATTTTAGCGCCGCTGCTGGGCGGATTTATCGTCAATCATTTCGGCTGGCAGGCGGTGTTCTGGGTCCTGGTCGGCTGCGGGGCGATCTGCTTTCTGGGGGCGATTTTTCTGCTCCCCGAATCATTGCCGGTCCAACGCCGCCAGCGGCATTCGATTCTCGCGACTCTGAAGCTCTATCGCCGATTGCTTTCGCACCGCATTTTCATCGTCCACACGCTGACGCTCAGCCTGGCGTGTGCGGCCTTGTTCGCGTACGTCGGTGGTTCGCCGGCGTTGTTCATCGAAACCCATCACATCCCGCCGCAGCGGTTCGGCTTGTTCTTCGGAGCCAATGCGTTCTGCCTGATTATGATGTCGCAGGTCAGCGGGTATCTCGCGCATCGCGTTGATCCGCGCATCACGTTGCGGCGGGCGTTGATGACCGCGCTGGTCGCGTCGGTGCTGCTGCTGGTTGCCGTGCTCTCCGGGTGGGGCGGCCTGTGGACGATATGCCCGTGCCTGTTTGTCTTTCTGGGAACGTTCGGGTTTATTTTCCCCAACACCACCGTGCTGGCGATGTCCGCCCATGGGGCGAATGCCGGCAATGCATCAGCCCTGCTGGGATTTTTTCAGTTTCTCATCAGCGCCATCGGCGGGATCGTGGTGACGAATCTGCCATTCACCGGCCCGGTCGCGATGGCGGTATTGATCTGCGGCTGCATGGTGCTGATCCCGGTGATTCGAATGTGGCATGGGCGTCCCGGCCATGCTGAAGTTTCGGCGTCCGCAGGTTAAACCGCAGATAAGCACAGATAAACACAGATGGGAGGCGTTTTTCTTATCTGTGTGAATCTGTGTTCATCTGTGGTTCATTTCTCTGCTCCCGGTTTTTCACGCGGTTTTCACGCGGTTTTTCATGCGGTTTTTCACGGGCCGGACCGCCCATGCCACCATTCACCATGCGTACGCTTTGGGCGCTTCGCCGCCGGGCCCCGGCCAGATCTTGTCCAGCGCCGCCATCGTCTCGGCGGACAATTTCACATCCGGCACTTTCAGCACGCTGGTCAGCTGCTCGATCGTGCGCGGGCCGATGATCGGGGCGGTCACGACCGGGTTATGCAGCAGCCACGCGAGGGCGACGGTGGCGGGTTCCTCGCCCAGTTCTTTGCAGAGCGATTCGTATTTTTCGAGTTGCGGTCGCTTGGCGTCGACGCGTTTTTCAAAGTCGGGATTTCCACGCCGGCCTTCGGTGCGTTTCTGCAAAGCTCCGCCGAGCAACCCGCCGCCCAGCGGGCTCCAGGGGATGATACCCAGCCCGAAGTGCCGGCACGCGGGGACGACTTCCAGCTCGACCGTGCGGGCATCAAGGTGATAGATGCTCTGCTCACTGATCAGGCCCTGAAAGTTGCGCTGCCTGGCAGCCATGTTGTAAGTGGCGATGTCCCAACCGGCGAAATTACTGCTGCCGGCGTAGATCACTTTGCCCTGCCGGACGAGTGTTTCAAACGCCTCCCAGATTTCGTCGACCGGGCAATCGCGATCGATGTGATGCATCTGGTACAAATCGATGTGATCTGTTTGAAGGCGCTTGAGAGAATTCTCGCAGCACATTTTGATTTTGCGGGCCGACAAACCGTTGGCGAGATTCGCATTGGGTTTGTCCTCGGGCTGCATTCCGCCGAACACTTTGGTGGCGATCACCACCCGCTCTCGCCGTGAATCGCCCTGGGCGAACCAGCGCCCGACGATTTTTTCGGTGACGCCTTCCCCTTTTTTCCAGCCGTACACGTCGGCGGTGTCGAAGAAATTGATGCCGACTTCCAGGGCATGATCCATGATCGCAAAGCTGTCGGGCTCGGTGGTCTGCGGACCGAAGTTCATGGTGCCCAGGCAGATAGGGCTGACTTTAAGACCGCTGCGACCGAGGTGTTTGTATTGCATGGTGGTGGTTCCAATCGGGTTGGGGAATCGAAGCCCGGGATGTACATCCGGGACTTCCGGCGTCAAGTGTAGGCGGAATTGATAACCGACGTAAATGTTGTTCGCCAGCTGCGTTGATGGGTCTGCCAAGCTGCAAGCGGCGGTTTATTGAATCAACACAAAATCCGCGGAGGGGACCGGCGCGAAATAGGCGGGGCTTTTGGTGTTCAGATATTCCGTCAATCGGTCGCCCTCGAGATTCACTTCGCCGGTTTGGATGAAGTAGTTCGGAATCGGTCCAGCGGACGGAGCGGTGTCATCAGCGATGCTGTTGGCAGAGCGGATGACCCAGAGGCGGTCATAACAGGGAATCGATTTGGCAAGAGTCGGCCCCGGTTCGGTCAGCACATGGGTCATCCTCGCATTCTTGAAATAGGTGTCGATGGCTGCGACTTCAATGCCGGCGTTGGTCAATCGTCTGACGGGTTGGGAATCCAGAGGTGATTCGGTGCAAACGATAACCGGTCCCCGGTCGATGGTTTTCGCCAGTTGCGAAGTGAGCGGAAACCGCAGTCTGCGATCCAGAACGATTCGGCGGATGGGGCGCGGCATCGGCACATTGCGGGGAAGCAGCAGGGGGTCGTCGTTCAGGACCGTGTTGATGCCGACCACAATTGCATCGCAGCGCGAGCGAAGCTGCTGAACGCAATGGGATGAAGCGGCATTGCTGATCTGAATGCGTTTCCCGGCCGGACCAGCGACTTTTCCATCAGCGGATTCCGCCCATTTCATTGTGAAATAAGGGCAGTCGCGTTGTGTGCGGGCGATGAACGGCGCGATCAGCTGTTTGCATTCTGCTTCCAGCAGCGGGCTGTCCACAGCGATCCCCGCTTCGCGGAGTTGGTAGATGCCATTGCCGTTCACGGCCGGATTGGGGTCCAGACAACCGACGACAACTCGGCCAACTTTTGCCTGGATGAGCTTCGGCACGCATGGCGGGGTTTGTTTGCTGGTATGGCAGCACGGCTCCAGCGTGACGTAGGCGGTGGCACCGTCGGGGGATTCAATACACGAAGCCAGCGCGTTGGGCTCGGCGTGGGGCTGGCCGTACTTCTGGTGAAAGCCTTCGCCGATGATGCGGTCGTTTTTCACGATCACGCAACCGACCATGGGGTTGGGCTCGACCAGTCCGCGGCCATTCATGGCCAGGCGGATGGCTCGGCGCAGGTACTGTTCGTCAGATTGCATCACCTGAGAAGTCCGAGTGCCCAGATCCGAATCCCGAATCAAATCCCTGGTTTCGGAATTCGGATTTCTTAATCAGCGGTCTTGCTTTGTTTGGCAACCGCTTCGTCGGGGCCATTGAAGAAGCTGTAAATCAGCATCAGCCCCACGCCGGTGCAGAGCAGCGTGTCGGCGACGTTGAAAATGTATGGAAAGACTTGGTCCGGCATCTTCGGCACCACATGCCGGGCGGCGTTGAGGAAACCGGTTGGCCAGTGCCAGTCCGGCAAGGCGTGGATCATGTCGCGGACCTGGCCAAACTCAATGCGGTCGTACATGTTGCCCAGCACGCCCGCCAGCAGCATGCCAAGGATGATCTGGTAAAACGGCCGTTTGCTGCTGGAGGAAAACAGATAGGTGAGAAAGAGCACCGCGACGACCGAGACAACGAGAAAAACCATCCGCTTTCCCGGCGCGATGCCGAACACCG
>Ga0116230_10005837_pt1 | contig 12088 bp, 12 predicted proteins | sample S1TSphfallax_3_FD_88678 | JGI IMG/M metagenome (GOLD analysis project Ga0116230, IMG submission 88678) | Host-associated microbial communities from peat moss isolated from Minnesota, USA - S1T2_Fd - Sphagnum fallax MG | ecosystem: Host-associated > Plants > Peat moss > Unclassified | place...
AGGCACGTCAGGCAGTACGCGATCCCTTCGAGCTGCTCGTACATCTCTTGGCACGGCGGGCACGTCCGCAAGTGCGCGAGCACGTGTTCGCGGCGCGGTTCGGCGCCGTCGCGAATTTCGTCCCAGAGCGCTTCGAGGTCACAGCACCGCATCGGAGATCTCCTTGGTGTCGTCGGCCTGCACGATCCGGCCGACTTGCGGCCCGAGGATGCGGCGCAGAATGCGCACGGCACGATGGACGTGCGATTTCACGGTGCCGATCGGCTGATTCAAGATCTCGGCGATCTCGGGGTGACTGCGGCCTTCGATGAAACGCAACGTCGCGGCTGCGCGCAGGTGCATCGGCAGCGAGAGCAGCGCTTGCTCCACGAGCACCATGTCGGCGGCGCGGTCGACGATCGCTTCGGGCTGATCGGGACCTTCTTGGGTTTCGTTCAGCAACGCGTCCGGATCGGCGAGCGCGTCGAGCGCGACGTTCGTCGGGCGCTTCGAGCGCAGCCGGTTGCGCGTGACGTTGAGCGTGATCGTGTAGAGCCAGGGCTGCAGGCGCAGCTCGGCGCGTTGCTGGGGATCCATCTTGGCGAGGGCTCGGTACGCGCGCACGAACGCGTCCTGCACGATCTCTTCGGCATCTTCGCGATTGCCGGTCATGCGCAGGGCAAAGCCATAGAGTCGTCGCTGGTAGTCATCGACGATCCGTTCGAAATTTTCGGGTCCCGGCGGCGGCCCGGCCGGCCGCGCAGGCGCCTGCGCCGTGCTCGGCGCGGGTACGGTCAAACGGTAATCCCCTACGGTTTGTGCGAGTGCACTCATCAGGGAGCAAGACCCCCGCAAGACGAGCGACGGTTTCGGCTTCTCCCCGGCGCGAACGGCTTCCCGGCGGAATCGTTCGCCGGGTGAACCCCTTAGTGTGGTGAGGCCTCGACGACGCGATGCGGATTGGGCGGCCCCGCGGGCGCCGGCGTCGCCCGGATCGAGCGCGTGTAGGTGATTTCGACGCTATTGTGGTCGCTGCTACCGTCAACCGTCCCCGCGATGCGTAATGTTGCATCGAGACCGAGTAAGAGAGCGTCCGCGTAGGTATAGTATGCCGTGCCCTTCATCACGATCGTTCCCGACAGCGACATCTCCGGATGGTCCGGCAAACTTCCGTGAAGTGGCCCGCTGGCTTCGAACGCAACCCCCAAAACGTGCGTTCCATTGATGATTCCATCCGGGGCATGACGCAATTGACCGTGCAACGGAGCGCCCGTAATGGGGGATGGAAAGTCAAAGGGGACCGAACCGCCCAGATGTGCGAGATCGTGCAAGGTCGGCGCGTCGAGCTGGACGGCAAACGGTTGATTGAGGATGGTCAGATAATCCGGATCGTTATTGGCTCCGTCGGCTTGATCGCCCGAAGCAGAAATCGTCGACTCGTAGGATCCGCGTGCGCGCGTGATCGCGCCTTGGTCGTTCCGCTGGTACGTCACCGTCGCGGTGTAGCGATGACCGCCCCGGACGCTCTGGATGTGGAGCGTCTGCGTCCCCTTGTACGCGATGTCGCTGCGCATCTCGCGACTGCCGATCACGAACGTGTCGCGCCCGTCGACCCGGTACTGCTGATCGGCCGCCGCAACGGCGACCGTCATCACGACGAAAACGAGGGCGGCGATGGAGCTCGCAACCGCAGCGCGGCGGACGGTCATGGGGTTCCTTCGTGTGACGGGAGACATACGTTGCTTTCCCCCTCATGGTACTACGGAAACGTGCCGATGGGAAAAGCAGTTCGATGAAGTTCGCTGTGCTGCGCGTCATGCTGGCGTTCGTCGTTGCCGTCTCGTGCGCGAGCACCCCGGTGTCGGCTGGTGAAACGTTATCTCCCGCCGTCTCCGCGACTCTCGATCAGCTCTATCTGACGGCGTTCGATGAAGCCATCTCGCGCCACGCCTCGCAGGAAGGCGACGGGACGACCTACGTTTCGACGGGCGATATCGAAGCCGAATGGCTGCGCGACGCCTCGGCGGTCTCGATGCCCTATATCAACCTCTCGGAGCACGACAGCGACGTCGCGCAGACGTTGCGCGGCGTCGTTGCACGCCAAGCCAAGTATATTCTGATCGATCCCTATGCGAACGCGTTCTCGCTCGACTACAAGGTCGTTGAGCGGAAGTTCGAGGTCGATTCGCTGCTCTATCCGATCTGGTTCGCGTATTCGTACTATCACGCCACCCACGACCGCTCGATCTTCACGCCCGAAGTGCGCCGTGCGTTCGACGTCGTGCTCGCGACGCTACGGACCGAACAGCACCACGACACCCGTTCGAGCTATCGTCACGATCAGCTCGCCGACGGCGGCCGCGGCAGCGCGGTGCGCTACACGGGGATGGTCTGGACCGGCTTCCGGCCCTCGGACGATCCGGCGCGTTACCAATTCAACATCCCCGAGAACATGTTCGCGGTCGTCGTGATGCGCGATCTCACGAGCATCGCGCGCGAGGTCTGGAACGACAACCGGATGGCGGAGAACGCGTGGGGACTCTCGGTTGAGATCCAGCGCGGCATCGAGCAGTACGGCACGCTCACGCTGCCGGGAATCGGCCGCATCTACGCCTATGAAGTCGACGGCCGCGGCCATTACAACGTGATGGACGACGCCAATATCCCCTCGCTGCTCTCGATCCCGTACTTCGGCTATCTGCCGGTGAACAATTCGCTCTACCAGACGACGCGCCGGTTCTGCCTCTCGGACCGCAATCCGTACTTCTTTCGCGGCAAGTACGCGCAGGGCGAAGGCAGCCCGCACACGCCGCACGGCTACGTCTGGCCGCTGGCGCTGGTCGTCGCCGCGCTCACCTCAAACGATCAGACCGAGATCGATCGCTATCTCGGCTATATCGCCGCCTCGGACGTCGGCGATCACCGGCTGCACGAGTCGTTCGATGCCGACTGGCCGGAGAACTACACCCGCGCCGACTTCGCGTGGCCCAACGCGCTCTATGCGCAGCTCGTCAACGGCCGCAGCGTGACGGCGCTCGACGGCATCGGAACGCGCTAGGGCTGCGGGCGCGCCGCGAGGCGGCGCACGAAATCCAGATAGAAGATGGTCGCGAGCGCTTGGAGCGGTCCGACCGTGATGACGTCGATCGGGATCCAGGCCCAAAATTCCGCATACGGGATGTGCCGGACGTGCAATTCGTGCGCGAGGATCAGCGAGACGATCGTCGGGATCGCGAGCAGCGCCGAATAGATCGCCAGCCGCCCGAGGTTCGGAAACGGCAGCGAGACTTGGAGGCTGCGGCCGATGCTCACGATCGGCAAGAGCGCCTCGTTCGTGGTGCGGTCGACCGCCGCGATCACGGTTGCGATCGAGAGCGCACCGAGGAACACGAGGAACACCGGCGAGAGCGCCAACAGCGTCGGGTCGCCCGACGTCAAGACGTCCTGCAGCATCGATGAGAAGAGCAGGTTGACGACGACGATGAGCAGCGCGACGATCCACCAGCGCGCGATCGCGTCGCCGAGGATGGTCCGGCCGTCCGCGGAGCGCGTGCGGGCGCGCAGATCGGCAACGATCCCGATCGTGACGAGCCCGCACAAGAACGCGTCGATCACGAAATTCGCGCCGTCGATCAGCCCTTCACGCAGGCCCTCGGTCGGCACGAGTTTCGGCGCGGCGAGCGAGATGGCGAGTTGCAGGATGAACGCGAGCGCCGCGAAGCCCACGTAGAGCGGTAAGCGACGGCCGTACGACACGAACGCCACCTCGAAGAGGCCACTCGTGCACTCGGGCAGCCGGATCTCGTCGCGGTCCTCGATCACGCGGCCCGGTGCAGCGTCCGGCGTAAGAAGAAACGCAGCGTCGCGACGCCGGCACACACGGCGATATCGCTGCCGTGATTGTAGATGCGGCCGTCGATCTCGACAACGTACTCGCGCGTGCACAGGCCGTCGAGCGTTCGGGAGATCACCCGCTCGCGCTTGTCTTGCGGAGCGCGCGGACCGAGCGCGGCGACGATCGCGACCCGCACGATGTCCTCGACGCGCAGCGGCGTCGCAAGCGCGAAGGCGCCGCTCTCGCTCGCGGCGACGGCATTGACGTCGATCGGTACGCTGACCTGGATCATCTCCGGTCCGTTTCGCGCCGCGATGCGAGGCCTCTTGCCTGCGGCGTGGAAGCGCCGGGCGATGTCACAGGAAGCGCCTCGACGCCGTCGCCCATCATCGCCGCAAAACGACGGCGGCGGCGGCTGGGGACCGACGATCGCGATGTTCCTCGGGATCGTCGTCGCCGGACTCGGGATCGGTGCGCTGCTCGGCGCGTTCGCGCAGCGCGGCCAAAGCGGCGCGCCGGTCGCGCAATACAGCCCCGCACCCGACGTGACGATGGTTCCACAGTCGCCGCGCGGCCCGGTCGCGATCGCAACGCTCGTGCCCCCGCATACCGCCGAGCCGACCGACGAACCCACGCCGACGCCCGAACCCTCGCCCGCGGAGACCGCCACGCCCTCGCCCACGCCGCGCCCGTCGCCCTCACCCGCACCGACCGCGACCGCGACGGCGGCCGCGACGGCGACCCCGCTGCCGACGCCCGCTCCGACGCTTCGGCCGACGCCGCGTCCGCTGCCCAGCCTCACGCCGCGAGCGGTCGCGGTCGCGCCGCCGGCGACCTCGCCGCCGATCGTCGGCGGCGAACCGCTCTCGATCGCGAGCTCGGCGCCGGCGGTCGTGCGACGGTATTTGAGCTCGCTCATCGGCGGCGATGAGTCCGGCGCGTATGCGGCGCTCGGGGGTTCGGCCGGCGATCCGGGTCTCACGCTCTCCGAAGAATCGTTCCTCGATTCGGGTGCGAAAATCGACTCGCTCAAGACGACGCCGGTGAGCCCGATGGAGGCGCAAGTCGACGCCGAGATCACGAGCGCCAAAGGCACGTACGAAGCGACATATCGCGTGAAGTACGGCCCGCACGGTGCGTACATCACGAGCCACGACTACATCAAGGTGTAAGCGATGACCGTCAACATCGAAGGGCTGCTCTCGACCGGCGAACGCGTTCCGGCGCCGGAACGCGCGAGCGCGTGGTTCCCGATCGCCGAGCAGCGCGGGTTCGTCGACGGCGTGCTAGCGGACCCGATCGCCTTCTGGCGCGAACGCGCGCCGTCGATCGCGTGGGATCGCGAGCCGCGCGAGACGTTCTCCGGCACGATGGACGATCAGCATTGGTTCGCGGACGGGCGGCTCAATGCGACGGTGTCGTGTCTGGACCGGCACGTGCGCACGCAGCCCGACGCCGTGGCCTACGATTTCGTCTGCGAGAACGGCGCCGAAGATTCGATCACGTACCGCGATTTGCTCGCGCGCGTGAACGTGTTCGCAAACGCGCTCGCCGCGGACGGTGTTCGCGTCGGCGATCGCGTCTGTATCTACATGCCGCTCACGATCGAAGGGATCGTCGCGATGCTGGCCTGCGCGCGGCTCGGCGCGATTCACTCCGTCGTCTACGCCGGACTTGGCGCGGGCGCGTTGCGCGACCGGATCGCGGACGCCGGCGCGAAGGTCGTGATCGCGGCCGACGTCACCTACCGGCGCGGCGCGGTCGTGAATTTGAAGACGATCGTCGACGACGCGGTGCGTCCGCTTTCCGACGTGCGGCGCGTGATCGTGTGGCGCCGCGAAGCCACGCCGGCCGTGGATCCACGCGAAGTCGATTGGCAAGACTTCTGCGCGGGGCATTCCGAGCGGCGCGAAGCGACGATCGTCGCCTCCGAGCACCCGCTCTTCATCCTCTACACGTCGGGGACGACGGGGAAACCGAAGGGCGTCGTGATGACGCACGGCGGCTATCTCACCGGCGTCGCGACGATGATCGATGTATCGCTCGCGCTGCGGCCGGACGACTCGTATTGGTGCACGAGCGACATCGGCTGGATCGTGGGTCACTCGCTGATCGTCTACGGCGCGCTCGCGAACCGCCTGCGGTCGCTCCTGCGCGAAGGCTCGGCGGATTACCCGACCACCGCGGCCGTCTACGAGATCATCGAACGCTATCGGGTGACGAAGTTCTACACGGCGCCGACGCTCGCGCGCATGTTGATGCGGCTGGGTCCGGACCTCGCGCGGCGGCACGATCTCCGCTCGCTGCAAGGGATCTTCTGCGCGGGCGAACCGCTCAATCCCGAGGCCTGGCGCTTTCTCTACGAGACGCTCGGCAACGAGAACGCCGCCGTCTGCAATCAGTGGTGGCAGACCGAACTCGCCGCGCCGTCGATCGGTTTTTTTCCGCGCGAGACGATCCGTCCCGATCGCAGCGGCTACGCGCTCGGACCGCTGCAGTTTTCCGTGCGCACGCCCGCGGGCGAACGCGTCCCCGCGGGGACGGGTGGGCTGCTCGTGCTCGAAACGCCCGTGCCCTATATGTTCGCGAAGATCTGGGGCGACGATTCGCGCAAGGCGCAGTATTTCAACGAGATCCCCGGCGTGTATTGCGCGGGCGACGTCGCGACGATCGACGCCGAGGGCGCGATCGCGGTGCTCGGACGCTCGGACGACGTGATCAACGTCGCCGCGCATCGCATCGCGACGGCCGACGTCGAGAGCGCGCTCGTGTCGCATCCTGCGTGCGGCGAAGCGGGCGTCGTCGGCATCCCCGACGAGATCAAAGGAACCGCGATCCTCGCGTACGTGGTGCTGCGTTCGGGGCAAACCGCGTCGGACGAGCTCGTGCGCGCGCTGATCGATCACGTGCGCTACGAACTCGGGCCGATCGCGACGCCGAGCCGGATCGAGATCGTTCCGAAACTTCCCAAGACGCGGAGCGGCAAGATCATGCGCCGCCTGCTGCGCGCGCAAGCGACGGGCGAAGCACTCGGCGACACCACGACCCTGGAGGAATAGATCTCATGGAACCGATCACCGAACTGCTACGGCTCGATGCGCCCTGTCCGCGTCCGCAAGCGCTTGCATTCGACGGAACGTCGCTCTGGATCGGGTCGATCGAGACGAACCGCTTGTACGCCGTCGATCCGAATGCGTGGACGCTGCGCGACGAAATTCAACTGCCGGGAAAACCGTGGGGGATGACGGTCGCGGGCGATGAGTTCCGGGTGGTGCTCGGCGCGCCGGAGACCGACGACCGCAGCATCGTGCGGGTGATTGCGGGACACGGCGTCCATCCGGACGGCGCGATCGCCTGCCCCGACGGCTCCGGCTCGCACCTCGCGTACGACGGCGATCGCCTCTACCTCAGCCAGTGGTACAAACAGCAGATCGTCGCCCTCGAAGACGACGGCACCGTCACGTCCACGATCGCACTCCCACATCAGATCTGCGGCGTCGTCGTCGCCGCCGGACGCTTCTACTGCCTCACGACCGACGACGAAGATTCGCACACGTATTTCATCACCCGCGTCGATGCGCGCCATCCGAAACCCGAGATCGTTGATATCGCCACCGTGGATTTCGACGCTCGTGCCCTTGCCTTCGACGGCGAACGCTTCTGGACGAACCACCGCGAGGCAAACCAAACCGTCGCCTTCGCGCTAGCGCTGAGCGAAACTCCCCGCCCGCGAGAACCAGCGTAGCGGCGTTCAGACGTGGAGATAGCGTGAGCGGACGTCGTCGGCGGCGCGTAGCGCTTCCGGCGAACCTTCCCACTTGATTTCGCCCTGGTCGATGATGTAGCAGCGGTCGGCGACGGCGAGCGCGGAGAACAGATTCTGCTCGACGAGCAAGATCGTCATCCCGGCGGCTTTGATCTCGCGGATGATCGCTTCGACCTCGCGCACGATGAGCGGCGCGAGCCCTGCCGTCGGCTCATCGAGCAGGATCACTTTCGTCTCTTGCACCAGCGCGCGGGCGATCGCGAGCATCTGTTTCTCGCCGCCGGAGATCTCGTCGCCCTTGTTCTTGAGGCGGTCGCGCAGGCGCGGAAATTTCTCGTAGACGTGGTCGAGCGACCAGCCCGGTTTGTGCGCCGTGACCTGCGCGAGTTTGAGATTGTCCGCAACGCTGAGATTGGTGAAGATGCGGCGCTCTTCGGGGACGAGCGAGATGCCTTTGCGGGCGATCGTCATCATGTCTTTGCCTGAGAGCTCGTCGCCGTCGAGTTTGACGCTGCCCGAGCGGGGCGGCAGCCAGCCGACGATCGATTTGAGCGTCGTCGTCTTGCCGACGCCGTTGCGGCCGAGCAGCGCGACGGTTTCGCCGGCGCCGATCGTGAGCGAGACGCCGCGCAAGATGTGGCTCTCACCGTAGTAGGCGTGCAGGTTCTCGACGCGCAGCCGCGTCTGCGCCGGAGCGGCGATCATTCGAGGATCTCCTGGGCGGTGTGGCCGCCGAGATAGGCTTCTTGCACGGCGGCGCTCGCGCGAATCTCCGCGGGCGTCCCGCTCGCGAGCACGCGACCGCCGTGCAGCACGGTGATCGAGTCGCTGATTCCCATGATGAGCTCCATGTCGTGTTCGATGATGAGCACGGTCATTTCGCTGGCCAAACGCTTCACGAGCCCCTCGGTCTTGCGTGCTTCGTCCTTCGACATCCCGGCGACGGGCTCGTCGAGCAGCAAGATCTGCGGTTCGGTCGCGAGCGCGATCGCGATGTCGAGCCGCTTCTTGTCGCCGTGCGAGAGATCGCCCGCGCGCACGTCCGCTTGCGCGCCCAAATCCACCCGGCTCATCGCTTGCTCGGCGAGTTCATCGACGCGTCCCAGCCGGTTCGAGCGCCGCACGACTTGCAGCGCGAACGCGCCTTGCACGTGGGCGAGCGCCGCGAGCCGGCAATTCTGCCGCACGCTCTGGCTCGGGTAGATGTTCGCCGTCTGAAACGCCTTGGCGATCCCGAGGTGGACGCGGTGCGTCCCCGAGGTCCGCGTCACGTCACGGCCTTGGAAGGCGATCGAGCCGCTCGTCGCGCCGATCGTGCCGGCGATGAGGTTGAAGAACGTCGTCTTGCCGGCACCGTTGGGTCCGATGACCGCGCGCAGTTCGCCCGGTTGGACGGCGAAATCGATGTCGGCGTTGGCGGCAAAGTGGCCGAACGACTTACCCAGCCCGCGCGTTTGCAGAATGGCGTCCATCAGGGCACCCGCACCGCATCGACGAGCGCGCGCGCGCCGCGCCGGCGCTTGAGGATCGTCCCGACGATTCCGTTCGGGAGGAAGACGATCGCGAGCACGAAGATCAGCCCTTCGATCAACTGCCAGAACGAGATCACGCCGGAGAGCACGTTCTCGAGATACATGATGATCGCCGTGCCGACGACCGGGCCGAAGAGCGTCTGCACGCCGCCGACGACGGCGTAGATCACGAACGATCCGCTGCGTTCGATCGTGAGCGAATCGACCGCGACCGTGCCGTCGTAGAGCGCCTTGAGCGAACCGGAGAGCCCGGTGAGCGCGCCGGAGATCGCAAAGGCGGCGAGGCGATATGCGGCCGCGTTGAAGCCGACGAAGACGCTGCGCTCTTCGTTTTCGCGGATCGCGTCGAGCACTTCGCCGAATTGCGAACGGGTCAGCGCGCGCACGAACCACAGCACCGCCAAGAGCACGACGGCCGCAAACACATACCAGAGTTTGATGTCGCCGAGATTGCCGAACGGGCCGAGCGCGAGCGCGGGAAGGGCCGTCGTCAGATCGAGGTTCCACGGTCCCAGCGCGAGCAGCGCGACGGGAAAGGATTGCAAGCCGTCATCGCCGCCGGTCAAATCTTTGCCTTGTTCGACGATGAAGAAGACCATCTGCGCGAACGCGAGCGTCAAGAGCGCAAAATAGATGCCATAGAGCCGAACGCTGACGGCACCGACCAGCAGCGCGAGCACGGTCGTCGCGAGCGTCGCGCCAAGCACGGCCAGCCACAGATTGGGATGGTTGGGCATCGTGTGGATCAAGAGGATCGCGGCGATGTAGCCGCCGCCGCCGAAGAACATCGCCTGGCCGTACGAGAGCATCCCCGCGTAGCCGAGCAAGACGTTGAGTCCGATCGTCGCGACGCTGACGATCACGATCTGCGTCGCGAGCCCCGCGTAGCCGCCGATCAGGTGGAGCGCAAACGGAAAGACGGCCAAGCCGATCGCCGTGAGCAGCAAGAAGCGCAGGTCGGAGCCGCGCATCGTCGCGCGTACCGGCGTCGTGGTCGGTGAAGTCGTCGTCGCGGTCATGTCGGGCGGATGACCTCGCTCTCGCCCAGCAAACCTTGTGGGCGCAGAACCAAGATGAGCGCCATGCACACGTAGATCACGACGTCCGCCGCCGGCGGATACAGGAGGGTCGTGACGGCCTGGAGTTCGCCGATCAAGATGCCGCCGAGCACGGCTCCCCAGAAGCTGCCGAGCCCGCCGACGACGACCACGACGAACGACGGAACCAGAAAATTGAAGCCCGTCTCGGGATCGAGGCTGTAGATCGGCGATGCGGCGGCGCCGACGAGCCCCGCAAGTCCCGCGCCGATCGCGAAGACGATCGTCGATGCCTGGCGGATATTGCCGCCCAGCAACTGGACCATGATCCGGTCGCGCACGCCCGCCCGCACGATCAATCCATAATCGGTCCGTTGGAAGAACACCCACACGAGCAGGACCATCACGACCACGCCGGCCGCGAAAAGCAACTGATACGTGGGATACGCGATCGGCCCGATCGTGGTCGACGCCGACGCAAGCCACGAGGGCATCGGATATTGCTGGGTCGTCCCGCCGAAGATGAGGCGCAGCGTTTCTTCGACCACGAGCGCGATGCCAAACGTCAGCAACAGCTGCGCGGTCGGTTCCTTATCGTAGAAGCGTCGCAGCACGAGCCGGTCGAGCGCGACCGCAAAGAGCGCGACCGCCAGCGGCGCGACGATGAACGCCGGCACGAGGCCGAGTTTTTGCGCGACGACGAGGCCCACGTACGCGCCGATCGCATAGAACGCGCCGTGCGCGAAATTGACCAGTCGCAGGGTGCCGAAGACGATCGTGAGGCCGACCGCGATCGCGACGTAGATGAGGCCGCGAACGAGTCCGTTGAGCAGAGCTTGACTGAGCGCTTCCACGTGTTACCTGTACGGTGAGAAAGAAACGGACCGGCGTCCGATGAGGCGCCGGCCCGTGTGCTTCGAGCGAGGAACCGGCGCTATGCCGGTTCCATCTTGCACGAGAGCTTGTCCAGCGGTTCGAGGACGCTTTCGCCCGAATGCACTTCGAGGACCTTGGCGTACGCGAAGCCGTTGTCGCCGCGCTGCGCGGTCGGGAGACCCTCGACGACCAGGCACGAGTTCACGCCCTGGTGATCCTCGGGACGATAGAACTCCAGTTCCTTCGTGAACTGGAACTTCGAGGTTTCGAGGACGTTGATGATCTTGGCCGGATCGAGCGAGCCGCTCTTCTCGGCCGCCATCTTGTAGATCAAGATGTCGGCGTAGGCGCATTCCGCACCGTTGGACGGCGGGAAACCGTATTTCGCCGTGAAGGCGTCCACGAAGCGCTTCGCACCGGGATATTTCTCGGCGTGGTACTTGTAGTAGAACGGCGCGGTCGAGGCCACGTTGTCGAAGTTCGCGCCGGCGCCTTTGGCCATGTACTCATCGACCAGCGGTACCATGATCTTGCACGACTTCGTGAGGCCGAACTGCGCGGCTTGGTTGACGCACTTCACCATGTCGCCGCCGAACTGGATGATCGTGAGCACGTCGGGTTTGGCGGCCTGCGCTTCGGCGAGCGCCGACGAGAAGTCGGTCGTGCCGGGGAACGGCGTGAGGACGTTGTTGAGCACCTTCGCGCCCTTCGGCTGGATCACCGAGGTGATGTTGTCGAAGTTCGAATGGCCCCACGCGTAATCAGCCGTGATGAAGAACCACTTGCCGGTACCGTATTTATCGACCATCGTGCGGGCCAGCGATTGCGCGCTCATATAGGCGTCGTTGTAGCGCCGGAACGTATGCTTGTGACAATTCTGGTTGGTCGTTTCATCGCCGTGCGTCAGCGTCGCCATGAAGATGGTTTTCTTCTCTTGGCAGAGCGCGGAGACGGCGAGGGCGACGCCCGTCGAAGAACCGCCGGTAATCATCACGGCCCCGTCACGATCGATCATGCGCTGCGCGTTATCGCGCGCAACGGGCGGCTTCGACTGCGTGTCGCC